>Ga0067045_1028469_pt1 | contig 32861 bp, 30 predicted proteins | sample TerdegcTABiofilm_FD_59184 | JGI IMG/M metagenome (GOLD analysis project Ga0067045, IMG submission 59184) | Combined Assembly of (Gp0054472, Gp0054536) Wastewater bioreactor microbial communities from Singapore -Terephthalate degrading...
CCCGCCTGATCGGCAGCATCACCCAGCCGATCTTCAGCGGCGGGCGCCTGAACGCCCAGCGCCTGGCGGCCATCGCGCAGGCCGAAGCGGCTGTCGCCAATTATGCCAGCGCCGCGCTGGATGCCTGGCGCGAGGTGGAGAACGCTCTGACGGCGGACATCCTGATTGCCCGTCAGGAAGAGGCCCAGGGCCGCGCGCTGGAGGAAGCCCGCTTCGCCGAGGAAATCGCCGAGCGCCAGTATTCCAGCGGTACAGTGAATATCTTCAACCTGATCGACGCACAAACGCGCCGGCTGACAGCAGAAAGCCAGCTGGTATCGGCAAGGGCAGACCGCGCCCGCAACCGCATCAACTATCATCTCGCTCTGGGTGGCGGGGTTCCGGGAATGGAACTCGCTTCCGAGGAAGACCTGTTTGACACTGACGCCGCCGAAAGCGGCAGGAGATAGACGCCATGGGACGCCTGATCGCCATCATCGCACCAATTGCCATCCTGCTTGTGCTGGGGGTGGGAGGCGTCGTTGCCGTCACGGCGATGAAGCCGGAACCGGAGAAGAATGACGAGCCCAGACCCGGCCTCAACGTCTTTGCCGAACAGGTCAAATCCGGCTCCCTGACGATCACCGTCGAAGCGCAGGGCGAAGTGCGCCCCAAGCGTGAGATCATCGTTGCCCCGCAGATTTCCGGGCGCATCACCTATGTCTCGCCCGATTTTGTCGATGGCGGCTTCATCAAGCGTGGCCAGGTGCTCGTCCGTGTCGAGCCGGCTGACTATGAGCTTGCTGTCGTCCGTGCCCGGTCGGTTGTCGCCAGTGCCGAACAGGGCCTTGCCCGCGAGATTGCGGAAGCAGAACTCGCGCAGAAGGATCTGACCGACCTTGGCCTGTCGGATGCCTCCCCGCTCGCCCGCCGGGAACCGCAGCTGGCCGAAGCCCGCGCCGCCCTGGAATCGGCCAAGGCACAACTCGCCGAGGCTGAACTCAGCCTTGGGCGGACCGCCGTGATCGCGCCCTTCGATGGCCGCGTGCGGGAACGCTCGGCTGACATTGGCCAGTTCGTCTCGCCGGGCCAGTCGCTGGGTAACATCTTTGCCACCGATGTGGTGGAAGTTGCCCTGCCCCTGAAGGATGCCGACCTTGGCCAGCTTGGCCTGCCGATTGCGTTTTCCTCGACGGCTCAGACCCCCGGCCCCCGCGTCGAATTCTCCGCTGTCGTCGGCGGCCAGCCGCGTACCTGGATCGGCGAAGTCGTGCGCACCGGCGCGGCCATCAACTCGCAGACGCGCCAGATCAATGTCTTTGCCGAGCTTAAAGACCCCTTCGGTGAAGGCGCCGATGACGGCGCGCCGATGGCGCCCGGCCTGTTCGTCAATGCCCGTATCGAGGGCGCAAAGCTGGACAATATCCTGATCGCGCCGCGCGCCGCGCTGCGTGGTGACAATCGCCTGTTCATCGGCGACCCGAAAACCGGAAAGCTCTCCATCCGCCCCGTGGATGTGGCCTATTCCGATCGCACCGGTGCGTATCTGCGCTCCGGCGTGGAGCCCGGTGAACTCGCCATCACCAGCCCCATCCAGGCAGCGTTCGACGGCATGAGCATCACCGTGCTCGAGCGCCTGCCTGACGGGACGGTGAAGGTGCATGGCGAGAAGAAAAAGGCCGATGCCGAAGCGCTCGCTGATGCCGGCACCCAGGAAGGCGGCGAAGGGAGCGCGCAATGAACGGCCTGGTCGCCTGGTTTACCCGTAACGCGGTTGCCGCCAACCTGCTGATGATCATCGCCTTTGCCGGCGGCGTGTTCGGCTACAGTGCGATGGAGCGGGAAATGTTCCCGGTCGTGAAGGTTTCCGGGGCCTCGGTCTCAGTCGCCTGGAACGGCGCCTCCCCGCGTGACATCGAGGAACAGATCGTTGCCCGTATCGAGGAGGCCGTCGCCAGCATCAACGGCCTCGACCGGATTACCTCAGTCGCCACCGAAGGCTCCGGCGTGGTCAACATCCGCGGCCGGGACGACATCGACATGGATGTCTTCCTCGACGAGATCAAAATCCGCGTTGACCAGATCAACAACCTTCCGCAGGCGGCCTATCGCCCGCAGGTGACGCGCTGGGAACAGCGCAACTGGTTCATGGGCATGGTCGTCCATGGCGACGTTGACCAGAAAACGCTCCGCCGCATCGGCAAGAAGGTCCGCGACGACATCGCCCGCCTTCCCGGCGGTGAACTCGCCGTCATGCAGGGCACGATGGATGAGCAGGTCAGCATCGAAGTGTCCGAAGAAGCGCTGCGCCGGTTCGGCCTGTCGCTGAACGATGTGGCCGCCGCCGTGCGCAGCACCTCGCTCAACTCCTCGGGCGGGCGCATCGAATCCCCCGTGGGCGATGTTTCGCTGATGTCCCGCAACGTCGCTGACTCGGCCGAGCAGTTCGGCGACATCGTCATCCGCCAGACCAGCAATGAAGGCACCGTCCGCGTCAGCGATGTCGCCACCGTCATCGATGGTCTCGTCAGTGACAAGCTCAGCACCACCTTCAACGGCCGCAACACCATCTTCGTGATGACACCTGAGCCCGATCAGATGGACATCCCGAGATATGCCAAGGGCTTCCGCGATTATATCGAGCGGGCCAATGATCCGGCCAATGGCATCCTGCCCGAAGGCATGAAGATCGACATCCTCTGGGACGATTCCAAAACCTTCGATGCGCGGATGGATCTGATCACCAACTCGGCGCTGCAGGGCGCCCTGCTGGTCATGCTTGTGCTGATCCTGTTCCTGCGCCCGGTCGTGGCGTTCTGGGTCACCGTGGGCATCGTCACAGCCTTTGCCGGCGCCGTCATGCTGATGCCGTTCTTCGGCGTCTCCTGGAACATCCTCTCCACCTTCGCCGTGCTGCTGGTGATCGGCGTTATCGTCGACGATGCCATTGTCGTGGGCGAGAATATCCACAGGGAGGTGGAAACCGGCCGGCGTGAAGGTCTCGACGCGGCCATTGCCGGCACCCAGATGGTGATGAAGCCGGTGATCTTCGGCGTGCTGACGACCATCATCGCCTTCCTGCCCTGGGCCTTCATCACTGGCCCGACGCGCATGTTCACCCAGCAGATCAGCTTTGTCGTGGTCGCCGCGCTCACCTTCTCGATCATCGAGTCGATGCTGATCCTGCCCAACCACCTCTCGCACATGAAGAAGCAGGAATTTGGCGGGCGCACGGGCCGTTTCATGGCCATGCAGCGGCGCATCGCCGACAGCATGCTGTGGTTTGCCAACAACCTGTACAAGCCGGTGCTCGAACAGGCGATCCGCTTCCGTTACGCCACCGTCGCCTTCTTCTTCTCGCTGTTTGCGATTGCCGTGACGATGCAGTCCACCGGCATCGTGCCCTTCAAGTTCATGCCGGAAATCGAGGCCGATCTCATCCAGGTCAGCATCGAGATGCCCGATGGCACGCCGTATGAACGCCTGCTCCAGGTGCGCGACCAGCTTCAGAATGGCGTCGATGTCGCCAAGGCGGAGCTGTCCAAACAGTATCCTGACGTCAAGGAGGGGCTGATCCGCGATGCCTCGCTGATCGCGGCCGGCCGCCAGGTTCAGGCCTTCATCGGCCTCGTTCCGCCCGAGGAGCGCCCCGAAACCATCCGCTCCAAGGACATCGCCGAACAGCTGCGCGCAGCCACCGGCGAAATCCAGGATGCCGAGACAATCGAGTTTGCCTTTACCTTCAATGAGGCAGACACGGGCGTGCAGTTCGCGCTCAGCCATCCTGAGCTCGACCGGCTCCGCGAGGCGGCCGACTATCTGAAAGCCCACCTTGCCACCTATTCCGAAGCTTATGACATTTCGGACAACCTCTCCTCATCGGCCGAGGAAATCCGCGTCACGCTGAAACCCGGCGCTGAAACACTGGGCATTTCTCTCAGCGATGTTTCCAGCCAGGTGGCGCAGGCCTATTACGGCATCGAAGCCCAGCGCAATCCGCGCGACGGCGAAGATGTCCGCGTGATGGTCCGCTTCCCGGAATCGGCACGCGAGGATCTCGACAGCCTCGAAACGCTCCGTATCCGCACCGCCGATGGCCGTGAGATCCCGATCACACAGGTCGCCGAATTCGAATTCGCGCCGGGCATCAACCGCATCATCCGCCGCAACCGGATGCGTTCGGTCACCATCTCTGCCGAGATCTTCGGAGATGGCGGCCGGGGACGGATCATGGGCGCGATGGAGCAGGACTTCTGGCCGGGCTTCCGCCAGCAATTCCCGGATGTGATCCGCGGCGAAGCAGGCGGGTATGAGCAGGAACAGCGCTTCTTTGCCGAAATCGGCCGCCTGCTGCTGATCGGTATCGGGGCAATGTACATGCTGCTCGCGGTGGCGTTCCGGTCCTATTCCCAGCCGCTGCTGCTGATGATGGCCCTGCCCTTCGCTTATTGCGGCGCCATCTTTGGTCTCGCCATCAGCGGCGTTCCGATGGCCATGTTCGCCTTCTTCGGCATCGCGGCCGCCGCCGGTGTCGTCATCAACGACAACCTTGTGCTGATCGATTATGTAAACCGCAGGCGAGATGAAGGCGCCGGGGCCGTGCAGGCGCTGGTCGATGCGGGCGTCTCCCGCTTCCGGCCGATCCTTCTCACGTCAGTCACCACCTTCGTCGGCATCCTGCCCCTGATGGCAGAGCGCTCCGTACAGGCACAGTTCCTCCAGCCGATGATTGTGTCGCTGGGCTATGCCGTTGCCTTCGCGCTGTTCGTGTCTCTGCTGATGGTGCCCGCACTCTATGCGGTCGGCGTGGAAATCGGGCGGATCTTCCGCTGGACATGGGGCGGCAAGCCATATCGCCAGATCGGCGAAGGCTATACCGGCCATGTTACACTGGATGAAGAGGCCCTAATGGGCACCAGCCAGGGCGGCCATGGCGCGCCGGCCCACCCGGCAGAGTAGCCTCATGCGCGACCACCCAAATTAATCAGTAAGCCGATGGCCGGGTATCCCGGCCATCGGTCGTTTTTGCAAACAGTCGGAGGACCGGAAATGAAACGTTTGCTCCTTGGCGCGGCAGTCATCGCGCTCACCACCGCTTGCGCCACAGCGCCTGCATCGCCGCCGGAAACCGGGCTTGTCCCGGCTGAAACCCCGCCCGCCAGCCAGGCAAGCGACGGAAAATACCCGACACCCGAAGGCCTCGTCCTCTCCGCGCCCGACACCTGGGGCGACTGGGGCGTAGACCTCACCGCCTTCAATACCGCAGTGCGCCCCGGCGATGACTTCAACACCCATGCAAACGGCACCTGGATCGACACGATCGAAATCCCCCCGGATCGTTCGCGTTATGGAAATTTTGACCTGCTCCGCGAAAAATCCGAACAGCGCGTGCGCCTGATCATCGAAGATCTCGCCAAGGCCGGCCCGGCCCTCGATACGCCCGAAGGCAAGATCGGCGCCTATTACGCCGCCTATCTCGATATGGATGCGATCAACGCCGCCGGGCTGGAGCCGGTGAAACCCTATTTCGATCAGATCGACGCGATTGCCAGCATTGAGGATGTCAGCCGTCTGACGGCCATGGTGGGCTTTGCCTCGCCGATCAGCGGCTATGTGTTTGTCGATGACAAGGACCCGGAAACCTACATCTTCCAGATGGCCCTCAGCGGCCTCGGCCTTCCGGACCGGGACTATTATCTGAAGACGGACGAAAAATCTGCCGAGCAGCGCGCCAAATATGTGGAGCTGCTGACAGACCTGCTCGGCAAGGCAGGGTATGCTGATCCGGCAGCGGCGGCTGCAGACGTCATGGCCTTTGAAACGGAGATGGCCAAGACACACTGGGACCGCGCCCTGTCGCGCAATCCGGAGATCACCTATAACAAACTCTCGCGCGATGAATTCTACGCCATGGCCGGCCCCTTCCCCGCCGCCATCGCGCTCGACACGATCGGCGTCGGCGATCAGGGGCATTTCCTCGTCGCGCAGGTTCCGCCAACCCAGGAAGAACTGGCTGAGGCTGGCATTTCGGCTGAAGACGCCACCAAGCTGGGCGGCGGCTTCCCGGCGATGTTCCGGCTGGCAAACGCAACGCCGCTCGACACCTGGAAAGCCTACCTGAAAGCCCATTTCCTGATCGATCATGCAGATGTCCTGCCCGATGAGATCGACCGTGAAGTCTTTGCCTTCTACGGCACCACCCTGCGCGGCCAGCCCCAGCAGCGTGAGCGCTGGAAGCGCGCGGTTTCCTCAACCGAGGGCGTGATGGGCGAGGCCATCGGCAAGGTGTTCGTCGAACGCTACTTCCCGCCGGAGAATAAAGCGGCGATGGATGAACTCGTGGCCAACCTCCGCAAGGCCATGGCGGTCAATCTCGAAGAGCTCACCTGGATGAGCGACCAGACCAAGGTAAAGGCTGAAGAAAAGCTCGACAGCTTCAACCCCAAGATTGGCTACCCCGACAAGTTCGAGACCTACGAAACCCTGGTGGTCACCTCCAACGCCCTCGACAATGCCATGGCGGCGGCCAAATGGGCGATGGAAGACAATCTGTCCGACCTCGGAACAACGGTCGACAAGACCAAATGGTTCATGACCCCGCAAACGGTCAACGCCTATTACAATCCGGCCTTCAACGAGATCGTGTTCCCGGCCGCCATCCTACAACCGCCCTTCTTCAACCTGTCTGCTGATCCGGCCGTGAACTATGGCGCGATCGGCGGGGTGATCGGCCATGAGATGGGCCACGGCTTTGACGACCAGGGCGCCAAATACGCCCCGTCGGGCGCGCTCAGCAACTGGTGGACCCCGGAAGACCAGGCTGCCTTCCGCCAGCTCGGCGACGCGCTGGTGGCGCAGTATAACGGCTATTGCCCGCTCGATGACGGGGCCACCTGCGTCAATGGCCGCCTGACCCTTGGCGAGAATATCGGCGACCTTGGCGGCCTCTCGATGGCCTACAAGGCTTACCAACTCAGCCTGGATGCCGATGGCGACGGCGTGGTCAGCGCAGACGAGCAGGCCCCCGTCATCGATGGCCTCACCGGTGACCAACGCTTCTTCCTCGGCTGGGCGCAGGTCTGGCGCTCGAAATACCGTGACGAAGCCAAGCGCCAGCAATTGCTGACCGATCCTCACTCCCCGCCGGAGTACCGGATCAACGGCGTCGTGCGTAACCTCGATGAATGGTACGCGGCTTTCGGCGTCACCGAAGACGCGCCGCTTTACCTGCCGCCGGAACAGCGCGTCCGGATCTGGTAACCGCTGAAACGAGGACTGACCGGGAGGGTGAATGCCTCCCGGTCCGTTCGCCATTAACCGTCAAAATCGTGCGACTGGCAGATCCCCGATTCCGGCATGGTTCTTGCTTTGGATCAGGCATGTCTATCCTCACGCGCCTCTTGGGACACCGGAAAACCGAGACGGTTACCCCGTCGCGTATTGAAGATGTGACGTCTTCGCGGCGCAGCGAAGGCTATGCCCGCCCCCTGCGCGCGCAGGTCTACCGGGAAGCCACCATCACCCTGGAATCGGGCTACACCCGCAAGGGGATCGTGCTGGACTATTCCGAATCCGGCCTGCGCATCCGCTTCCCCAATAATGAGACCATGCCGCGCCAGCTTTCGGTAAACGCCCGCTCTGTCGGCATTTCCGGCCGCGCTCAGGTGGTCTGGCAGAAAGGCTCCGAGGTCGGCCTCAAGCTGATCTGAGCCCCGGCCTCTTCAAAATCACGAGCATTTCATCTCGCATGGGGATGACGCGGCCTTTCAGCGGCCTATACTTCCTCTGGATTACCTTCAGGAGATGCGCCGATGCGCCTAGCAATGCTCGCCCTTGCCACCCCTGTGCTGCTCGCAGCCTGCTCCGAAGCGACCGCCGGCCCCAAGGAGGACGCCCCCACCCCGCCCGCTGCCCAGGAGACCGGTATCGCCATGTCCGCCACCGAATTCACCAGCATCGACGGCAAACCGCTCAATCTCACCGGCCTCAACGCGAAGGCCATCCTGGTGGTCAACACCGCCTCGCGCTGCGGATACACGCCGCAATATGCCGGCCTTCAGGAACTCTATGAGGCGAACAAGGCGGACGGCCTCGTGATCGTCGGCGTCCCGTCCAATGATTTTGGCGGTCAGGAGCCCGGCAGCGAGGAGGACGTCAAATCCTTCTGCGAGATCAATTACGGCGTCACCTTCCCGCTGACCAAGAAATACGCCGTCACCGGCCCGGATCAGCACCCCTTCTACAAGGCCGCCGTCACCACGCTGGGCGAGCCGGCGCAGCCGAAATGGAACTTCCACAAGATCCTCGTTCGCGCCGATGGCACGCCGATCAAGGCCTACCCCTCCTCGGTAAAACCCGGCGACAAGGCTCTGGCGGCGGATATCGAAGCCGCCCTCGGCAGCTGACGCGCGCCGGGAACCAGCCACCCCGGCCTTGACGAAACGGCATGTCCGGCGCCTATTCTACCGCGCCGCACAAGAAACCATTGTCAGGAAGGAATGCGCCCCATGTCAGAGAAAGATCCGGTCGTCATCGTAGGTATGGCCCGCACGCCCATGGGCGGCCTGCTCGGCGAACTTGCCAGTTTCTCGGCCAATGAGCTTGGCGCTCATGCCGTGAAAGCCGCAACCGCTGAAGCCAAGCTCGGCGCCAGCGAAATTGACGAGATCATCATGGGCAACTGCCTGCCCGCCGGCCAGGGCCAGGCCCCGGCCCGCCAGGCTGCCATCAAGGCCGGCCTCGATAAAAAAACCGAAGCCACCACCATCAACAAGATGTGCGGCTCCGGCATGGAAGCCGTCGTCATGGGCCGCAACGCCCTGCTGGCGGGCGAAGCCACCGTCATCGTCGCCGGCGGCATGGAATCCATGACCAATGCGCCCCATCTCCTCACCCTGCGCCAGGGTCACAAATACGGCGCCGCCTCGGCGCGCGATCATATGGCCACCGATGGCCTGGAAGACGCCTATGAAGGCGGCCCGATGGGCAACTTTGCTGACATGATCGCCCGCGAATACCAGTTCACGCGCGAGCAGCAGGACGCCTACGCCCTCGAAACCCTCAAACGCGCACAGGACGCCACCAAAGCCGGCAAGTTCAAGCGCGAGATTGCCCCCGTCACCGTGAAAACCCGCAAGGGCGAAACCGTGATCGATACCGACCAGCTTCCCCGCGAAGCGATGCCCGACAAGATCCCCAGCCTGAAGCCCGCCTTCAGCAAGGATGGCACGGTCACCGCCGCCAACGCCTCAGCCATCTCCGATGGCGCCGCCGCCCTCGTGCTGATGCGCGAATCCGAAGCGAAAAAGCGCGGCCTCACGCCGATCGCGAAAATCGTCTCGGCCTCCAGCCACGCGCAGGAACCTGCATACTTTACCACCGCCCCCGTCCCCGCCATGCAGAAGGCCCTCCAGAAGGCCGGCTGGAAGGCCGAGGATGTGGACCTGTGGGAAGTCAACGAAGCCTTCGCAGTCGTCCCGATGATCGCGATGAAAGAGCTCGGCATCAGCCATGACAAGCTGAACGTGAATGGCGGCGCCTGCGCCATGGGCCACCCGATCGGCGCTTCCGGCGCCCGTGTGCTCATCACGCTCCTCGCCGCCATGGAAGACCGCGGCCTGAAAAAAGGCATGGCCTCCCTCTGCATCGGCGGCGGCGAAGGCATCGCCATGGCGGTCGAACGGGTCTAGCGTTCAACCTGTCCTTGCGTTATGACGGCCTCCCACACAAACAGGGAGGTTGTCATGGCCCGCAAGATCAGATCATTTGATGAACTTCCGTCCTTTCGAGGTCTCCTCTAAACGGCGCAAGGGCTTCAACTCCGAAACCAGCGTAAAGCGCGGCGTACGGATCGTACATGGCGACAAGGAACTCGTAGAAAAACTCGGACGGAACGACCTTTGCCCCTGCGGTTCGGATCGCAGATTTCAGCAAGTGCTGCCTGAAATCAGGCCGCTTTCGATGGGGCAAACAGGAATGAATATTCCCGAGACTGACAGTTCCGGCATCAGCGGCCCTCCCAGATATGGGAGGGCTGTGCGCCATGCCGCTCCAGAACCGGGCTGACCCGTTCGGGCATCTGCACGCTGTGCCTGAACGCGGCCTGTTCATGGGAAACCGGGGCGGCTGCTTCCACCGGGAAGACCGCACACTGAAGGATAGGCAATGGGCCAGCCAGCGCTGGATCATCTGCCAGCTTCAGTTCAAGGGCCGGCGCCGCAAACTCATGCAGCCGGGCCTCTATACCGAACTCTTCTTCCTTGATGAGGCAACCGCGCTGGCCGGCGGGCACCGGCCCTGCTTCGAATGTCGCCGCCAGGAGGCGGAAGCTTTCCGGCAGGCCCTCATTCGCGCGGGCCGCCTGACGCCGGGCGCCTCCATCTCTGACGCCGATGCTCTCTCCGCCGGCGCGATGCAGCAGGTGCTCACGGGCCGCCGCGCGCGCGAGATCATCACCCCCGCCCGGCTTCCGGACGGCGCCATGTACGCCGTTGAAGGGAAAGCATTTCTCGTCCATGAAGGCCGCGCCCGCGCCTGGTCCTTCAGCGGTTACGGCCCCGCCCTGCCGCTGCATGAGGCAGGAGTAAGGTTAACACCAGAAATCATCTGCGCGGCAATAAATTCCGGCTATGAAGTCTCTTTACATACCTCTATCGGTAGCATGTGAGCGAAGGGGCACAACCGCGTGGCGGGAACGACCAAGGACGACATTCTGGCGCATTTTCGCGAGCAGGCAGGGTTCTGCGCTGCGCTGGGTTCTCCATTCATGGAGGCCCTGTGCCTCGCCATGGCCAGTGATATCGAGGCCGGCGGGCCGGTTGAGCGGCTGGTCAGGGGCTGGCCTGGCAACCCTCGCCGCGATGCGCTCTCGCTGCGGATCGCCGGCTATCTTCACTATGCTGTTCTCGGCGGCAAGGCGCCGGAATTGGCGGCCGTCTATCCGGCGGCCAATCCTGACTGGAGGATGGATACCGTCTGGCCCGTCGCACGCGACTGGCTGGCAAGGCGTGAGCGGGCCGCAAAGGTATTCATGAAATCCCCCCCGCAGACCAACGAAACCCGGCGCGCCATTGCGCTCGTGCCGGGCTTCCTGAAGGTTGCCAGCCTCTTTCCGGGGCCGATGCACATGCTGGAACTGGGTGCTAGCGCAGGCCTCAACCAGAACTGGGACCGGTTCAATTACCGTACCAGCCGCTGGGAGCTTACCGGCAACAGCGATGTGACCATCGATACCGACTGGATCGGTCCGCCCCCGGACCATATCGACATGTCGTTCAACGTCGCCTCGCGTGCAGCCTGCGATCAGGCGCCGATCAATCTTTCAAAGGCCTCGGCCGCCCGCCGCCTCAAATCCTATGTCTGGCCCGACCAGCCCGAACGCCTCGCGCGGCTCGACGCCGCCATCGCGCTGGCCCGCCGCACCCGCGTTCGCGTCGACACGGCAGACGCGGCAGACTGGCTGAAGGCAAAGCTCGCCTCGCGCCCCGAAGAAGGGCCGACCGTGATCTATCATTCGGTCTTCCTGCAATATCCCCCGGCCGAAACGCGCCGCGCCCTGCAGGCCATGATCGAAGAGGCCGGCGCAGAGGCCAGCTGGGATCGCCCGCTCGCCTGGGTCTGTTTCGAACCGGGCGCCTTCTTCCAGGGGCCCGATCAGGTGGGCATCGACCCGAACGATTTCGTCACCTATCTACGCGTCTGGCCGGAGGGGGAAGATTACCGCCTTGTGCGTTCAGATGGGCATGTCGTGCGGGCCGAACGTCTCTAACGGGCATTTTCCTGCGCCCAGCCGATCAGCTGTCCCGTCAGCTCACGGATGGCTTCGTCTGCCTGCTTGCCCGCCGTATTCGTATTGACAATGATCACCGCGCCCGGCTCCGGCAACACCACCACCTGTGACAGCCACATCGTGTTGGACCCCGCATGCAGATAAACGGGTTTGCCATCCCTGCCCGTCTGCACGCCCCAGCCCATGGCATACTCCGCCGCCGCGTCCGGATAGGGCATCATCAGCCTACGGCGCATTTCGTCAGGCAGCGCCTGTGGGCCCTCCAGAAAAGGCAGCAACAGAAGGGCGTGCCCGGCCAGGCTGATATGGGCTGTTCCGGCAGACGCAAAGGCGGGCGCATTGTCGGCAGAAGGCCCGGTGCCCACGGGCCTTAGCCCGCCAAACAATCCGCCCTTGTGCCCCTGAATGGCGCTCGGCGGCCCAAAGCCAAATCCCATCCCCGCGCCCTGCGGTGCCTGATCGATGACAAGGCGGCGCATCAGCTGCTCATAGGTCTCCCCTGTTCCCGCCACCTGCTCCATCGCCCTTCCGGCAATGATGTAGCCAAGGTTGGAATACACAAACGCGCCGCGCTTTCCCGCCGGGGCTTTCTGCAGGGTGCTGGCCACCAGGCTGGCGCGCTGCTGTGCCACGGGGTCGCCATTGCGCCCGGCCCCGGTCATCCACAGCACGCCGGGATTGGCGCCCGCGCCGGAGCGATGCGCCAGCAGCTCCTCAATCGTCACATCCTGCCAGCCAGGATGCAGCGTCTCGCCTTCGAAAATCTCGCCCAGCGTCATGCCCCAGCGCGCCGAGCCTGCCTCCACCAAACGAGCCCAGCCCAGCCCGGTCAGCATCTTGGTATTGGAGCCAATATGCCAGGCGTCAGCAGCCTGAATGGCCGCGCCGCCGCGCACACGCTCCCCGGTAACCGCGAGCGCAATGATCCCGTCCTCCGGCGTGGCAACCACGGCGCCCAGCCCGATCAGGCCGTGCCTCTCCCGCGCGGTCTCCAGAAGTGCCCGGATCTGTCCGGATTTGTCCGGAATTGTCTCCGCCATGACCGGGCCGGTCATCAAACTGGCCGCCAGAATACTCAAAATGGCGCGGTTTGCCGCCCGCCGGGCCCTAATCGCTCGACTTGGCGGACTGGCGCACGAGGCCGAGGGGCAAGGCCGTGGTTTTCTTCGCAACGCGGATGACAATCCGTGACTGAACATCAGAAACCAGTTTGGAACCAAGGAGTTTGTCGCGCAGGAAGTTGTCATAGGCATGCATGTCCGTTGTTACGATATGCATGGAATAGTCTACCGCACCGGTCACGGTCATACATTCGACTACCTCCGGCCAGAGCTGTACAAGCGCTTCAAAAGCCTCAAGGTTTTCCTTGCTCGGCAAGGCCAGTTTGACGCTGGCAATCACCTCGAAGTTCAGCCCCAGCGCATGATTGTCAATCAGCGTCACCCGCCCCTTGATGAAGCCGGCCTCCTCCATACGCTTGATGCGCCGCCAGCAGGGTGAAGAAGAAAGTCCCACACGCTCTGCAATTTCGGCGACCGACAGGCTCGCATCATGCTGAATCAGATCGAGGATGCGGGCATCAATGCTATCAAGCTCTTGGGACAATTTACCGGGAACCCCTCAACAATTGGAAGAATATTCCCGGAAATAACAAAATTCTTGCAAGATAGGCAAGCAATTTCGTTCGTTTTTCCCAATAATATGCCGCAGACATTGGAGCGCCAGTCTGCCATGAAACATCGTGAAGTTACGCTGGACGACAAATACGAACTTGTCGAGGGCAAGGCTTATATGACGGGCATCCAGGCCCTCGTCCGCCTGCCCATTGATCGCAAGCGCCTGGACCGTGCCGCAGGCCACAATACCGGCGGCTTCATCTCGGGCTATCGGGGCTCTCCCCTCGGCGGCTATGACCAGCAACTCCGCGCCGTCCAGAAACTTCTCGATGCTCACGACATCAAATTCTGGGAAGGCCTCAACGAAGATCTTGGCGCCACCGCGGTCTGGGGCTCGCAGCAGCTCGGCATCTTCCCCGGCGCAAAATTCGATGGCCTGTTCGGCATCTGGTACGGCAAGGCCCCCGGCGTAGACCGGACGGGCGATGTCTTCAAACACGCCAATGCGGCCGGCACCTCGGCGCTGGGCGGCGTCCTCGCCATCGTGGGCGACGATCATAACTGCAAATCCTCCACCCTGCCGTCCCAGTCCGATTACGCGATGATGGATGCCGAGATGCCGGTACTGAACCCGGCCTCGATCCAGGACGTGCTGGATTACGGCATCCATGGCTGGGAGATGAGCCGCTTCTCCGGCGCCTGGGTCGGGCTCACGGCGCTTGCCGACACGATGGATTCCGGCTCGGTGGTGGATGTGACGCTCAGCAGGCTGTCAATCCAAAAACCCGCTTTCCCCTTCCCGGAAGGCGGCGTGCATATGCGCCGGGGCGACATTCCCCTCAACAAGGAAGCCCGGCTGCGCCAGATCAAGCTGCCCGCCGCGCAGGCCTATGTCCGCGCCAACCGGCTGGACCATGTGATCCTGCCTTCGCCCAAGCCGCGCATCGGCATCATCGTGACCGGACAGGCAGCCCGCGACGTGTTCGAAGCCCTCGCCGCGATCGGCCTGACGCCGGAAGAAGCCGGCCGCCTCGGCCTCAGCATCTTCAAGGTCGCCATGCCCTGGCCGCTGGAGCCGCAAGGCATCCGCGAATTCTGCTCCGGCCTGGAGCGCGTTGTGGTCATCGAACACAAGCGCGCGCTGATCGAAGCGCAGCTGAAGGCAGCCCTCTATGACCTTCCCGAAAGCCGGCGCCCGGTGATCGAAGGCAAGTTCGACGGGGAAGGCCGCCCGCTCCTCTCCGACATCGCCTCGCTGAGCATTCCGGAAATCGCCAACGCGCTGATGCGCTCAATCCCTTCGGGCTGGGACACCAGCCGCGCCGAGGCCTATTTCAACCGCGTGGGCAGCGCCGGCGAAGCTGCGCGCACGAACGCCTCGTCCACCGTGCGCTCGCCGCATTTCTGTTCGGGCTGCCCTCACAACACCTCCACCAATGTTCCCGAGGGTTCCCGGGCTCTCGCCGGCATCGGCTGTCACTATATGGCGAACTTCATGCCGGACCGGAAAACCGACATGACCAGCCAGATGGGCGGAGAAGGCATTGCCTGGGTAGGCCAGCACTGGGCCACCGAGGAACCCCACGTCTTCGTCAATCTGGGCGATGGCACCTATTCCCATTCCGGCTCCCTGGCCATCCGCGCCGCTGTCACCTCCGGCGCAAACATGACCTACAAGATCCTCTACAATGACGCGGTTGCCATGACAGGCGGGCAGCATGTGGAATCTGGCCAGACGCCCGCCCAGATTGCCCAGCAGGTGGAGGCCGAAGGCGTCAAGACCATCCGTATCGTGACGGAAGACCCGACGCGCTATGCCGCCGTCACCGGCCTGCCGCGCGGCGTAAAGATCTATCACCGTGACGATCTGGAAGACGTGCAGAAGGAACTGCGCCAGACGCCGGGCGTCTCCGTCATCATCTACGATCAAATGTGCGCCACCGAGAAACGCCGCCGCTCCAAGCGCGGCATGATCGCCCCAGACCGTGTACGCACCATCATCAACACCGAAGTCTGTGAGGGCTGCGGCGACTGCTCGATCAAATCCAACTGCCTCTCGGTGGAGCCGGTGGAGACCGAACTTGGCCGCAAGCGCCGGATCAACCAGTCGACCTGCAATACCGATCTTTCCTGCGTCAAGGGCTTCTGCCCGAGCTTCGTGACGATCAAGGACGGCGAACCGGCCTGGGAAGACCAGCCGCGCCTTGTCTTTGATGCCGACGGCCTGCCCCTGCCCGAGACACCCAGCCTCGCCCAGCCCTGGAACGTGCTGTTCACGGGCGTCGGCGGAACGGGCGTCACCACGGTTGCCGCCGTGCTGGCCATGGCCGCGCATGTGGACGGCAATGCGGCCTGCACGCTGGACATGACGGGCCTTGCGCAGAAAGGCGGGCCGGTGCTCAGCCATGTGCGCTTTGCCCGCGAGCCGGAGATGATCTCCACCGGCCGCGTGCCCCCGGCCAGCGCTGACCTGATCATCGGCTGCGATCTTGTGGTGGCCGCCGGCGGCGACGCGCTGAACCTGATGGATCCGGATCGCACGGCCGCCTACACCAATTCGGACGTTACCCCCACTTCAGAATTCATCCGTAACCGGTCAAAACGTTTCGAGAGCGATCTGCTCTCGGCGCGGGTAAAACGCCAGACCGCAGAGTTCGGCGCCTTTGATGCCGAAGCGCTCGCCGTGGGCTATCTGCATGACGCCATCTACACCAACATGATCATGGTGGGTTATTCCTGGCAGAAGGGCAAAGTGCCCGTCAGCCTGCGCGGCCTTTACCGCGCCATCCGCCTCAACGGCACCAAGGTTGAGGATAACATGGCCGCGTTCAATATCGGCCGCCTCGCCGCCGCGGCGCCTGAACGCCTCGCCCCGCAGCACGATCCCCGCGGCCATATCGAGCCCAAGACCCTGGACGAGCTGATCGAGGACCGCGCCGGCCGCCTCACCGCCTATCAGAATGCCGGCTATGCCGCCCGCTACCGGGACATCGTGGCAGAGGTCCGCGCGGCAGAGACGCAGGCCGGCCTCGGCGAAAACCTGACGCGCGCGGTGGCCACCTATGCCTACAAGCTGATGGCCTACAAGGACGAGTATGAAGTTGCCCGTCTCTATACGGATGGAAAGTTTTCTGAGCAGCTGGCAAGCCAGTTCAAGGGCGGCAAGCTTCGCTTCTGGCTCGCCCCGCCGATCCTCTCGAAGAAGGATGCCAACGGGCATCTGGAGAAAAAGCATTTCGGCGCATGGATGCTGGCCGGCTTCCGGGTTCTCGCCCGGCTGAAAGGCCTGCGGGGCACCCGGTTCGACCTCTTCGGCTATACCGAGGAGCGCAAGATGGAACGCGGCCTGCGCGATGACTATCTTGCCAATATGGGCCAGATTGCGCGGGAGCTGACCCCCACCAATCACAGCCTGGCCGTCGAGATTGCCAAAGTGCCTGACGAAATCCGCGGCTTCGGCCATGTGAAAGAAGCCGCCGCCGAAAAAGCAAAGGCCCATGAGGCAGAGCTTTGGTCCGGCTGGCCGGAGGGCAAGCTGCCCAAGGCCAAAGTCTCCCTGATCGCTGCAGCGCGATAGCCGGGCCGCTTCCCGGCTGTGTGGCGCGCAGCGAAACTGCGCCCCTGGCCCGTGAAAGCGGGTCAGGGGTTTCTTTTTCAAGGGGTCAGCGGAGCGGCGACACTTCCACGTCCACCACCTTGCCCTTCTTACTCATCTTCTTGATTTCGCGCTCCACATGTTTGGCTTTGACTTCGCGCGTCTCGGTGCGCGTGCTCTTGCCCTTCTTGTAGGTCACCTCAAGGCGGACCATCTCGTCCGGCCCGTCCAGCGCGTCGCCCGTCACGCGGACGGCCGTGCCGCCCACATACACCACGCCCTTGGCCGTTGCCTCCAGCGCGTCCCCCGCCAGGCTGACCGGAACGGTGACGATCTTGGTCGCCACACAGCCCGTCATCGGCAAAGTCAGGGCGAGCGCAGCAAGAATGAAAAGACGCATGGGCAGAGGGCCTCCTTGGGAAGACCCATCCATAACCCGCATTTGCGTTACTTTCAGCTTACAGCTCAGCCACGCGCCAGCGCGTCGTCGATCAGCCTGGCGGTCTCGGCCACGCCATAGAGCGCTGCAAAACTACCGAAACGCGGCCCCTGCTCCTGGCCCAGCAGCACCTCGTAAAGCGCCTTGAACCATTCGCGCAGATTTTCAAAGCCATGATCCTTGCCCACGCTGAAGGTCAGCGTCTGCAGGTTCTCGCCAGTGGGCTCGTCGCTGAATGCCTTGAGGCGCCCGGAAAGGTCGGCCATCGCGGCGCGCTCCTGCTCCGTCGGTGCCCGGAAGGTTTTCGCCGGCAACACGAAGTCCCGGTAATACCGCATGGCATAGCCTGCCAGCTCATCCAGCAGCGGATGGGTCTGCGGAGACGCTTCGGGCGCATAACGGGTGATATAGGCCCAGAGCTGGGAGGTATCGGTCGGGTTTGCGACCGCCACCAAGTTCATCAGCAGCGCGAAGCTGACCGGGCTCGACCATTGCGGCGGGCCGCCGGAATGGATGTGCCAGACAGGATTTTCCAGCTGCGCGGCGGCCTCTTCCTGCGGGAACTTTTCGAGGAAGGTGAGGTATTCGTCCACGGTCTTGGGGATGACGTCGAAATAGAGCTTCTTCGCCACGCGCGGCTTCTGGAACTGGAACAGCGCCAGGCTCTCGTCCGGGGCATAAGTCAGCCATTGCTCGACCGAGATGCCATTGCCCTTGGTCTTGGAGATCTTTTCGCCCTTCTCGTCCAGGAACAGTTCGTAGACATACTGTTCCGGCGGGCGCGCGCCCAGGATGCGGCAGATCTTCGAATAGACGGGCGCGTTGGCCTGATGGTCCTTGCCGAACATTTCAAAGTCGATGCCCAGCGCGGCCCAGCGCATGCCGAAATCGGGCTTCCACTGCATCTTCACCGCGCCGCCGGTAACGGGCAGCGTCACATCCGTGCCGTCTTCATCCGTGAACGTGATTTCACCGCGCGCCGCGTCCACCTTCTTCATCGGCACATACAGCACGCGGCCTGTGCTCGGGCTGATCGGCAGGAAGGGCGAATAGGTGGCCCGCCGCTCCTCCCCCAGGGTCGGCAGCATCACATCCATGATCGCCTGATACTTCTCCGCCGCGCGCAGCAGCATCGCGTCAAACCGGCCGGACTTGTAACAGTCGGTGGCCGAAAGGAACTCGTACTGGAAGCCGAACTTGTCGAGGAAGGCGCAGAGACGCGCATTCATGTGCGCGCCATAGGACGCATGGGTGCCAAAAGGATCGGGCACCGAGGTCAGCGGCTTCTGGAGGAAGGTTTCCAGCGATTTGGGATCGGGCACGGTATCGGGAACCTTCCGCATACCGTCCATGTCATCGGACACGCAGATAAGGCGCGTGGCATATTTGCCCGCCGTCAGCACCTCAAACGCATGGCGCACCATCGTGGTGCGAACAACCTCGCCGAAGGTGCCGATATGCGGCAGGCCCGAGGGGCCGTAGCCCGTCTCGAAGATGACCGGCGCGTCCGCCTTGCGCTCGCCTGCCTTCACCTGCTCGGCCACGCGCTTTTCCAGCGCGCGCGCAAGCTCGAAAGGCCAGGCCTTGGCAGTTTGGGCGAGGGTCGAAAGGTCGGTCATCGTGTCGTCAGCCACTACTGATTAATGGTCCGCCGGACCTAGAGGCCGCGCCGGGGGGCGTCAAGCGACGGGGCAAGTTTTGTAAAAGATGTTTGACATGTCAAAAATTTTGAACCATATGAGAATGTATAGAATTTTTGACACGATCGGAGACCGCCATGTCTGTTATCGAAACCGTCGCGAACATGTCGTTCCGGGAAAAATCGGCCTGGGGCATGGGCTTGATCCTGAGTGCGGGCGCGGTCTCCTATTTCGGCAAGGTGATGAGCCTTTCCGAGGCGCTTGGCAGAACCGCCCCGCCGATCATCGGCTTCGTCATCGCCTATGTGGTGTTCATCGTGATTGCCTCGGTGATCGTGATGTCGGTTCTTGCGGGAATGGCCGGCAAGGAGGCCGATGCGCCCGCCGACGAGCGGGAGAAGATCATCGCCGACAAGGCCGGCAACTGGTCGGGCTATGTGCTGGCCGTTCCGGCGCTCGGGGGCCTCTGGCACTATTCGGTGAACCTTGATGGAAACATGCTGTTCCACCTGGTCTTTCTCAGCCTGATGCTGTCGCAGATATCGGAATACGCCTTCCAGATCTTCCTGTACCGCCGGGGAGGCTGAGCCATGGCCAGCGCCCCTCCGATCACCAATCGCATCCGGGAGCTGCGCGAAGCCCGAGGCGGGATGAGCCAGGCAGCGCTTGCCGAGGCGATCGGCGTCACCCGCCAGACGGTCATCGCGATAGAGCGGGGCAAATACTCCCCCTCCCTGGAAAGTGCCTTCCGGATAGCCAGGGTCTTCGGCCTTGGAATTGAGGATGTTTTTGGATGGGAAGCACCGCCCGCCGCCTGACCGTTTCCGGGGATGCAAATTCAGGCCCGCATGCCGCAAAAGCCTGATTGACACTCATTCGCAAGTGCTGCAAATGGTTCGCATGATCATTTGCGTCTGCAATCGTATCAACTGCCGGTCGGTCCGTGAGGCCGTGGATGCTGGCGCCCGCAGCCCCAAGGCTGTGCAGGCTCACCATGGCTGCAAGTTTAATTGCGGCAAGTGCTCCACCACGATCGGCGAAATGATTGCCGAGAAGATGGACGCTCAAGGCGGCTCTCTGCCGATGATGGCTGCTGAATAAGCGTCCGCTGCAAACGGTTTCTTCCTGAAAACTCAAAGCATTGACTGTGCCTGCCTTGCGCAGGCACTCAAGCCATGCCTGCTGCAACTGTGTCGCACTTTCATATGCAATTGATTTTATTGGATTTTTTGGTTGATCGCCGCAGACCCCTCCTCTATATGGCTAAGTAGATTCACTTACATAGCCAACCAGCGGAGCTCCCCATGAAAGGCGACAAGAAGGTCATCGACTTCCTGAACCAGGCCCTGAAAAACGAGCTGACCGCCATCAACCAGTATTTCCTGCATTCCCGCATGCTGCGCGACTGGGGCGTCTCCAAGCTCGCCAAGAAAGAGTATGAGGAATCGATCGAGGAGATGCATCACGCCGACTGGCTGGTCGAGCGCGTCCTCTTCCTCGGCGGCCTGCCCAACCTTCAGGATCTGGGCAAGCTGCATATCGGCGAGAGCGTTCAGGAAATCCTCGAATGCGATCTCAAGCTCGAGAATATCGCCATCCCGCTGCTGCGCGACGCAATCGAATATTGCGAGGAAGTGCGCGATTATGGCAGCCGCGATCTGTTCTTCAAAATCCTCCACAATGAGGAAGAACACGTCGATTATCTGGAAACCCAGTTCGCCCTGATCGAGCGTATCGGCATTGAGCGCTACACGCTGCTCCAGTCCGAAGCGAACGAAAAAGGGGACTAATCCAGCCATTGTACGGCCACATTAAAGGTTCGATAGTTTTGCGGCCTGCAGTTCACTCTGCAGGCCGCATTCACAACTGACCTTATGGGGACCCACATGAAACGCCCTTCCACCATGCGCGCCCTTGCGTGCCTGTTCCTTGCGATGAGTACGGCCGCCACGTCTGTGGCCAGCGCGCAGACGATGCCCGACTTCCAGAACGAGGCCTTCACAACGCCCTACTGGACGAGAAGCCCCGTCATCGAAGTGCTTGGCCGAGCCAACATGGAGGTTGCTCCAAACCGCGCTTCCTTCTCGGTCACCTATCTGGAGACGGACAAGGATTCGAAAAAAGCGATGCAGCTGGCGGTCGAGCGGGGGCGTCTTGCCTATGACACGATCAAGAAGACGGCCGGCAAGAGCACCGTCATTCAGTCCTCGGTGAATGTCACCGCGCTCTATGAGCAATACAAGGACAAGGATGGCAATCGCATCGACAATGAGCGCTCCGACAAGATCCGCGCCTATGAGGCGCGCGTTTCGCTGAGCGTGGTCGTGGATGATGTCTCCAAGGCGGGCGCTGCGCGCGCAGGCGCCCTGGCGCTGGCGCCGGAAAACTCTTCCGGCCTCTCAACCTATCTTGAGAGAACCACCGAGATGAACCTCGCCGCCTATGAAGCCGCGGTGAAGGATGGCTCTGCCCGCGCGAGGGCCACGGCTGCGGCGAGCGGCGCAACGCTCGGCAAGCTGATGGTTGTGCAGGAAGGCGGCGGCCCCTGCCTTGGTCAATGGTCCTCCATGGCGGGCAGTGATTACGACTACTATCGTTCAGCGCCGGCCGCGATGGCGCCGCCACCACCCCCGCCGCCCCCAAGCAGTATCACTGTGACGGCGGCGCGGATCGGCGGGCGCCAGGTAACCATCAGCCAGGCTGATATCGACACGCTCAATCTGCCATCGGATGATAAGCCCCAGCAGATATCCTCCAGTGTCTGCATGATTTACGCACTCCACAAGTAAAATCTGTATACTGATAATTTAGTCAGAAATGCACAGCCTGTGCATTTCTGCTTGATCCTTCCGGCGAAGCGAGGTCTACATGCCCTTGAGGCATCAGGCCTCCTTCGCAAACCCTGTGGCATTATCCGCTTCGCCTTTTTGCGCTGGAGTGGACCAAGGAAGGAAATCAAAATGGCAAAAGCCACCACCAAGGCGCCCAGCGCCAAAGAAGTGCTTGTTGAGAAGTATATCGCAGACCTGAAGGAAAAAGTCGGCGAAGCGCGCCCGGACCTTGCCCTTCTCGATGCAGTTGTCAAAGCCTGCGGCCCGGCAATCTATAAGGCTGACTCAGCCACGGTTGCCGCCTCCGACAAGGATGAACTCGCCCGCGTAAAGACGAATTTCATCGGCAAACGGCTCGGCGTCACCGATGAGGCAAAGGCAGATGCCGCCATCAAGGCAGCGGTAGAGAAGTATGGCCGCAGCGTGCGCGCCAAACATCGCCCGGTGCTTTACTATCTGATCGCCAAGGAACTGAAAAAAGCCGCTGCGCTCAAGAAAGCCTGAGGCCACCGAACTCACAAAGCAAAGCCGCCGCTCCGATCACCGGAGCGGCGGCTTTCTTGTTTTTCCAGATACGCTCAGCGCTTGGCGTCGCGTTTTGCCTGGCTGCGCGCATTGTTGGCGCGGGCTGCGCCTTTCATTGTCTTCAGGTTCGGAAAGGCTTCCCGCTTGATCGACGGCGCGGAACTCATGCCCTTGCCTGCCTTTCGGGATGCGGGCTTGCCCTTTGAAGCCGTCTGCTTCCGGTCCAGAGCCGTTTGCAGGGCCGCCTGGGCCTTCTCTTTCTCTGCTGCTGCGCTTTCCCGCGCCGCTCTGCGCTCAACGATGCCGAGCTTAGTTTCAAAACGGTCCAGCGTTTCGGCGAAGAAGTCGCGTTTGGTGACAGTCGCCGCATTGCCGGTGGGCGCCTTCTGCCGGGTCGGCGCCGCCTTGCCGCGGATTTCCCGGGCCTGCTTGCTTGCCAGATCAGCGTATTTATCCCGCAGCTTTCGCGCGCGATTTATCCGTTGGCGGAGCTCTTTCTCATTGAGATTTCCAACAGCGGGCGGATAGCTCTCATTGGCAAGCGCAAATTCGGCGGCCGTGCAGAGAGGTTTGGCCTCGCGGCGTGAAATGGTCATGGGTAATCTCCTTCTCAGACGTTATGCAGAACTTATAGTTCCACATAACGTCCGAAAAGGAAAACCAAACCGGGAAAAACCGGTACTTTTATCAGAAGCCGGCGAGACGGGCGTAGCGATCCCGGTGCCAGCTGGCAGATCCGTAGAGGGCTTCCTGCACACGCGCGCGCTTCATGTAGAAGCCCGGCTCTGCAGCATCGGTCATGCCGATACCGCCATGCATCTGAACGCACTCATTGGAGACCAGATGCACAAGCTCTCCGGCCTTTGCCTTTGCGAGGCTCGCCAGTTCCGCAAGATCGGTCTTGCCATCATCCGCCGCTGACAGCGCCGCAGCGACGCAGGAGCGCGTCATTTCCAGCTCGACAAACATCTTCGCGGCGCGGTGCTGGAGAGACTGGAACGAGCCGATGAGCTGGCCAAACTGCTTGCGGTTGTTGAGGTATTCCAGCGTCATGTCGAACGCGGCCTGGGCCGAGCCGAGCATTTCGGCGGCCAGCCCGATGGCTGCGCGGTCGAGCACGGGATCAAGAATATCAGCGCCCTGGTCAGCCGGCCCGATGAGCGCGCTCTCCACCACCATGACATCATCGAACGTCACATGCGCGGCGCCGTGGCTGTCAACAGTCTTCAGTTCACTGATGGTTACGCCCTTGGCATTGGCCGGCACAAGGAACAGGCTGAGACCATGGCGATCCCCGCTGCTGCCAAAGGTGCGCGCCACAACGATCAGCATGTCGGCATGATGCGCGTCGGGCACATATTTCTTCATACCGTTGATCGTATAGCCCTGCCCGTTGCGCTCGGCCTCGGTCGAAACGCTGTAGGGCGAGAAATGCGCGGACTCGTCGAGGGCGAGCGCAAACGTCACCTCGCCGGCGGCGATCTTCGGCAGCCATTCGGCCTGCTGGGCGGGGCTGCCGCCAAGCTGGAAGGCCGAGGCAGCGATCAGCGCCGTCTGCAGCAGGGGCGTGGCCGCAAGGGTGCGCCCCTGCGCTTCGAGGATCTGGCCAAGGCCCGTCAGGCCAAAGGTTTCCGCGCCCGGCTCGTCGGGGATGATCACGCCGAAAAAGCCAAGCTCGGCCAGTTTCTGCCGGGTTTTTGCGTCCTTGCCATTGGCGCCGGCATCGCGCAGCGCCCGCAGATGATTGACGGAAAGTTCGTCACGCGCGAACGCCATGGCGGTTTCGCGCAGCATTTCCTGGTCTTCAGTCAGTACAAAGCTCATTACTCTGACACCTTAAATTCTATGTCGTAGGGTTGTTCCGAAAAGCAGCGATCAAGTCCCGCCTACTGATGATCCTTCAGACCCAGCACGCGCTTGGCGATGACATTGAGGTTGATCTCGGACGTGCCACCTTCGATGGAGTTGCCTTTCGAGCGCAGCCATTGGCGCGTGACGCGCAGGGCGCCCTTGTCAAAGCCCTCCCCTGCCCAGCCCAGGCCCTCGGTGCCGAGCGCTTCGATCAGCAGCTCGTGCCGGTCTTGGTTCATCTTGGCGGCGCCATATTTCAGGATCGAGGCGGTATGGCCCACGGCCTGACCGGCCTTTGCCTGTTCGGTCTGGCGCTGCACGGTCAGCGCAAATGCCTTGGCATACATCCGGTGATCGGCGAGGCGCCCCCGCAGATCGCCGTCCAGCAGACGGCCGGACTCGTCGGTGCCGATCAGCTGCTTGGCGTATTCCTCAGGCGAGAGCGACCCGGTGCCGCCAAACCCGCTGGAAGAAATCGACGAGCGCTCGAACTGCAGCAGGCGTTTGGCAATTTCCCAGCCGCCATTGAGGCGGCCAACGAGCTGGTCCTTCGGCACCTTCACGTCGGTGAAGAAGGTTTCGCAGAACGGGCTCTCGCCGGAGATCAGCTGGATCGGGCGCGCTTCGACGCCCGGCGACTTCATGTCGAACAGGATGAAGCTGATGCCCTCATGCTTCGTGCTGGTATCGGTGCGCACCAGGCAGAAGATCCAGTCGGCCTTGTCGGCATAGGAGGTCCACACCTTCTGGCCGTTGATCAGGTAATGATCGCCCTTGTCTTCGCAGCGCGTCTGCAGGCCCGCGAGGTCAGACCCTGCGCCCGGCTCCGAATACCCCTGGCACCAGCGGATCTTGCCCTTCACGATGTCGGGAATGAAGCGCAGCTTCTGTTCGTGATTGCCGAATTCGAGCAGCGCCGGGCCAAACATCCAGAGGCCGAACGAGAACAGCGGCGCGCGTGCCTTGATGCGGCGCATCTCCTGCTCCAGCACGCGGGCTTCCGCGCGCGACAGGCCGCCGCCGCCATATTCCTTGGGCCATTCCGGCGCGGTCCAGCCCTTCTCGGCCATCCGGTCGAGCCACAGCTTGGAATCGGGGTTCTTGAAGGTGGCGTTGCGCCCGCCCCACACGACCTCGTCGTCCACCATTGGCGTGCGCATTGAGGGGGGGCAGTTGGCTTCCAGCCATTTGCGCGTTTCGAGCCGGAACTCTTCGAGTTGCTCGGCATTGTCATAAGCCATTGCGGTGCTCCCTGGGCGGTGTCTGTCTCTACGTCACCCTATTCTGCCACCCTCGCGGCGCCAAGCGGTCACCCGGCGTCAAAGTGTGAAGACCCGCCCGTTCTCCGTTTCACCCGCGAACGCACGGAGAACGTTTCGGCCCCAGAACAACTCAAGCCTCAGACGAGTGAATTCGCCCGACAGGGGCAGCCGGTTGTCGTGGCCTCACCGGCGCCGGGCTGCCATGAGGCGTCTTCGCCCAGAAATGAGGTCTGCGCGCCAGGCTGTAGAGTGCCCGCACCATCGCGATGGATTGCAACGGCCAGTATAGGGGCAGCGTCAGCGCCAGCCCATAACGGCGCAGGTCTCGCGCTCCGGGCGCGGCCAGCGCCATGGCGATGCTGGCGGCATAGGAGGCGCCGATAAACCAGAGGAATAGAGGGCCCGGCCCGATGCCGGGTAAAACCAGTGTCGTGGCCAGCCACACGGCCCAGGGCCCGTGAACCATTGCCGAGAGGATGGCCGCCCCCAACGTCAGCTGAAGCGCCAGGAAATTTCCCGCGCCCATTTCCCTCATCGCCTTGCGGGGGCGCCGCATCACCACCAGCCATGTCTGCAGAAACCCTTTCAGCCAGCGCGACCGCTGCGCCAGCCAGACCCCGAGTGCTTCAGGCGGCGCTTCCAGGGTCGGCGGCTCAATGACGCCCACCTGCAGCCCGCTGCGGGCAAGCCGTAACCCCAGATCGGCGTCCTCCGTCACATTCCAGGCGTCCCACCCCTCCACGCCTTCCAGCAGCGCCCTGCGGAAATGATTGCTTGTTCCGCCCAGCGCAATCGGAAACCCGAGCGTAGCAAGCCCGGGCAGAATGCGCCCAAACTGAACGGCATATTCCAACGCCCACTGCCCGGCGATCCATCCCCTGTCGCCGTCCCCCACAAGCGGCGCCTGCACGCAGGCCAGATCACGGGAACCCATCCGGAACGCCCGCACCGCCGCCTTCAGTTGATCCCTATGCGGACGATCCTCGGCATCATACACAACGACAAATTCGCCCTTTGCACGAAGCAGTCCGTAATTCAGCGCACGCGGCTTGGTTCTCGGCTGACCGGGCGGCACGATCAGAAGCTCCGTGCCCGGCGGCCAGGACTGCGCGCGCAAGGCGTCCCAGGTGGCCTCATCCCCCGTTTCGACAAGCAGTTTTATGTCCAGCCTGTTTCTCGGATAATCCAGATCGCAGATCGCCTGCGAAAGCTGGGCCGCGCTCTCCGCCTCATCCTTGAGCGCGATGAGCAGCGTGTAGACCGGCCAGAGAACCCCGTCATCGCCGGCCATGTCCCGGCGAGCCTGCGGCACGTGCGCCGCCGCCCTGATACCGTGAAGATATACGGCGCCGCGAAAGGCCAGCGCCGCCACAAAGAAAAAGAATGCGCCCAGGCTCAGCGCGGCAAAGGCGGCCTCAGGGGCGCTCACTGCCAGACCGGCCAGCAGCAACAGGCCAAGGCCCGCCCCCCGCATCTGGGCGGCCGTCAGTGTCCGGATGGCGGAATCTTCAGGCCGGTGGATGGCCAGCGAATGGGCCGCCGCATGGGCGCTGGCCATGTCGGGAGACGGCTCCCGCAGGCCCCCGCCATACAGCGGCAAAACCAGTTGCCGGGCTGTCTCCCCATCTGCCCCCATGTCCCTCCCCCCAAGGAACCGCGCCCCAAACCTTTAAACCTTTAATCACACTCGTTTCACTACCGCAACGAAACGCTGCGAGAACGGCGCGGCGGGCGTTCCTCGCGCCACCCCTTGCAGGCCAAGGCGGTTTGTTCTATATTTGTTCCATGTCTGGTGTGCATGTCATCTGGTTCAAACGCGATCTGCGTGTCCATGATCACGCAGCGCTCATGGCGGCCGCGGCCAGCGGCGCGCCCATCCTGCCGCTATACATCTTCGAGCCGGGCTATTGGGCGCTGCCGGAACACTCCCGCCGCCAGTTCGACTTTGTGAAGGAAGCGCTTGAAGAGCTGGACGCAGCCCTCAAGGCGCGCGGCTCAGGCCTCGTCATCCGCACGGGGAACGCCATCGATGTCTTGTCGGAGATCCACCGCAGGCAGGGCATTGCCGCCATCCATGCGCATGAGGAAACAGGCCTGCAATGGACCTTTGACCGTGACCGCGCCGTTCGCCGCTGGGCACGCAATGCGGGCATTTCCCTGCGGGAACAGCCCCAGAATGGGGTCCAGCGGGCCCTGAAATCCCGCGACGGATGGGCCAGCCACTGGGAAGCCTTCATGCGCCGCCCACGGATGGTTGCTCCGGAAACCCTGATCTCCGCTCAGGCGCAGGCGGAAGACTTTCCCCTGCCTCAGGATTTCGGGCTGGGGCCTGATGACTGCCCGCAGCGCCAGAAAGGCGGGCGCGCCGCCGGCGTGGAATGCCTGCGCAGTTTCCTGGAGGTTCGCGGCCAGGCCTATCAGCGGCAGATGTCGAGCTCGCTGACGGCGGCCGATGCCTGCTCGCGCCTGTCGCCCCATCTCGCCTTCGGAACGGTTTCCATGCGGGAGGCCTGGCAGGCCGCGCAGAGGGCGAAGGAAATGCATGTCCGGGAGGGGAATGCGGAATTTGCCGCCTCGATCGGCAGCTTCATTTCCCGCCTGCACTGGCACTGCCACTTCATTCAGAAGCTGGAAGACCAGACCTCGATCGAATCCCGAAATCTTCATCCCGCCTATGACGGGCTGCGCCCCGCGCCGGAAGAAGATGATCCCCGGCTTGCTGCCTGGATCGAAGGGCGCACGGGCTTCCCTTTTCTCGACGCCTGCATGCGCTCCCTCAAGGCCACCGGCTGGCTGAACTTCCGCATGCGCGCCATGACCATGGCCTTTGCAGCCCATCATCTGTGGCTGGACTGGAAACTGCCCGCAGAACGCCTCGCCGGCCTCTTCACGGATTTTGAGCCGGGCATTCATTATCCCCAGGCGCAGATGCAGTCGGCCACCACCGGCATCAACACGCCGCGCATCTATAATCCGGTCAAGCAATCCCGCGACCAGGACCCCGAGGGCGCCTTCATCCGCCGCTGGGTGCCGGAGCTTTCCGCCCTGCCGGACGAGTGGCTGCACGCGCCCTGGGAGGCCCCCGCTTCGGTGCGGGCGCGGGCCGGCATTGTTCTGGGCCAGACCTACCCGATGCGCATGGTCGATCACATGGCCGCTGCCGAAGAGGCCCGCAGCCGGATCTTCGCCCTGCGCCGGAACGCCAAACATGCCGCCGAGGCCGAGCAGATTCAGGCGCGCCATGGCAGCCGGCGGTCGGGCATCCCCTTCCGCGGCCGGCAGGCTGCCCCGAAAAAGAGGGCGCCGGCACCGGCAGACGCGATACAGCTCAGCTTTGATCTCGGGATGATACAGGAACGCCGCGCCCATGCCTCGTAAAGCCGGTTCCGGCAAAGCCGTCCGCAAATCCGATCTGCCCACCAAAATCTGCGCCAGCTGCGGGCGCCTGTTCTCCTGGCGCAAGAAATGGGAACGGGTCTGGGACGAGGTGAAATACTGTTCGGACCGCTGCCGCCAGCAGCGCTGACCCACAAATCCAGCATTATCGAATTACAATAATTCCCCCGCGCACTAGCCGAAGCGGGGAATTATCGTTATTCGATGATATTATCGCCTTGATTTTATTGATACTTATTTTTTTTCGATAATTTCATATTGAAAAACAATAATTCATGATCTATCTAGTCTGTGTCGGCGGCGGGAAGAGCCCACCAAAGACAAAACGGACAAACCGATCATCAAGAAGGAGTATCAAGTCATGTCCCCCCGCGCCCGTCTCAGCGACAACGGTAGCCTGGTTTTCGAAGGTGTCCTGGCCTACGGCCTCATCGCCAACGATGCCTCCCTCCGGTCCCTGCCGGCGAATGACGATGGCTCGGAGGGCCGCCTGAACCTCCTGGTCGCTCGCCGCCGCCGCCAGAACCGCCGCGAAGCCCGCAACTAAGCGGCTCCCCCCCGCGCAGCCAGTTTCCCCTGGCTGGCTGCGCGGCCCCCTCTCTCCCCTCCCTCGAAAACCCGCATCAAGGAAACGCCCATGAAACGCTTCATCATCGCCGCCGCCCTCGCCGCCACCACCGTCGCCGCCCCTGCCTTCGCTGCCAGCGAAAAGTTCGAAATGGATGTGAATTATTCCTCGAAAAAGCTGTCCACCGTCGCCGGCGCGGAAGCCGAGTACGAGCACATCCGCAAGCAGATCGAAGACCGCTGCGTGTCTGAAAATGCTGACATCCGTGTGCCCCGCTCCATCGTGGAAACCTTCTGCGTCCGCAAGACGATGGACAGCGCCGTCCGCTCAATCGACAGCGAGCTGCTGACCCAGGTCCACGCCGAACGCCGCTGAGCGGCCCCAGATCACGGTTCCAGCCCCTTAAAGCCTCTCAAGCCCAACTCTCCACGGAACCGTGGCTCCTCCCGCCTCTTGCCCCCAAAGGGTAAGGGGCGGTTTTTTATCCGGCGCTCGCCGCGCGGAAATCCTTGGCGCGGAGAACCTGCACCAGGCGGAAATTGGCGGGCACGAAAGCGCCCTCCTCTTCGGTCTCAAACAGCGCCGCGCAGCTGGTCGGAAACTTCTCGTGCAGCCGCAGCGAGGCGGCATGGTCCAGCGACCCACCTTCCCGCAGGATGCTCAGCGCAAAGTCATGCAGGCCCGGATTGTGCCCGATCAGCATCAGAACCCCCGCGCCGTCATTCTGTGACACCGCCTCGGTCAGACCCCTCACGCCGGTCAGGTAAAGGGCTTCCATCGGGCGCACCTTTTCTCCTGTCACCACCTTGGCGACTTCAGAACAGGTCTCCCTGGCCCGCCTTGCGCTGGAAACCAGGATCCGCTCGGGGCTCCAGCCCATGGCCACGATTTCCTGGGCAATCCGCGTGGCGTCCTCATGGCCCTGCTGCGTCAGCGCGCGGCTGAAATCGTCGATCCCCTCATTCCAGGGTTCGGTCTTGGCGTGGCGCATCAGGATAAGGCGTTTCATGCGGACGCAGATACCCGGAGTTTGGGACAAGGTGTCATAGGCGGAATCAGGCGGTCTAAATTGGTCAGGCTGGTCTTAGGCACCACTAATACAGGGGAAATCAATAGTCTGGAGGCCAAAAGATGCCAGAGCCTCCCTGCGCCGGGCCGCCCTCATAATATTTTTCCTCGCCCATCTTCCGCCCGGCACCGGGATGGGCCACACCCGCTCCCAGCAACGCGCCCCTGGGGATAATCGATGATTTTTGTGTATCTCGTGCTCGGCCTGATCCTGCTCGTCGCGGGCGGTGAATTCCTCGTCAAGGGCGCCGTCAATCTTGCCGGAAAATTCCGCATTTCGCCTCTGCTGATCGGGCTCACCCTGGTGGGCTTTGGCACGTCAACGCCCGAACTCGTCACCAGCCTGCAGGCCGCCTTCGCCGGCTCGCCCGGCATCGCCATCGGCAATGTCGTTGGCTCCAACATCGCCAACATCCTCTTCATTCTCGGCGCGGCGGCGCTGATCTTCCCGATTGCAGTTGCCCGGAATGCCTTCAAGCGGGATGGGGTGGTCCTGGCCATCGCCACCCTGCTCTGCATCGGGGCGGTCGTCTCGGGCCAGCTGTCGCGCTGGATGGGCATCGTCTTCGTGATCGGCCTGGCCGCCTATATCTGGTTTGCCTTCCAGCAGGACCGGAAGGCCACGCAAGCGGCCACCGCCGCCGCGGGCGGACCGGTGGACACGCCAAAGCTTTCCGCCGGCGCCATCGGCATCGATCTCGTCTTCGTCGTCGGCGGCCTGGTGATGACGATGCTCGGCGCCCGCTTCCTCGTCAGCGGCGCGATTGACCTTGCCCGGATGTTCTCGATCTCCGAAACCATCATTGGCCTGACGATTGTGGCCGTGGGAACCTCGCTTCCCGAACTGATCACCTCCGTGATGGCCTCGCTGCGCAAGCAGGGCGACATTGCCTTCGGCAATATTGTCGGGTCGAACATCTACAACATGTTCGGCATTCTGGGCGTCACAGCCATCGTGAAGCCGATCCCCGTACCGGCCGAAATCATCCGGCTGGATATCTGGGTGATGCTGGCGGCAACCGTGCTTCTCTTCCTCGCCGCCATGTCGCGCTGGCGCATCGGCCGGACAGAAGGCGCCATCATGCTGACCGGCTATGCCGCCTATGTTGTCTGGCTGGGACTGCACGCGGCGGCCTGATGCGCACGCCCCACCCCATCCTTCTGGTCTGCCTTGGCGTGGTCTTTGGCTGCGGCATTGATGCCCTGATGAAATATGTCATGCAGGGCGCCACCAGCGTACTGACGGCCACCACCTGGCGGTATGCGCTAGGCTCGGCAATCATGCTCGCGCTGTTCCTGCAGGCCCGCCGTCCCTTCCCCTCGCTGCCGGCCATCCGCTTTCATGCTCTCAGATCGCTGGCACAGGTCATCTCCGCTTTCTGCTTCTTCTATTCGCTGACGCAGATTGCGCTGGCCGAGGCGGTGGTGCTGGGTTTCACGGCGGCCCTGATGATTGCCCCCATCGCCCGCATCATCCTGGGGGAAAAGATGAGCCCGGTGACCATCGGCGCCTCTCTCGTCGGCTTCTGCGGCGCCGCGCTGGCCGCCACGGCGGAAACGTCCGGCGCGCCCGCCGATGGCAACCGCCTCTATGGCACGGCTTCGGTCCTCGCCTCTGCCGTTCTCTACGCCCTCAACATCGTTCTCCTCCGCCTGCGGACGAGAGAGGAAGACAGCCTCACCCTGGTCACCTTCATGAACATCTTCCCGGCGCTGTTCCTGCTGCCCTTCATGCTGGTGTTCACCGATCCGCTGCCGGCAGATGGCGCCTGGACGCTGCTTACCGGCGCGGCCGTTTTCGGCATCGGCATCTGGTGGCTGATGACCATGGCCTATGCGCGCGCCAAGGCGCAGACCCTCGCCCCGTTCGAATATACCGGCCTCATCTGGTCGGCGCTGCTCGGCTATTTCTTCTTCCAGGAAATCCCCGGCTGGCGCGTCTGGGCGGGCGCCGGCATCATCATCGCGGCCTGCCTCGTCGTCGCCTTCGAAACCCATTTCACCGCCCGCCGCGAAGCAAAGCTCCCTGCCAGCGATATTCTAACCTGAAGGGGCGCCGCCGCGCGCTTTGCGCCTATGGGGCGAATGCGTCGCCAATTAACCTTACGCCTTAAAATGTCATCCTTTTTTCGCTTGCCGCGCCTCAATCTGGCGGTAAGGATCGGGTAACTTCAGATTGCCGGGGGCCCCAATGAAAATACGATCCACCCAGCGCGTCAAAGGCGCCGCCGCTGCCGTTTTCGCCGGTCTCGCCCTGGTTGCCTGTGGCGGCGGTGGGGGCAGCAGCAGTGGCGGCGCCGCGC
>Ga0067045_1028471_pt1 | contig 32854 bp, 28 predicted proteins | sample TerdegcTABiofilm_FD_59184 | JGI IMG/M metagenome (GOLD analysis project Ga0067045, IMG submission 59184) | Combined Assembly of (Gp0054472, Gp0054536) Wastewater bioreactor microbial communities from Singapore -Terephthalate degrading...
GACGCCACGAATCGCAGATTTGAAAGTGAACAGGAAAGTCAATGAAATCAACGATCTACCAACACCACCTCCGCGCCAGTGCTAGCTTTTCGTACCGTCACTTATTGCACTGAAAACGAGGAGACCCCGCCTAGGGGTTTCACTGATTTGCCCGTCAGGAGATGTCAGTTCAGGCCTTGTTCTTGAGGTTTATCTCCGGCGGGCATTCAAGAAAGAGACGGTTTGGTCCGTTGAAATGCGCGCTGCGATCAGCGCCAGTGCCTGGTTGAGGCGGGTGACATGTCCGTCTTCACAGACAGGAGCGCAGACTTCTACGAGCAAGAACAATCCTTTCTTCATGGGTGTCTCCAGCATGCGCGATATCCCAATGGGGCTTTTGGCCCGCGCAGGCAGCGGCATGGTGGTTGAGCTCAGCGAATGTTGATGAAGAATGGTACATTAAATCAATGGTTGAGCCAATAAATTTTTCGCCACAACGACTGACTGGAGACGATGAGATGCTGATGCGTGGAGACAGCGAAGGCATGGCGCGTGTGGGTTTCTGTGAGCCAGCAGTTCAGGACGCAGGCGTTCATGCCATATACAGCAGGGTCAAGGCGGTCAGCATCGGTTCTCGGTGAACCCAGGCAACTGCCCACGGCAACGGTGGTGGATCGCCAGCTGCTTACCGGCGCTGCCCTGTTCGGTATCGGTGGAGGTCTGGCCGGCTTTTGCCCCGGCCCGTAGTGATGAACCTGGCGACGCTTCAGCCCGAAGTGTGGCTGTCCATGGTGGCCAATGGTGGCCATGCTCGTGGGGATCCTCGCGCAACACGCGTGGGCGAGGAAGTAATCTGGCACAAGGACCTGCTGGGAATGGGGCTGTCGCTGGTCACACCCATGATTGCGGCACGCCAGCGGCACCACGCTGGCTTTATGCCCAGCGCGTGCCCTCGGCCAGGGCAGCACGCCAGCTTTGCTTGACCAGGCATGGCAAAGCTGCGCTGCGGCAGCGCTTGTGGCTGGGCATGGACCGTCAAGGGTGACATTCGATGCTCCAACGGCCGCGGCATGCGGCCACCGAGGCCTCCTTACTGCCAGACGAAGGATGCCACGTCCTTCACATTCGCTCGCTGAGTACGAAATTGATTTGCCGGATGGTCACGATCTTCGTAGCCAAATGAGATGCCGCATACGACCCACCGATCCCCATCCAAACCGAAGAACTCCCGCACCAGCCGAGGCCGAGTCGCCAGCGCCGCCTGAGGAATGGTCGCAACTCCCACACTGGCAGCAGCCAATAAAAAATTGGCCACAAAAGCCCCGCAGTCAAGCGCACCGTAGACACCCAATCGCGCATCACTGGTAATCAGCGCCACATGGGGTGCGCCAAAGAGGCGAAAATTCTCGCGTGCCTGGCGCGCCGAAGCAACGCGATCGCCTCGGTCCACTTTCACACTGTCATAAAGCTGCATCGCACAATCAAAACGGCGCTGACGATACACCCCCTCGTACGCCGTCGGAAAGGCAAAATCAGGATCGGACTCCGTGGTATCGGCAGCGCAAAGCATAAGATCCCGGAAACGGTCGGTGGCTTGCCCCTGAGTAATATGCACTTGCCAAGGCTGCGCATTGCACCATGAGGCACTGCGCTGCGCACATTCGAGAATCCAGCGCTGCAATTCCACGGAGACTGGATCAGACAGAAACGCTCGGCAGCTATGTCTGGCGCTCATGAGTTGACTGAGCGCACGGCTGCCTGTGCTATTGATCTGACATTCGTCGGTCATGCATATTGCCACTGCAAAAGGGAATACGGCACAGCAGCGTCCGCATGGTGCTCGAAGACACCTTGAACCCGCGCGCCGATCCGCACCTCCTGCGCAGGATCACCCAGCAGGTTGCCCACGAGACGCACACGACCGGCATGGGGCAATTCCACCAGTACGACGAGGTACGGACAGCTCTCTTTCAGTGCCGGATGCACAGGGTGCCATACACGCTCCCAGCTGTAGATCTCTCCCTCCGCGGGCACCTCGACCCAGTCGGGATCAAACGCGTGACAGCTGTGGCATAGGCATTCCGGGCCGAACTGCCACGTGCCACAGTGGGCGCAGCGCTGCACCAGCAAACGCCCCTGTCTCAAGCCACTCCAAAATGGCGCAGCAACTCCATCAGACTCCGCGGCGGGCGCAGGCAATCCTGCTGGAAGGTAATAGTCATTCATTGGCGATGCTCCTCAAAGTACGGCTTGCGAGCCCAGCAACAGGTTGCTCGCTGGCGCGACCATGGGTCCACCAATGACCAGCGCCACATCATTGCGCCGAACCTGATTGGAAGAAACGCCGCGTACCTGGCGCACGGCTTCAAGCACCAGCTCGAAACCATGCATATAGCACTCAGCGAGATTGCCGCCGCTGGTATTGAGTGGCAGGCGCCCTGACGCTGCCGACAGGTTTTCAAGCGTGACGAACTCGTTGGCCTCTTCAGGTGCAAAGAAGCCATGTTCCGCGAGCGCCATGACAACGCCGCCCGTGAAGTTTTCGTAGCTTTGCACGACACCCACATCGCCGGGGGAGATGCGCGCCATTCGATACAGATCTTTCGCCACAGTCGTGAAATCAGCCGACGCATAATGCGGCGAGTTATGCGCGTGGCTTGCAAAGCGCTCACTCGCGCCCGAGGCCGCGCCTAACAGATAAACAGGTTTTTGCTGCAGCTCCTTGGCACGTTCTGCGTCCATCAGAATCAGCGCTGCCGCGCCATCGTTTTCCATGCAGCAATCAAAAAGGTGAAACGGCTCGACGATCCAGCGCGACGCATCGTAGCGCTCTTCGCTCAATGGCTTGCCGTACATCACCGCGCGCGGGTTGTTCTGCGCGTGATGGTACGAGGCCATCGCAATGGCGCGCAGGGCTTCTTGGCGCACGCCGTGCTCATGCATGTACCGCATGACCCGCATGGCAAAACGCTGGGGCGGTGAAATCACGCCATACGGCACCAGGTAAGACCGCTCGCCCGTCACGCTTCCCGAGGCCGCGCTTTGTCCGAAGCGCCCGAACTGCCCCTGGGCCAGTGAGCGGAAGACGACGACGCAATCGGCTTGGCCCGTGGCAATCGCCGCCGCCCCATTCGCCACCGCAGCGCAACAGCCACCGCCACCGCCGCCCCATTGCATGACCGACGTGCGAAGCCGCGGCAAGCCAAGTGCCGTAGCCAGCCTCACCGAGTCATTGCGATCATCGCCATAAGACGCGAAGCCATCGATCTCATGGGCATTGATGCCGGCATCCGTACACGCCGCCAGAATCGCCTGCAAGGCCATCTTGAATTCAGACTCTGGCGCCTGGCTGTGCTTGTAGTAGGTGGTTTCGCCGATGCCGACGATGGCGACCTTACCGCGCAATGTTCGATCACTCATCGCTGTCCTTATGCAAGTTCGCTCCTTGCGTGGTTCGAGCATGCCAACGTTGGAGCGCCGTCTCGACAGAGGAAACTTCCTGCGCGGGCGCTGCGACCGGGTTGGATGGAGTGCGGGAAAATCGCGGTGCAGGAGCCGGGTGGATCACTCCGTTCAGATCCACAAAGTTGCCACGCGCCACGTTATGGGGATGCTCCATTGCTTCGCTCAGCGTGAGTACCGGCGAGAAACAGGCATCGGAGCCTGTGAAGACCGCGTCCCACTCAGCGCGGGTACGCGACTTCAGGGCGGTAGCGATAGCCTTTCGCAGATCCGTCCAGCAAGACGCGTCGTGTTGCGCTTTCTTCCACGCTTCGTCCATACCCAGTCGTTCAATGAAGATGGCGAAAAACTGGGGTTCTATGGCGCCCACGCTAACGTGCTGTCCGTCCGCCGTGGGGTACACGCCATACCACGGTGCGCCGCCATCCAGCATGTTGCTTTCGCGCTGCTCGACGAACTGTCCGCGCTGCTGCTGGGCAAGGCACTGTGTCATCAGCTGGATCACCCCATCTGTGATGGCTGCGTCCACGACCTGCCCCAAGCCCGAGCTGCGCGCTTCGTGAACGGCTGCGAGTATGCCGAGTGCCAGGTACAGGCTGCCGCCGCCGTAGTCACCCACCAAGTTGAGCGGCGGTGTGGGCCGCTCCCGCGGCCCCATCGCAGCCAGCGCACCCGTCAATGCGATGTAGTTGATGTCGTGGCCTGCGGTTTTTGCCAAGGGCCCGTCCTGCCCCCAGCCGGTCATCCTGCCGTAGACGAGCCGCGGGTTCCTGGACATCACGACCTCGGGCCCCAGCCCCAGGCGCTCCATGACGCCGGGCCGAAACCCTTCCACCAGCACATCCGCCGCATCGATCAGCGCCAATAACCGCTCCCTGTCATGGGGCGCTTTCAAATCGGCGTGGATCAAAGTGCGGCCACGATTGACGATTTGCAGCGGATCCGCCACACGCGCTCCCGAACGGTCCACCAGCACCACATCCGCACCCATGTCCGCCAGCAGCATGCAGGCAAAGGGTGCCGGCCCCAAACCGGCGAACTCGACGACCCGCAGGCCTTTGAGCGGGCCACCGCCCATATCAGCAATATTCACCATCATTCGAGCCGAATGTCGGCTTGCTTGGCAACAGCCCCCCACTGGGCCATCTCATCGCGAATCATGCGCTCCATCTCTGCAGGCGTGCTGCCGCGCGCCTCGATATTGCGATCCGCGAACATCTTTTTGACTTCAGGCTGGGCCACGGCATGCAGGACCGCTTCGTTCAACTTTGCAGCCACCGCATCGGAAACCCCGCGTGGAGCCAGCACGCCAAACCATGCCACGCTGCGAAACCCCGGCACCTCCTCGGCGATCGCGGGCAGTCCAGCAACCACATTTGTGCGCTGCGGCGTAGCAACTGCGATATAGCGGACCTTGCCCGCCTGAACCATCGCTTGGCCATCCAGGCCCGTGACGAACGCCGCTTGCAACTGACCGCCACCAAAAGCCATCATCATCGGCGCGCCACCGTTGTAAGGCACATGCGCCAGACGCAGGCCTGCCAGGTTGTTGAAGTACTCGCCTGTCAAATGCGACAGCGAACCGTTGCCTACCGATCCGAAATTCCACTGACCTGCTGACTGCTTCGCCGCGGCAATAAATTCTTTCAGATTTTTTGCCGGGCTGTCCGCGGCAATGGCCAGGATCATGGGCGTGATCGCCACAGTCGAAATCGGACGCAGATCCGTCAGCGAATCGTAAGGAAGCTTGCGAAGCAAAGGCAAGACCGCATTCGGGCCCGAGTTTCCGAAGACCAAGGTGTAGCCATCGGCGGCACTCTTGGCGACAAAGTCGGTGCCGATTGCGCCACCCGCTCCCACCTTGTTTTCAACGATCACCGGCTGCTTCAAATAACTCGACATGAACGGCTGGATCGCGCGTGCCAGCTGATCGGTGCTGCCGCCGGCCGCATACGGAACAACGATGCGCAGAGGCTTGGAAGGAAAAGGGGTTTGCGCCAGCGCGTACGGCGCGGCGAGCATCGTCAGCGAGGTAAGCAAGCCTGCGGCAAGGGCAGTGCGGCGAAAGTTCGGCATGGCTGTCTCCGGTAGGATTTTTTAATAACGACTAATGGTAGAACCATACTATCAATGAGTCAATGAGCGAAATGTTCACCCGTGGAGGGCTTCAAAGATCCAGCGTCAGGCTGCTCGACTTGGCTCCCGAGCAGCAGATGAGCATGGAGTTGTTCGCCGCGCGCTCATCCTCCGTGAGGTAGCAGTCCCGGTGGTCCACTTCGCCTGCAATCACCTTGGTGTGGCAAGAGCCGCACACACCTTGGCCGCACGAATACGGTAAATCCAAACCCGCCTCCAGCAGTACGTCGAGAATCGTCTTGCCTGCGGGCACGGGGTAGCGCAGCCCCGTACTCTTCAACTCCACCGTATAGCCGCCTTCGGTGGCGAGAGGCTGATCGGCGCCAAATCGCTCGAAATGCACGGTGCTGGATTCCAACGGTTTGGTGGCCACAAGAAAGTCATCGACCATGCGTGCAGGGCCGCAGCAATAAACGTGCGCGCCAGGGTGTGCGTCGAGCGAGCGGACGATTTCTTGGACATCCATGCGTGGCGTGGATCCATCCGAAAAGTGAAAAAATACCTGCCCCCCGCTTTGCGCCAACTCCAGCAGGTGTTCACGAAACGCCATGCGCTGCGGTGACGCCGCCGCATAGTGCAGCTGCCATGGAGAACCTAGTTCGACCAGCCTTTCAATCATTGCAAGCAAGGGCGTGATGCCGATCCCCCCAGCGACGAAGCAACTCATGCCTGGCTGCTCCACCAGCGTAAAGTCGCCCTTCGGGTCGCTGATTGCCAACTGCGTACCGACTTCGACGGTGTCATGCAAGGCTGCGGAGCCTCCCCGCCCTTGCGCTTCTCGCTTGACGGCGATCAGATAGCAGCTACGGTCTGCAGCATGCCTGACCAATGAATAACTACGGACCAGCCCTTCGGGCAAGCGTACGTCCACATATGCGCCGGGCGCGAAGTCAGGCAACACGCCACCACCCAGGGATGCCAACTCCAGGCACAGCACATCGGTGGTTTCCATTTTTCGGTCGCGAACGACCACGGGGTAGTTTTGTGTGTTCATGTGGACAGCGTACCACGATTGTGGTAAATTAATTCAATGGTTGAACCATTAAAAAGGACTTAGAGATGCTCAAAACAGAAGACAACGAAATGCTCGTTCGCGTCGGCCCCAAAACGCCAATGGGCGATCTGATGAGGATGTATTGGCTGCCGTTTCTGCTCTCTGGCGACGTGCCGGTAGACGGCCAGCCCTATCGGGTCCGACTTCTGGGAGAAGACCTGGTGGCGTTTCGCGACAGCAATGGGCGCATTGGCCTCGTGGATCAGGCCTGTCCTCATCGCGGCGCACCGATGGTTTTTGCCCGCAACGAAGAAGGCGGGCTGCGCTGTGTCTACCACGGCTGGAAGTTCAACGTCGATGGTCATTGCCAGGAAATGCCCGCCGAGCCTGAAAACACACCGATGCTCAATCGCGTGCGCTTGAAGTCCTACCCTGTTCGTGAGCGCAATGGCGTGCTCTGGGCCTATATGGGGCCCGATGAGAATCCGCCCGAACTCCCCAGCATGGAATGGAACATGGTTTCGCAAGAGAACGTCCATGTCTCCATGCGCATTCAGGATTGCAACTGGTTGCAGGCCCTGGAAGGTGAAATCGACTCAGCCCACGCAGCCATCCTCCATGGCCGGGTGGATTCCGGTGGCAGCATCGACCAGTGGAAGCAGGCCGCCGACCTGACGCCCAAGTTCGAAGTCGTGCAGCATGCAGGTGGCGTGCATGTGGCTTCGCGTCGCAAACTCGGGGAAGACAAGAACTACATTCGGGTCAACCAGTTTTTGATGCCCTTCTGGACATTGGTGCCACCCTTCTCCCAATACCCCGAACTGAGCGGTCACGCATGGGTGCCGATCGATGACGAGCACACCTTGTGCATCATGTTCTCGTACCACCCGACCCAGCCCTTCTACGAGAAGACGCGCCAACTTTTTGTCTCTGGCCACAACGGTCGGGAGACGGGCCATGCTTCTGAAAACTCGTTCGAACAGCGTCCCGTCACCCACCCTTATCACACGTACTGGAGCAAGTACAACCGCGCGAACGCCTATGGCTATGCGCCTGAGCTGGCCGAGAAATACAACGCCGGCATGCCAGGCCTGTGGCTGCAGGATGCAGCCTGCCAGTCCGGTGTCTTGCCCATCTACGACCGAAGCAAGGAAAATCTGGGGCTCAGTGACAGTGGCGTCATCAGAACCCGCCGGGTCCTGCTGGAGACGGTGAAAAAGCTGCACACCGATGGCGTGCGCCCACTCTCTGTCGATGATCCATCCAAATTTCTGATGCGCGCCATTTCTATCACGGTCCCGGCGGATGCGGATTGGATGGAGTTGGGCGGAGAATTCATGCGCGCCGAACCAGGCAAAGATTTCGGCTACGCGCCGTAAGAAAGAGCACACATTCATGCTTTCATCCGCTGACCCCACGTTGTCGCAACGCGCGCAGGAGTTCCCTGAACACCTGCCGCGCCCCGCTCAGGCACCAACCGCGCTGAAAGGAATCCGCGTTGTCGATTTCACCCACTTCATTGCCGGCCCGTTGGCAACCATGATCCTTGCCGACATGGGCGCTGACGTGATGAAAATCGAGCCCCCAGAGCGCGGTGATGAACTGCGCTACTACCCACCCGCAGTGCCTGGGCTGGAGGCCCAGGGCGGGCCCTTCCTGTGGAGCAATCGGAACAAGCGCAGCGTCGCCATCGACCTGAAGACGGACGCGGGCATCGAAGTGGTGCGCAGCCTGATTGCCTGCGCCGACGTGCTTGTGGAGAATTTTTCGACAGGCGTGATGGCGCGCTTCGGCCTCGACTATGAAGCCTGCCGCGCGCTCAACCCCAAACTCATTTATTGCTCCGTCTCGGCCTATGGGCGCGAGGGCCCTTTTGCCGACCGACTGGGATTCGATCCCGTGGTGCAAGCGGAAAGCGGGTTTGTCTCCATGAATGGCTACCCTGACCGCATGGGAGTCAGGGCGTCCTCCGCAGTCATGGACATCAGCACGGCGATGATGGTCTCCAACGCTATCCTGGGGGCCCTTTTCGCACGTGAGCGGCAAGGTGAAGGCCAGTTCGTCGAGGTCGGCCTGTTCGACACGGGCCTGTTGATGACGGGCTGGGCCACCATGCAGCACTTGGTCTCGGGGAAGGAACCCGAGCGAAACGGCAACACCAGCCCCGACACCTGTCCGTCGGGCGTCTTCCAAGCCTCCGACAAACCGTTCTACATCAACTGCGGTAACGACAAAATTTTCCAACGACTGGTCGGACAAGTCCTTGAGCGGCCCGACCTGGCGAGCGATACGACTCTGGCCAATCGCAACGGTCGCATCGCCCAGCGTGAATTTTTATTCCAGGAGCTGGGAGCCGAATTTCTCAAATCGCCCTGGTCGCATTGGCAGGCGCGCATGCGGCAAGCGCAAATCCCCTGTGGTGAAGTACGCACCGTCGGTGAAGCAATGCGCTCGGCAGAGGCCGAATCGAGACGCTTGGTCACGCATATCGCACACCCGGTTCTGGGGCGGATTCCCAACATTGCATCGCCGATCCGGTATGCACGCACCCCGATGGTCGACCCAACGCCTGCGCCTGGCATCGGGCAGCACACCCAGGAAGTCCTGCACGAGGCGCTTGGATGGAGTGCCGACAAGGTCGAGGAGATGGCACGATCCGGCGCATTCGGCACCCGCGTCAGCGCGCCGAGCACAGATTTTCTCCCCTGCGACGCATGACCTATAGCAAAGCCGCGCCGCAGGAGCGCGACGATGATCTCATCGTGATCGGCGGCGGCGCGGCAGGCATGACAGCCGCCTTGGTGGGCGCGCTCGAAGGCTACAAGGTCACGCTTTTCGAAGCCAGTGAGCAGGTGGGCGGCACAACCGCCACATCCGCCGGAACGCTCTGGATTCCAGGCAACAGCCAAGGCCTGCGCGCCGGTCACGAAGATTCTGTGGAGAAGGCGCGCACCTATCTCGACGCGCTCATCGGCCAGGATGACCCGCGTGGCCTCAGAGCCGCTTACCTTTCCTCGGCAGCACATGCCATCGATTATCTGCAAGCCCGGTCGGCCGTGGAGTTTCTCTCCTCGGGTACACACCCGGACTACCTGGAACTCGACGGTGCCGCCCTGGCCGGTCGAGCGATTTCTCCTGCGCAGTTCGATGGGCGCTTGCTAGGCTCCGAATTCGGCCGAGTGCGATCACCCATAGCGCATTTCATGGTGCTCGGAGGGCTCATGGTCGGCAAGGCGGATATCAACGCCTTGCTGGGGCGCTTTCAAAGTCGCTCCCACTTTTTGCACTCCGCGCGCATTGTCGGCCGGTACGCACTCGACCGACTCAAAGGCTACGGCCGCGGGACGCGGCTGGTCATGGGCAACGCGCTTGTCGCTCAGCTGCTTTTCAGCTTGACCCGCGCTGGCGTGAATGTCGTGTACGGAGCGCGTTGCCAAAATCTCTTGCGCCAAGAAGGACGCGTTACCGGGGCGCTGATGCAGCACCAGGGTACGCAGCGCGCCTACCACGCACGCGTGGGTGTCGTGCTGTGCGCAGGCGGAATAGGACATCACCCGCAGATGCGGCGTGCGTTCGGCGCCGAGGCGCTCGGCTCCCAGTGCCTGACGTTCGAAGGCACCCGTGGTGAAGGGATCGATGCCGCACGCGCCGTGGGCGGTGCACTGGAACGCGGCGTGCCAGACTTTCTGTGGCAACCCGTCTCGAAGGTTCCAAGGACACAAAATCACGCGAGCTCTCTTTACCCTCACTTGTTCTTGGACCGCGCAAAACCTGGACTCATCGCCGTCAATCGCGCAGGCAGGCGATTTGTCAATGAAGGAGCTTCTTACCATCACTTCGTTGAAGGCATGCGGCAGGCATCCGAAACAACGGCACCCCTTTGCCCTGCTTACCTGATCTGCAATGCTGACTTTGTGAAACGCTATGGACTGGGCGCCATTCATCCCGGAACCACAACTCTGGAAGACTGGGTCGCACGCGGTTATATCAGCATGGCCGACACCATCGAGTCACTCGCCATCCAGCTGGAAGTCGACGCCAACGGACTTCGGGCAAGTGTTGCGCAGATGAACCAGGCGGCTGCGCAGGGTCATGACGCACTCTTTGGCAAAGGCAGCACGGCGGTCAGTCGGTTCAATGGCGACCCTGACCACACCCCGAACCCCTGCCTGGCGCCGCTCGGCTCTGGACCCTACATAGGCCTCGAAGTCTGGCCAGGAGAATCCGCGAGCAGCTCCGGCCTGCTGACGACCGCAGATGGGCAGGTACTCGATGAGGCCGGTCGCGTGATCACGGGCCTCTATGCGTGTGGAAACGACATGGCTTCAATCTGGCGTGGTCACTACCCTGGACCAGGCGCAACCCTCGGTCCCGCAATGGTTTTCGCCTATCGCATCATTCAAGGTCTGCGTACACGGCCCATGTGATGTTGCGAGGCTTTACGACAGCAGCTACTACTTTGCGTTCTGATCGCTGGCGGAGCGCGCTTCCCACTGATCCATATACTGCGTCTGAAGCCTGACAAGCGCCCGCTTCATCTCTTCTGCAGCCTTCACAGCATCACGTGCGCGCAAGTGCTTCATGAACCGACGCCGCGAAGGCAGGACAAAGGCGTTGTCGCTCGGGCCGATCTGCGCAATAAAGTGAGCAAACACCTCGACGATGCCTTCCATCGTGATAATCAAGATGGGGTTGCGCGTGGCCCTTGCCAAAATCACGTGGAACGCACGGTTGTGGCGCGCACGCTCCTCGAAATCGACGGCCTTGGCCGAGGCGTCGATATTGGCTTCGAGCGCAGCAAAATCTTCCTCGGTGGCACGTTCGCTAGCAACGCGCACCACGACTTCACTCAGCCACATTCTGGCCTCTGTGAACTGCTGCGGCGTGATGGCGCCGAGATGGTACAGATCACGCATGCCGCCGACGATCACGTCCGAGCTGCCATGAAGCACGAACGCCCCACCCGTCGCGCCCTTGCGCATTTCCACGATGCCGGCATTTTCAAGCGCCCGCAGCGCTTCACGCAAGGTGTTGCGGCTAACGCCCAAGCGTGCCGACAAATCGCGCTCCGAAGGCAGACGATCTCCTGGCTTGATCTTGCCGGTGGCTATCATTTCCCTCACCTGAGCGGCGATTTCATCCACAGCTCGCGAAGGTGAAATCGCAGAAAATTCCATCATGAGAGTCAGGTAATAATTGGTTCAATCATTCTACCGTATGCACACACCGTCATAGAGACTATAGATCCGTGCATCCTCCTGTGACAATGCGCGAGTTCTGCGCAAATTGCACGCCACCGGGGTAGCCCTCAAACGGCTCAATGTCATCGTCGACAAGGCCACGCCTTGGCGGACAGGCCTGGCAGCGTGGTGTTGCCCATGAATGAGCGGGTGTTCAAGAACTACCGCTTGAAGGAGAAACCGCACGCATCGTCGTCACGCCGGACTATTCATAATCTGCAACGTTCTGCCTGGAGCAGTTTGACTGGCCAAAAGTGGTGGGTGATGTGACCATCGGGGATCACCGCGACGCCATATCGGGCGAGTTGGAACGCCCGGCCATCACGGCCATCACGGTATGCCACCCACGGGCCAAAAGTTCTCGCTAGGTGCTCGACCTGCCGGCCGGCTTGTTCCGTGTCGAGGCGGTGCGTTAAGCTTTGCAGCCTCCGCCCGGAACGGGTTTCCGATCCGCTTTTTTCGAACTCTGAAGACTCAATGAACCAAGCCAGCACGCTGGAATGGGATGACGCCTTGCTGCTAGGCCATGCCCCCATGGACGCACTCCATGAAGAATTCGTCGACCTGACCCGTCAGCTGCAAGCAGCCGGCGATGCGCAACTGCCGCACTTGCTTCAAGCCATGGAAACCCATCTGCAGCAGCATTTCAATGAAGAGAACCAGTGGATGCGGGACACGGCCTTCCCGCCACGCGACTGCCACATTGACGAGCATGCCGCGGTGCTGAAGTCGGTGCATGAAGTTCAGGCGCTGCTGGCCGAGGGCAATGTGCAGGCCTGCCGCGCTCTGGTCCTGGCGCTGGTCAATTGGTTTCCCGGCCATGCGACCCACCTCGATTCCGCGCTGGCCCACTGGCTGTCCAAGCAACGCTTTGGCGGCAAGCCCGTGGTGCTGCGCCGCGGCATCCAGACCTCCGGAATCTAGCCCTGACACACTGCGGGGCCATACCCTCAGCCCTCGCCACCGCCGCCTGACGCTGTCGCTTTTGTAAAACGCAGCCTGCAAGCCAGCGCGCAACCAGGCGCGTCCCGGCAAGGCGGGTCTTACCAGTCGCATCGCGTGCGCCAGAAGTGCCGATCGCCGGAGCCATCGCCAGCACAGCACAGCACAGCACACTTCGATTCAATAGCTCGCGATAAACAGCCCCGATGGCCACCCAAACTGCCCCACTTATGGCCGGTCAAACTGCTCCACCTTGGCGGCTATGACCTGACGCATTGAATCCAGTGCGGTGGGCGCCGCCAAGACCGACAGGCAGGACGTTACTTTCTCCCCTCATGACCGAGGGACCAAAGGAGTGAACGTTTTGAAGCCACATCTGCAAACCACCATCTGGACATTGCTCAAGGCCGGTGCCAGCCAGCGCGAGATCGAGCGCACCACCGGCATTTCGCGCCACACCATTCGGCTCTATCAGCAGCGTTTCGCGGCCGATCCGGCAAACTGCCCCGGGGTGGCCACCGTCCCTGCCAGTCAAACTGCTCCACCCCGGCCACCGACTTCTGTCGCCGTCTCGCGGCCGCTGGCCACCTCCAAGTGCACGCCCCATCGCGCCTTCATCGATGCCCAGCTGCGCCTGGGCCGCAACGCCATGGCCATCTACCAGGATCTGGTCGATCTGCACGGCTTCGATGGCGCCTACAACTCCGTCAAACGCTTCGTTGCCCAGCTTCGCCGCAAGGAACCCGAGCAGTTCGACCGCCTCTCGTTCGCTCCCGGCGAGGAGATGCAGGTGGACTACGGTGAGGGCGCTCCCACCCGGGTAGCCGGCACCGAGCGCTGGCGCAAACCCCGTTTGTTCGTGGCCACGCTGCGCTATTCCCGGCGCAGCTTCCGCCGCGTGGTCTGGAAGTCCGGCCAGCAGGTCTGGGCCGAGCTGCACGAGCAGGCTTGGCGCTACTTCGGTGGATCGGCCCGCTACGTCGTTCTGGACAACCTCAAGGAGGGCGTCTTGAAGCCTGACCTGTACGAGCCCGCCCTCAACCCGGTCTATGCCGCCATGCTGGCCCACTACGAAGTGGTGGCCGATCCGGCTCGGGTGCGCGACCCCAACCGCAAGGGCACGGTGGAGAACGCAATCGGGCATACCCAGTCCACCGCGCTCAAGGGGCGGCGCTTCGAGAGCATCGAAGAGCAGAACACCTTCCTGGAGCACTGGGAGACCAAGTGGGCAGCCTCGCGAATCCACGGCGCCGAGCGCCGCCAGGTGCAGGCCATGTTCGAGGAGGAACGCACGCACCTGCAGCCGCTGCCGATCACCGGCATGGCGTACTTCACCGAAGTCCAGCGCACGGTCTGCGACGACAGCTGCGTGCGCATCGCGCACAGCAGCTACGCCGCGCGCCCGGCGCCCATCGGCTCCAAGGTACTGGTGCGGATCTTCGAGCGGTGCATCGAGATCCGAGACCTGCGCACCCAGCAATTGCTGCGCACCCACACCTTGGCAGACAGGCCCGGCAGCGTGGTACTTCCCACGGATGAGCGGGTGTTCAACCCCTCGCGCGAGACACGCTACATCCTCGACCAGGCCCGCGCCATCGGGGCCCAGGCCTCACGATTGTGCGAGATGCTGTTCGCCATCGAAGGCCGGGTCGGCCAACGCAAGCTCTGGGGCATCGTCAACTTGGCCAAACGTTACCCCTACCACTTCATTGACGCCGCCTGTGGCGTCGCGCTGGACCAAGGCGTGCACAGCTATCGCCATGTCAAGGTGCTGACCGAGCAGTCGGTGGCCGAAGCCTTGGAGGCCCTGGAGGCCGCAAGCCCGAGACCGGCAAGGACGGACGCAACGCTCACCCAACAGCATCCGCTCATCCGCAGCGCCGACGAGTACGGCGCTTTGTTCGCCCACGCCGCCACCGCCGCCCAACCCACAAGCCTTGCATCATGAACATGACCGAGATCGAACGCGAGCTGCGCCTGTCGGGCATCGCCGACACCCTGTCCACCCGTGTGATGCAGGCCCAGGCCGCCCAGCAGCCCTTCCTGGAGACCTTGGGCGCCATGCTGCAGGACGAACTGGATCGGCGCCGTTCGCGTCTGAGCGAGCGCCGCTTCAAACGCTCGGGCCTGGATGAACGGCCTTCTCTGGCCGACTTCGACTGGCGCTTCAACCCCAAGCTGCCACGCAGCGCCTGCTTCGAGCTGCACACCCTGAAGTTCATCGGCGAGGGTGCCAACGCCCTGGTCATCGGCAAGCCCGGCACGGGCAAGAGCCATGTGGCCAAGGCCGTGGCCTACCAGGCCACGCTGCAGGGCTATGACGTGCGCTACGTGGAGGCCGACACCGAGTTCGCCCGCTACGGGCTGGCCAGCGCAGCAGAACAGGCCCAGCAGCTCAAGGGCTGGATTGCGCCCGATCTGCTGGTGCTCGACGACCTCTTCCTGGCCCGGCGCATCGCCGATGTGAGCGCCGAGCTGCTGCAATCCATCGTGCACCAGCGCTACAAGCTGCGCCGCGCCATCGTCATCACCTCCAACCGCGTGGTGCAGGACTGGGGCAAGTACCTGGGAGACGCCACCATGGCCACCACGATTCTGGACCGGCTCATGCATCGCTGCGCGATGCTGGAGTTCGAGGGTAAAAGTTACCGCCTGAAGGAGGCCGCCGCACGCATCGCCGTCACGCCGGAATAGTCATAATCTGCAACGTTCTGCCTGGAGCAGTTTGACTGGCCATAAGTGGAGCAGTTTGGGGTGGCCATCGGGGTCAGGGTGCAGCCAAGCGGCCTGATGCACAAGATGGTGTGCGCTGGAACATCGCCATGCGCGCGGGCAAACGCCGGGCACTGGACAAGGACAACGCGATTGATGCCTTGATCGACAAGGTCGAGAAGCTCAAGGCGGGCATCCGGGCCAAGGTCGAGCATCCGTTCCGGGTGATCAAGCGCCAGTTCGGGCACGTCAAGGTGCGCTACCGCGGGTTGAAGAAGAACACTGCGCAGTTGCACACGCTGTTTGCACTGTCCAATCTATGGATGGCGCGGCACAAATTGATGGCGGTGCAGGAATGAGTGCGCCTGCATTTCGCCAAACGGCCCGTGGGCAGCCGAAAGTGATGAAAAACCGGGCTCCAAACGGGCTTAACTTGTAAAACGACGCGCATGCGCGGCATATGCACGTCGCGAAGTGGTTAAAGCAGAGCTTCCTTAGCTTGTCAGCGATGGGGCAGCCAGTGGCAGTCATTGCGTTGCATCGACCGGTTGAATCCACAAGTCGGGATCTGCCGTTGGGAAAAATAGTTACCGATAACCGTTTGACAAAAAGAGACTTGACATGCTTGCTGCCCTACTGATTTTTCTTGCCACTATCGTGCTGGTGATCTGGCAGCCGCGCGGGCTGGGCATTGGCTGGAGTGCGACGCTTGGCGCTGTCGTGGCGCTACTGTCCGGTGTCGTTCACTTAGGTGATATTCCTGTCGTCTGGCAGATCGTCTGGAACGCCACAGCCGCGTTCATTGCCATCATCATCATTAGCCTGTTGCTCGATGAGGCCGGATTTTTCGAATGGGCAGCCTTGCACGTCGCACGCTGGGGAGGCGGGAAAGGGCGCATGTTGTTTGCACTGATCATCCTGCTAGGTGCGGCCGTCGCCGCGCTTTTTGCCAACGACGGCGCAGCACTGATTCTCACGCCAATCGTCATGGCCATGCTGTTGGCACTGGGGTTCAGTCCGGCGGCCACGCTCGCGTTCGTCATGGCAGCGGGTTTCATCGCAGATGCAGCCAGCCTGCCGCTCGTCGTATCCAACCTGGTCAACATCGTCTCTGCCGACTTTTTCAAAATCGGGTTCAATGACTACGCTGCGGTGATGGTTCCGGTGAATATTGTCGCCATCATTGCTTCTCTGGTCGTACTCTCAATCTATTTTCGCCGCAGTATCCCCGCACACTACGACGTGAATCAGTTGAAACAGCCGAATGAGGCCATTCGCGATGCGGCAACGTTCCGTTTCGGCTGGGTGGTTCTTGTCCTGCTGTTGGTCGGATTCTTCGGCCTTGAGCCGCTAGGCGTGCCGGTTAGCGCAGTGGCTGGCGCAGGGGCCTTGCTGTTGCTCGCAGTCGCTGCGCGAGGGCATGTCATCAGCACTCGCAAAGTGATCCGTGAAGCGCCTTGGCAAATTGTCGTCTTCTCGCTGGGAATGTATCTCGTGGTCTATGGGTTGCGTAACCAAGGCCTGACCGAGCACATCGCAAGGCTGCTGGATTACTTCGCACAAGGCGGCGTATGGGGAGCCACGTTTGGAACAGGCTTCCTCACTGCGCTGCTGTCTTCGGCCATGAACAACATGCCTACGGTACTGGTGGGCGCACTTTCCATTGATGCCACAAGTGCAACCGGCGTGGTGAAAGAGGCAATGATCTATGCCAACGTGATCGGCAGTGACTTAGGGCCGAAGATCACCCCTATTGGCTCGCTAGCGACGCTGCTCTGGCTGCATGTACTGGCGCGCAAGGGAATGACGATCACTTGGGGGTATTACTTCAAGGTGGGCATTGTGCTAACCGTCCCCGTACTCGCGGCGACCCTGGCTGCGCTGGCACTGCGCCTGAGTCTCGCCTGATGCGGGCGGTGCTCTGCTCGAAGACATACAGAATTGATCCATCCTTGCCATAGGCTCGGCAAATTGCATCTGTAGCACGGAGCAAGAGGGACTGAGACTCCTTTTTGCTTATTAGCTGATCCTTAGCGTGCTTTATTTTCCGTTTTCTGAAACGACCCCAGATAGCCGCGCACCTTTTCCCGCGACGGGTCCGCCGACAGCAGCAGCGGCCATGGCGCCTCGGCCGGGTTCAGCGGCTCTATGTGCCAGGGTGCGAGGGAAACGGAAGGCGCGGTCATAAGCCTGAATCATCCCATGCCTGACATTGGGACGCAGTTGGGCGCCTCTGCGGAATCTTGACGTGCGCTTACAACTGTGCGTTTGCATGCCGAGATCTAGTGGTTTATACTTATTCCTAGGGTAAACGCTTAGAGGGTTTTCCCGGCATTCGCGGCACTTGAGATGCATGCCGCCAGTGATTGTTGAGCGTCTCAGTAAGGAAGTTCACCATGCGCCAAGCAATCTATTCCCTGATCGATTTCATCCAGCAAGCCCGCAACGCCGAGCTCGAAATCGCCAACCAGTAATCCGGTTGGAGGCAGGTGCGCCCTGAAGCGCGCCCACCGATGCGATCGCCCCATTGCCGATGATGGCCTTGGGGCTTTTGTGTTTCTGGGCGCCGGGCTTGCGGGCACAGGGCAGCGGAGTCCTGACTACAGGCCCAGCACCAGCCTGCCGCTCCTGGCGCGCGAGCAGCAGCTCATCATCTTGGTGCAGGCCGCACGCTCGCCGCGCGTGAGCACCATGTCTCGGTGGTCCACCTCGCCGTCGAGCACGGGCACTTCGCAGGACCCGCACAGCCCTTCCCGGCAGTCGCTTTGCACTTCGATCTTCGCGCTGCGCAGGGCGTCCAGCAGCGTCTGGTCGTTGCGCACCTGCAGCACAAGGCCCGAGGCGCGCAGTTCCACCTCGAAGCCCTGCTCCCTGGCAGGGTCCAGCGCCCCCACGGTGGAGACGAAGTGCTCCACGCGCAGGCTGTCCTCGGGCCAGTGGCGGCTGGCGGCCTCCAGGCCGTGCAGCAGGCGCGCCGGTCCGCAGGCATGGATGCGGGCTCCGGCGCGCGGCGTGGCCAGCAGGGCGGCGTAGTCGGCGCGCCGGCCTTCCTCCGCCACGTACAGGTGCAGCCGGGCGCCATGCTCGGCCTGCAGCGGCGCCAGCAGCGCCATGCCCGCGCGGCGCCGGCCGCTGTAGTGGATTTCATAGGACAGGCCCAGCGCCCTGGCGCGCCGTGCCATGGCCGAGATGGGCGTGATGCCGATGCCGCCGGCCACCAGGATCAGGTGGCTGGCGCCTTCGTCCAGCGGGAAATGGTTGCGCGGGCCCCGGACCTGTACGGTGGCGCCGCGGTGCAGATGCGCATGCACCCAGGCCGAGCCGCCACGGCCGTTGGCCTCGCGCAGCACGGCAATCTCGTAGCTGCCGGTGTCCTGCGGGTCGCCGCACAGCGAGTACTGGCGCGACAGGCCCGTGTCGCCGCATTGCAGGTCGATGTGCGAGCCCGGCGTCCAGCGCGGCAGGGCGTGACCATCGGCGGCCTTCAGGCGCAGGCGCAGCACGCCTTCGGCGGCAGCCTCGGCCTCGGCCACGACCATGGGCCGGCTGGCGCCGCCCTGCAGGGCTTCGCCGATGCGCACGGGCTGGCGCGCCTGCAGCAGGGCGGGACGGGCGCGCTCGGGGTTCAGGGCCGGGTCCCACTCCACCCACAGGTGTTCGGGGCCCCGGAACGAGGTGTTGGGCACGTAGGTGAACCGCTGCTCGGCCAGCCGCATGTGGGGCAGGCGGCGCGTGAACTCCTCCAGGAAGATCTGCATCTCCATGCGCGCCAGGTTCTTGCCCATGCACTGGTGCGAGCCATAGCCGAAGGTCAGGTGGTCGCCGGCGTTGTCGCGGTGGATGTCGAAGAAGTCGGCATCGGCGAAATGCCGCTCGTCGTGGTTGGCCGACGAGGTCACGATGAGCAGCTTCGAGCCCGCCGGCACGGCCACGCCGCCGATCACCACGTCGCGCGTGGCCAGGCGTCGCCAGGCGGCCACCGAGCCGTTGTGGCGCAGGCATTCCTCCACGGCATTGGGGATCAGCGCGGGGTTCTCGCAGATCTGCTTCCAGGCGCCGGGATGCTGCAGCAGCAGCTTGACGGCGTTGGCCGTGGCATTGGCCGTGGTCTCGTGCGCGGCCACGATGCCGGCCATCATCATGGAGTGCAGGTAGGAGTCGGTGACGACCTCGGGAAGCTCCTTTTGCTTGCGTATGCCGTATTGCATCCAGCCCGGCGCATCGGGGTTCTCGCGCATCTTGGCCAGCACCTTGCCGGCCAGCTGCCAGAAGTTGCCCACCGCATGGGCCACGGCCACCTGCTGCTCGGGCCGGGGCCGGCCCCAGGTGTTGACGGTGTGGGCGATGGAGTACTCGCGCAGCCTGTCCATGTCCTCCTCGGGCACGCCGAGGAAGTGCAGGGCCACGGTCAGCGGCACCTCCCACAGCATCTGGTCCACAAGGTCGGCGCGGCCGTCGTCGATGAAGCGGTCCACATAGGCGCGCGCCAGCTCGCGCACCATAGGCTCGTGGTGGCGCAGCTCCTCGGGCGTGAACGGGTCCATCAGCGCGCGGCGGCGCGGCATGTGGGCGGGCTCGTCTTCGTTGACCAGGGTGCGGTTCAGCGCGAAGCCGTAGGAGGCCAGCACGGCATTGGCCTCCTCGCCCGTGGGCGTGATCTTCTCCAGCGCGATCGAGGGACTGAAGGCGATGTTGTCGCGGAACACCGCCTTGATGTCGTCGAAGCGCGTGACCACCCAGTAGCCCAGTTGCGGGCTGTAGAACACCGGCTCCTGCTCGCGCGCCCAGCGCACATATTCGGGCGGGTCTTGCTGGTAGCCGTCGCTGAACGGGTCGAAGGCTGCGGCACCCGCGCTGACGGGGCAGCCCGTGGGGCCGGTCTGGCCGCTGGGCTGGCGGTGGTCGAAGGGGCAGCGCGCGGAGGCGGGCGCAAATGCTGGCGCAGAGGCGGACGGGGCGGTGTCAGAGGCGGCGGAGGCAGTCATGGCAGGTTCGCAGGCAGACAGTAGGCGCGGAGGGTCAATCCAAAGTGATGTTCTGGTCGCGGATCAGCTGGTGCCAGCGCGTGCTTTCGCTGGCCAGCAGCGCGGCGAACTGCTCGGGCGTGTTGCCCACGGGCTCCACGCCGAAATCCACGAGCTTCTGGCGCACGGCGGGCTCGTTGATCGCGGCCACGACCTGCCTGTGCAGGGCCGCGATGACCGGGGCCGGGGTCCTGGCGGGCGCCACCAGTCCTACCAGGGCGGCGGCCTGCACCTTGGGCAGGCCCAGCTCGGCGAAGGTGGGCACGTCGGGCAACTGGGGCAGGCGCGTGGCGTTGGCCACGGCCAGCGGGCGGACCTTGCCGGCCTTGATGAAGCCTGCGCCCGCGGCCAGGTCCACCATCATCACGGGCACCTGGCCGCCAGCCACGTCGCCCAGGGCCGGTGCCGCGCCCTTGTAGGGTGCGTGCACCAGCTTCAGGCCGGCCTCCACCCTGAGCAGTTCCATGGCCAGGTGGTGCGGGCTGCCGGCACCGGCCGAGGCGTAGTTCACGCCGTCCTTGCTGGTGCGCGCCTGGGCCAGGAAGTCTTTGGCCGTGGCCGCTGCCATGCCGGGGCCGGCCACCAGGATCATCGGGAAGCGGCCCATCAGCGTGACCGGCGCAAGGTCCCTGGCGGGGTTGTAGCTGAGGCTCTTGTAGAGCACGGGATTGAAGACCAGGGTGCCGTTGTCGGCCGACAGCACGGTGTAGCCATCGGCGGCGGCGCGCGCGGTTTCCGAGGCGCCTATGGCCGTGTTGCCGCCCGGGCGGTTGTCCACCACGATGGGCTGGTGCACCTGGCCGCCCCAGGCCTGGCCTATGGTGCGGGCCAGGAAGTCCGAGCCGCCGCCGGCCGCGTAGGGAACGATCCAGCGCACGTTCCTGCTGGGGAATCCGTCCTGGGCCAGCGCGCCGGGCAGGGCGGTGGCCGATAGCAGGCCTGCGGCCAGTGAGGTGAGGAAAAGGCGCTTGTGCATGGGGCTTGTCTCCGGTGAGGCCTGGGTGGAATCCATGGAATCTTGTTTTGCGTAATTTTTCTACGCATTGCGTAAAAATACCGCCCGGGATTACCCGCAAGCTGCGGCACAATGCCCCGCCAGCCCTTAAAACAGGCCTTTCCAGACCCGCCCTGCCGCCATGACTTCCACTGTTGCCTCCGAGATTGACGAGCCCGCGCCGCCGCGCGAAAGGCGCCAGCGCGTGCAGGCCGCCGAGACCTGCCTGGCCGTGCTCAAGGCCCTGGCCACGCTGGGCGGACGCGCCAGCCTCACGGCCATCGCGGGCGCGGTGGAGGAAAGCCCGGCCAAGGTCCACCGCTACCTGGCCAGCCTGATGGCCGAGGGGCTGGTGGAGCAGGACCGTGGCGGCACGCAGTACGCGCTGGCGGCCGAGGCCATGCGCGTGGGCCTGGCCGCCATGCGGCAGTCCGACCCCATCCGCCTGGCCGAGCCTGCCCTATTGCACCTGCGCGAGGCCTTGCAGGTCACCAGCTTCGTGGCCGTGATGGGCAACCTGGGGCCGACCATCGTGCGCTTCGAGGAGCCGGGCCTGCCGGTCACCGTCAATGTGCGCGTGGGCTCGGTGATGTCGCTGCTGTGGTCGGCCACGGGGCGCGCCTTCTTCGCCTTCATGGACGACGATGCCCGCGTGGATGCGCTGCTGGCCCGGGAGCTGGCCGAGGCGCCGGCCGCGCGGCGCGCGCTGCTCGATGGCGCGGACCCGCTGGGCACGCTGCGCCGCGAGATCCGCGCTGCGGGCTGCGCCTCGGTGCGCGACGTCAACCTGCCGGGCATCAGCGCCGTGGCGGCGCCGCTGCACGACTACACGGGCCATGTGGTGGGCGTGCTGTGCGCGCTGGGCGCCAGCGGCGGCTTCGACCCGGACCCGCAGGGCGCTGTGGCCCGGGCCCTGCGCGCCGAAGCGGCGCGCGTCAGCGCCTCGCTGGGCCATCTGCCCGATGAGGCCCGGCTGAAGCCCGGCTGAGGCCCGGTTGAGGCGTGCAGCCCGCTGCCGCTACGGCGTCACCAGCATGTAGGCCATGCGCACGCGCTGCATGTCGCGGCCCAGGCGGCGGCTCTCAGGCAGGCGGCGCACCCAGGCCAGCTGTTTCACGGTGCGCGCCATCAGGGCGCGGGTCTCGGGCTCCATGGACTGCACGAAGTCCCGCCAGGCCGTGCGCGCGGCCGGCATGGCGCCGGCCTGCTCCAGTATCCAGGCCGTAGAGTGGGCGTAGCACAGGGCATCGCGCACGCGGCACAGCGCCAGGGGCAGGTGGGCGGCGGGGTCGTCCTCGAAGTCGATGAAGCCGATCACGCCGTCTGCACAGCAGACCATGTTGCGCGCAAAGGCCTGGCTCAGGCAGTCGCCGCTGCCATGCACCTGCTGCAGGGTCTGCAGGCCCTGCAGCCACAGCGCCAGCGTGCTGCCATCCCCCCGGGGCAGGGCGGCTTCCATGGCATTGCCCAGCGAGGGCGCCTCCACGCCGGGGCTGCCCAGGTGGCGCATGGCAAAGCCGTCCTCGCACTCGGCCAGCACGGCAGGCACACGCAGGCCGCGCTGCGCGAGCTGGCGCAGGCGGCGCACCTCGGTGCGGATGGCTTCGTGGCCGCCCGGGTTGGGCACGGGCCGCAGCACGGGCAGGCGCAGGCCGGCGGCCAGCAGGGCCAGGGCGCGATAGCGCCACGCCGGGTTGCTGGCGCCCGCGCGCTTGACCCAGATGGTTTCGTCGCCGCGGTCATAGCGCTGGATGCTCAAAGGCTGGCTCAGCACATGGGCGCGCAGGAAGGCGTCGTAGTCTGGCGATTCGGAAGGCGGGACGGCGGCAAACGGTTCGGACACGGCAGGCTTTTCTGGTGGGAGGCGCAGTGCGCCAAGCATGGACCGATTGTGCCGTGTCATGTCCGTTGCGCGGGGCAAGGCCTGTTTACGGGTTTGCACTGCGCATGGCCCTGGAAATCTGTGCGGCGGCACCCTGAAAATTGAGACAATCGTTTCATCTTTTCAGCCCTCATCAATCCATGAATTCCGAAGACAGTGGCAAGCTGGTGGCCGCCCTGGTGCGCGGCATCTCCGTACTGCAGTGCTTTTCCAACAAGCACCAGGAACTCAGCGCCCGTGAACTGATGGACATGACGGGCCTGCCCAAGCCCACGCTGTTCCGCCTGATCGACACCCTGTGCGAACTGAACCTGATGCGCTACTCCGAGCGCCTGTCCAAGTACGTGCCGGGCGTGGGGCTGCTGAACCTGTCCTCGCCCGTGCTGGCGCGCATGCACATGCGCCAGTTCGCGCGGCCGCACATGCAGGAGCTGGCCAATCACCTGGAGGGCCAGATCCAGCTGGCCGTGGGCCACGGCCGCCAGCTGTGCCTGGTGGAGCTGGCCAACGGCCTGACCAACAAGGTCTTCCTGCCCGAGATCGGCGTGCACATCTCGCTGTCGCGCACCGCCACGGGCCGCGCCTACCTGCTGAGCCTGCCCGAGGCCGAGCGCGAGGCCTTCATCGCCGAGCTGCAGGCCGACGATCCCGCACGCGCCCAGCAACTGCGCGAGCGGCTCGACGATGCGCGGCGCGACCTGGCCGAGCACGGCTTTTGCCGCAGCCACGGCGACCTGCACCGCGAGATCCAGTCCATTGCCGTGCCCATGTCCACGGCCCAGGACGGCGAGTACTGGGTGTTCTCGGTCTCCCTGCCCATCTACAGCCCGCAAAGCCGCGCGCTGGAAAGCGATGCCGGGCCGCGCCTGATCACGCTGGTGCGCCTGGTCGAAGGCATGCTGGGCGCCTCCAGCCTCTCGTGAATCAGCGGGCGCTGCGCCAGACTTCCTGCGCGCGCCCTGCGCTCACCTTCTCCCGCACGCTGGCGGTGTCGGAGCCTGCGGCGCTCGCAGGACCCGGTGCATAGGCCTGGCCGTCAAAGCGTGGCGCGGGGCTGGCCTGCAGGGCGCCGCCTTCGGGCTGCAGATAGACGCCGCGCGCCTGCAGGTGCGGGTGGCTGGCTGCTTCCACGGGACTTAGCACGGCGCCGAAGCAGGCATCGCTGCCCTCCAGCAATTGCTGCCAGTGCGCGCGGGGCCGGGAGGCGAACAGCACCTGCAGTTGCGCGCGCCGCGCCGGCCAGGCGGCGCGGTCCCACTGGGGGCCCTGGAACGCTGCGGCACCGGCCAGGCCCAGCCTGTCCAGCAGCAGGGCGTGGAACTGCGGCTCGATGGCGCCCACGGTGATGAAGCCGCCATCGGCACAGGCATAGGTTTCGTAGAACGGTGCACTGTCGTGGATGCTGTGGCCGCGCTCGTCGGCCACCAGACCGCGCTGGCGCGCATGCAGCATGAGGTTGAGCATGTGCGCCGCACCATCGACGATGGCCGCGTCCACCACCGTGCCGCGCCCCGTGGCGCGCGCCTGCACGATGCCGGCCAGCAGCCCCGTCATCAGGTACATGGCGCCGCCGCCGATGTCGCCCAGCGTGGCAAACGGCGAGACCGGCCGGGCATCGGCCGGCGCGCACCCCCACAGCGCGCCCGAGACGGCCGCATAGTTGTTGTCGTGGCCGGCTGCCTGGGCGAGCGGGCCGTCCTGGCCCCAGCCCGTCATGCGGCCATAGACCAGGCGCGGGTTGAGGGCCTGGCAGGCCTCGGGCCCCAGGCCCAGGCGCTCCATGGCGCCGGGCCGCATGCCTTCGATCAGCGCATCGGCATCGCGCACCAGGGCCAGCACCAGGTCACGCCCTTCGGGCGACTTGAGATCGGCGAACACCGAGCGCTTGCCGCGCGACAGCGCGGAGGCGGCTGAGGCGGATGAGGTGGCGGCGGGTTCCGCCTCGGGCCGCACGATGGACACCACATCGGCTCCCAGGTCCGCCAGATGCATGGCGCAGAACGGCCCCGGGCCGATGCCGCCAATCTCCAGCACGCGCACGCTGTCCAGCACCTTCATGGCGTCTCCGTCGAAATCGGTTCAGTCGAGTTGCAGCTGGCGGCTGGTGATCAGCGCGCCCCAGCTCTTGCGGTCGTTGTCCACCAGCTGGGTGAACTGCGCCTGCGGCATGCCGCCCGGGCGGCCGCCGAGCTCGCGGTAGCGGCGCGCCACCTCGGGGTCCCGGAGCACGGCGACCAGGCCGTCGGTGAGCTTGCGCACCACGGCGGGCGGCGTCTGCGCGGGCAGGAAGAAACCCATCCAGCCGACCTTGTCGAAGTCCTGCAGGCCCAGCTCGGTGGTGGTGGGCACGTTGGGCAGCTCGGGCTCGCGCTGCGCGCCCGTCACGGCGATGGGATGCAGCTTGCCCGCCTTGATGTGCACCAGCGAGGCCGTGAGGTTGTCGAACATGAACTGCGTCTCTCCCGAGACGATGGCCGCCGTGGCCGGTGCCGAGCCGCGGTAGGGCACATGCACCACGTCCACGCCCGTGCGCTCGCGCAGCAGCTCGCCCATGAGGTGCGTGGTCTGGCCCACGCCGGCCGAGGAGAACGACAGCTTGCCCGGCGCCTGCCGCGCGGCCTTGAGCAGGTCGTCCAGCGAGCGCACCGGCGATGCCTGGGGCACGACCAGCACGTTGGAGAACGAGATCATGTCCGTCAGCGCCACGAAGTCCTCGGGCCTGTAGGGCAGCTTCTTGTAGGCCGTGTAGTTGATGGCGTTGGAGCCCGTGTTGCCCACCAGCACCGTATAGCCGTCCGGCTGCGCGCGTGCCACCTGGCTGGCACCGATGGAGCCGCCCGCGCCCGGCTTGTTGTCCACGATGACGGGCTGGCCCAGCCGCTCGCCCAGCTTGAGCGCCAGCAGCCGCGCGGGAATGTCGGTGGAACCCCCGGCCGCGCCCGGCACGACCAGGGTGATGGGCCGCGTGGGCCAGGCGTCGGCTGCAATGGCTGCCGTGGCGCACAGCAAGGCAGCCGCCGCCAGCGTGAGACGTTTGAACATGGTGTTTCTTCTCCGCGCGTATGCTGGGCCGGGGCGCTTCTCAGCGAGGACTCATCCGAATGGCACCGTCCAGGCGAATCGTCTCGCCATTGAGCATGGGATTTTCAAGGATGTGCAGCGCGGTCAGCGCGTACTCGGACGGGTGGCCCAGGCGTGCGGGGTTGGGCACGGAGGCGGCCAGCGACTGGCGGATGTTGTCGGGCAGCTTGGCCAGGATGGGCGTGTCGAACAGGCCCGGCGCAATGGTACACACGCGGATCATGCGCGTGGCCAGGTCGCGCGCGGCGACGATGGTCATGCCGATGATGCCGGCCTTGGCCGAGGCATAGGGAATCTGGCCGATCTGCCCCTCGTAGCCCGCCACCGAGGCCGTGAGCACGCAGGCGCCGCGCTCGCCTTGCACGGGCTCGTTGCGCGCCATGCTCGCGGCGGCCAGGCGCAGCGTGTTGAAGGTGCCGATCAGGTTCACGCGCACGATGCCCGTGTACTTGTCCAGCGAGCCCGGGCTGCCGTCCTTTTCCACCAGCCGCAGCGGCCCGCCCACGCCCGCACAGTGCACCAGGGCGCGGAACTCGCCGAAGTCCTCGGCGGCGGCAATGGCGGCGGCCATCTGGTCGGCGTCGGCCACGTCGGCCTTCACGAAGCGCAGGCGACTGCCGTGGCGCTGGCGGGCGGCGTCCACCATGGCCGCGCCGCGGTCCTCGTTCAGGTCCACCACCACCACGTTCAGGCCGCGTTCCAGCAGCGCCAGGGCCGATGCCTCGCCCAGGCCTGATACGCCGCCCGTCACCAGGGCCGTCATGTTCTCTTGCAGTTGCATGGATGTGTCTCCCGTGCCTGGCTCACAGGCGTTCGATGATGGTGGCGTTGGCCATGCCGCCGGCCTCGCACATGGATTGCAGGCCGTAGCGCGCGCCGCTGTCCTCCAGCGCGTGCAGCATGGTGGTCATCAGGCGGATGCCCGAGGCCCCCAGCGGATGGCCCAGGGCGATGGCGCCGCCGCGCGGGTTCAGCCGCTCGGGGTCGGCGCCCAGTTCCCTCAGCTCTTTCAGCCAGGCCAGGGGCACGGAGGCAAAGGCCTCGTTGATCTCGCAGTGGTCCATCTGCTCCAGCCGCATGCCGGCCTTGGCCAGCACGCGCCGCGTGGCGGGAATGGGGGCCGTGAGCATGTACAGCGGATCGTCGCCCACCACGTCCAGCGCCACGAAGCGCGCACGCGGGCGCAGGCCCAGCTGCTGGGCGCGCTTTTCGCTCATCAGCAGCATGGCGCTGGCGCCGTCGGTCATCTGCGAGGCATTGCCCGCCGTGGTGTGCCAGCGGATCTGCGGAAAGCGTGCCGACAGCTCGTCGTTCTGGAACACGGCCTTGAGCGCGCCCAGCTTCTGCGCCGTGGTGCCCGGGCGGATGGTCTCGTCGGCCGTGACGAGGCCGGCAGGCGTGGTGATGCCCACGATCTCGCGCTCGAAGTGCCCGGCCGACTGGGCCGCATGGGCGCGCTGGTGCGATCGCGCGGCATAGGCATCCAGTTCCTCGCGGCCCAGGCCCCAGCGCGCGGCCACGAGGTCGGCCGACACGCCCTGGCCCACCAGCCCCGGCGCAAAGCGCGCATCGAAGCGCGCGCCCGTGGTGTTCTGCCCCATGCGCGAGCTGCCCATGGGCACGCGGCTCATGGACTCCACGCCGCAGGCGATCACCATGTCCTGCGTGCCCGACATGATGGCCTGCACGGCAAAGTGCACGGCCTGCTGGCTGGAGCCGCACTTGCGGTCAATGGTGGTGGACGGCACATGGGCCGGCAGGCCTGCGGCCAGCCAGGCCAGGCGGCCCGGCGTGCCGGCCTGCTCGCCGGCCTGGCTCACGCAGCCGGTGATCACATCGTCCACCGCGCCGGGGTCGATGCGGTTGCGCTGCACGAGCTGCTCCAGCACCTGGCTGAGCAGATCGACGGGGTGGAGCTGGGCCAGGGCGCCATCGGGCTTGGCCCGGGCCATGGGACTGCGGATGGCATCGACGATGACAGGAGTGTTCATGCGGATTTAATGAGACTGGAGGTTCATGAAATGAATGATAAGTCTCGAAATTTGCATTGAACAAAGCGTTTTCCCGGATGAAAAACCGAGCGTAAACAAAAATACTTGCTGAAAACCCGATGAATTCGAGACGGCGGATTCAAAAAAAGCAAAGGAGACAGGCGTGCATGACTTTCACAGCTGGGCCGATGCCCGGCCCGACCGCGTTGCGCTGACCATGGGCGACAGCGGCCAGCAGCACACGGCGGGCGCGCTGGCGCAGCGCTCGCGCGAAGTGGCGCAGTGGATGGCGGGGCAGGGGCTGGCGGCCGGCGATACGGTGGCCGTGCTGATGGAAAACCGCGTGGAGATCCTGGAGCTGGTGCTGGCCGCGCGCCTGGCGGGCCTGTACACGGTGGTCATCAGCACCCACCTGACGGCGCCCGAGGTGGCCTACATCCTGGGCGACAGCGGGGCGCGCCATGTCTTTGCCTCGGCCGCCACGGCGGCGCAGCTGCCGGCCGAACTGGCCGCCTCCGTGCATTCGGTGGACGGAGACTGCGCATCCACGGGCCTGCCGTCGCTGGCCGATGCCCTGGCCGCCTGGCGTGCGCAGGCGCCCGCGCCCATCGACCTGTCGGGCCGTCCGCTGGGGCGCGACCTGCTGTACTCCTCGGGCACCACGGGCCGGCCCAAGGGGATCAAGAAGGCGCTGCCGGCGGCGCTCTACCGCACGCAGGCCGACCCCGAATTCCTGGCCTGGCAGCGCAACATGGGCTTTGACGCCGACACGGTCTACCTCTCGCCCGCACCGCTGTACCACGCAGCGCCGCTGCGCTACTGCCTGCGCACGCTGGACGGCGGCGGCGCGGTGGTGATCACGGCGCGCTTCGACGCACAGCAGGCGCTGGCGATGATCGAGCGCTACCGCATCACCCACAGCCAATGGGTGCCGACCATGCTGGGCCGCCTGCTGCAGCTGCCCGAGGAGGTGCGGCACGGCTATGACCTGTCCAGCCACCGCTGCGCCATCCATGCGGCCGCGCCCTGCCCGGTGGCCGTCAAGCAGGCGCTGCTGGACTGGTGGGGCGACATCCTGCTGGAGTACTACGCAGGCTCCGAAGGCTGCGGCATCACCCTGATCAACTCCGCCGAATGGCGCCGGCGTCCAGGCTCCGTGGGCCGCGCCAGCTACGGTCGGCTGCGCATCGTGGGCGACGACGGGCAGGAGCTGCCTGCGGGCCAGATCGGCCGCGTGTTCTTCTCGGACGTGGCGCCCTTCGCCTACCTCAACGACCCCGCCAAGACCCGCGAGGCCATCGACGAGCGCGGCTGGGCCACCTATGGCGACCTGGGCCATGTGGACGAGGAGGGCTACCTCTTTCTCAGCGACCGGCGGGCCGACCTCATCCTGTCGGGCGGCGTCAACCTCTATCCGCAGGAGATAGAGAACGCGCTGGCCACGCACCCGGCCGTGCAGGAGGTGGCCGTGGTCGGCGTGCCCGAGCCCGACTTCGGCGAGCAGCCCATGGCCGTGGTCGTGCTGCGCCAGGGCCACGCGGCCAGCGCCGAGATGGCACGCGCCATCGTCGCCGAGGCCGGCGCCACGCTGTCGCGCCTCAAGCGCCCGCAGCGCCTGCAGTTCGTGGACGAGCTGCCGCGCCTGCCCACGGGCAAGCTGCTGCGCCGCGTGCTCAAGGACAGGCTGCGCGAGCAGCCGCACGCGGGCTTCAACCTGCGCAGCGCCTGAACGGCCCTTCACCGTCTTTCCTCACCGACAACCACCGGATACCGACCCATGCAAGACCTGACCGAGCGCTCCGTCTACCGCGAAGACCATGAACAGTTCCGCGAGCAGGCCCGCCGCTTCTTCGAGCGCGAGATCGTGCCCCACCATGCCGAATGGGAGCGCCAGGGCATCGTGCCCAAGGAGGTCTGGCGCAAGGCCGGGCGCGAAGGCCTGCTCAACCCCATGCTGCCCGAGCCCTATGGCGGCGGTGGTGACTTCGGCCATGCGGCCGTGCTGCTGGAGGAGATCGCGCGCACGGGCGCCAGCGGGTTGGGCTTTCCGCTGCATTCGGACATCGTCGCGCCCTACATCCATGCCTATGGCAGCAAGGTGCAGAAGGACCGCTGGCTGCCGCGCATGGCCGCAGGCGAGCTGATCGGCGCCATCGCCATGACCGAGCCCGGCGCGGGCAGCGACCTCAAGTCCGTGCGCACCACGGCGCGGCGCGAGGGCGACCACTACGTGCTCAACGGCCAGAAGACCTTCATCACCAACGGCATCAATTCGGAGCTGGTCATCGTCGTCGCCAAGACCGCGCCCGAGATGGGTGCCAAGGGCGTGTCCCTGATCGTGGTCGAGGACGGCATGCCCGGCTTCTCCAAGGGCCGCAAGCTCGAGAAGATCGGCCTCATGGCGCAGGACACCTCGGAGCTGTTCTTCGACAACGTGCGCGTGCCGGCCGACCACCTGCTGGGCGAGGAGAACGCGGGCTTCAGGTATCTGATGCACGAACTGGCCCAGGAGCGCCTGGTGGTGGCCGTGCGCGCGGCCGCCTCCATCGAAGCCTTTTTGCACAAGACCATTGCCTACACGCGCGAGCGCAAGGCCTTCGGCCAGCCGGTGTTCGACTTCCAGAACACGCGCTTCAAGCTGGCCGAGGCCAAGGCACAGGCCACCATGCTGCGCGTCTTCGTGGACGACTGCATCGCCCTGCACCTGCGCCGCGCGCTCGCCCCCGACCGGGCCGCCATGGTCAAGCTCAATGCCACGGCGCTGCAAAACCGCCTGCTCGACGAATTCCTGCAACTGCACGGCGGCTACGGCTACATGACCGAATACCAGATCGGCCGCGCCTGGACCGATGCGCGCATAGGGCGGATCTACGGGGGCAGCGACGAGATCATGAAGGAGATCATCGGAAGGACTCTTTGAACCCCTGAGCGGCTGCGCGGGCGTGCGGCGCCCTGATCCGGGGGCGGCCAGCCGGGGCGATGTGTGGCGGCTGCACATCATGAAGGCCCTTGCTCCGGCCGCTTGTCCTAGGCTTTTCCCAAGCCCGATCCGAGTGGGAGAAGCGGCAATTTTCCTTTTGGCAATCCTATTTTTTTGGCAGAAATTGGAATTTCCATAGAGCGGCTCATTCTTCCATGATCTTTCCGTATCGAAAGATCGGGAGGGCGCCCCAACAGGGCGAGAGCACCAATGACACGCCGAGTCACCATCCATACGCCATTGGGCGATGAACTGCATTTCCGTGAATTGCGCGGCCAGGAAAACATCAGCCAGCTCTTCAGCCTTGATGTGGAAATGCTCAGCGAAAACGAAAGCATCGATCCCAAGGCCCTATTGGGCAAAAACGCCACCATAGAAATAGAAACCCAGGGCGGCGGCAGGCGCTTCATCGACGGCATCGTCACCCGCTTCGGCATGCAGGGCCAGGACCATCGCCACTACGCCTACAAGGCGCGGCTGAGTCCCTGGCTGTGGCTGGCCACGCGCAAGAGCGACTTTCGCATCTTCCAGAACCTCAACGTGCCCGACATCATCGAGCAGGTATTGGGCGTCTATGGCCATCCAATGCAAAGGAAACTCACGCGCGCCTATCGCAGTTGGGATTACTGCGTGCAATACAACGAAAGCGATTGCGACTTCGTCTCGCGATTGATGGAGCACGAAGGCATCTACTATTTCTTCGAGCACGCATCGGGCCGGCACACCCTGGTGCTGTGCGACGACATCATTGCCTCGCACGGCGCATTGCCCGGCGGCGAATCCATTCCCTTCTATCCCCCGGAAAAAGCCGCCGCAGGCGACCAGGAAAACATCCACGCCTGGCAGCTGGAGCAGGAAATCAAGCCGGGCCGCCATTACATCGACGACTACGACTTCAAAAAGCCCCGGGCCGAACTTTCCCACATGCGCCGCGATCCACCGGGCCATGCGCACGACGGCCATGAAACCTACGAATGGCCGGGCGGCTACACGGAGTACGGCGACGGAGATGCCTACATCCGCGTGCGCCTGAAGCAAGGCCTCACGGGCCACAGCCGGGTGCGGGGCCAGTCCTGCCACCGGGCGCTGGCCACGGGCTACACCTTCAGCCTCTACAACTACCCGCGCGGCGACCAGAACCGGCAGTACCTGATCACGGGCCTGAGCTACCACCTCAAGGAGAATCCCCGCGTCAGTGCCGTCGCCCCGGGCGCCAAGGGCAGCGCCGCCGAAGACGGCTCCTTCCAGCGCTACGAACTGCAGGCCCAGCCCACCAGCCTGGCCTTCACGCCGCCGCGCACCACGCCCAAGCCGCGCACCACGGGCCCGCAGACCGCCGTCGTCGTGGGTCCGGCCGGAGAAGAAATCTGGACCGACGAATACGGCCGCATCAAGGTGCAGTTCCACTGGGACCGGCTGGGCAGCAAGGACCAGAAC
>Ga0067045_1028472_pt1 | contig 32841 bp, 33 predicted proteins | sample TerdegcTABiofilm_FD_59184 | JGI IMG/M metagenome (GOLD analysis project Ga0067045, IMG submission 59184) | Combined Assembly of (Gp0054472, Gp0054536) Wastewater bioreactor microbial communities from Singapore -Terephthalate degrading...
TCGCGCAGGGCGCCTTCGATTTCTAGCGACAGCTACATATCCACAAAAAATACTGCCCGTTTGAACTATTGCATGCATCGGGATTGATGATGTATGTGAAGGCTGCTTTAACGCGTAATTTTCTAAAAATGAGGTTTAGATGTCTGCAATTTCTTCCCTGGTTAAATTCAGTAAAAGTGACAATCATCGAGAAACCTGGTCAAGCGCCTGGATGTTAAGCATGGCTGCTTTGGTGGCGCTGATGATATTTTTCCCTTCAGCAAATCTCAATGCCCAAAACAGTCCTCACAACAAGAGTCCCAAGGACTTGCAGGAGTCCTTTAGGTCGGTGGCAAAGAATGTAAAGCCCGCTGTGGTAAATGTGTCCGCCATCGCAATTATGCAGGCCCGCAATCCCAGGGAAGATTTAGATCCCTTTTTTGAAAATCATCCTTTCAGGGAATTTTTTGGGGATGATTTTTTCCGCAGATTTTTTGGACAGCCTGGCATGGGTGGTCAAGGGGCCGGTCCGAGACAAAGGCAAACAGGTATGGGATCAGGTTTTATTTTCGATAGTCGTGGTTATATATTAACAAATCGGCATGTAATCAAAGGGGCTAATGAAATTGTGGTAACATTGGATGGGAAGAAAAAGTATAAGGCAAAGCCTATCTGGAATGACCCCAAAACGGACATAGCCATAATCAAGATTGACGGCGGCAAATTTCCGGTTGCTACACTTGGTAATTCATCCACCCTGGAGGTCGGAGACTGGGTATTGGCTATCGGAAATCCGTTCGGGCTTACTCAAACCATAACGGCTGGAATAGTGAGCGCGAAGGGCAGGTCAGACATGGGAATCCTCGATTATGAGGACTTTATTCAGACTGACGCTGCGATAAACCCAGGTAACTCAGGTGGCCCACTTGTTAATATAGATGGACAGGTGGTGGGGATGAACACCGCCATTCTATCAAGAAGCGGTGGATACATGGGAATAGGATTCGCCATTCCGATCAATCTGATCAAGCAGATCGTCAACAAGGCTATGGGAAAACAGCATCAGGAAGGCGATCGAGCCCAAATCCAGCCACCCCCTATGCCTCGTCCTGCCCCGAGAGGCGCTCCTGGTCCTGCGCCTATGGACAGATATATGGCGCCTGCGCGCCCCGGATCTGATATATAATTATTGTTATTGCCACGACTGGATGATCGTGTGATCACAGCGTGTTGTATTTTTTAGTTAAATTTTCACATTATCAAGTTAGGTCGACGTTGATTTGACTCAAACAATTTCCGGATACACTTTTATAAAAAATATGTTCAAAAAATTAATCGCTTAAACATGAAACGCTTTTACTAATTATAAGAATTAAGTATAATTAAGACCCATGGTTTACATTTGGAGGCTGTAAAATGGATCTGGGTTGTCGCCGGGTGGGCCTGCTTATACTGGCATTGCTAGTTTTTTCTCTCAGTTGTCCAAGCTTCCTTCTTGCCAAGATGCCGGAGGGCTATAAAGATATTAAACTTGGCATGAAGCGTTCCCAGATTGTTGAACTTTTGTCAAAATCCCCTTCACATTATTCTTTCGAGGAACTTGGAGAGGACATAACAGAAGTAATCCGTGGGGATAATTTATTCCGATTTGCGATTTACAGGTTTAATTCCGAAGATGAGCTAACTGAAATTGATCTTCAAATGCGAGAAATTATGGGTAGAGACAGGGTATTGGAGATTTACAATACAGAGCACGGCTTGACGCTCTCCCCTAATAAGGTTTCCGTCGAGGCAAACAAGAGCATAGAGGTCAAGGAGAACAGGCTAATAATCAAACTGGCTTCAGATCGTGACAAACGCTCGGCCAAGGGACCTAAATAGTTTTTTGATTAACGAAATAAGTCATCTCTCGTTGTGGCTTTTACAAACTAACGAGCTTTTTTTGAACCTATCAAACGGCCTTTTCAACCACTAATGAAATTGCGTCTATTATCGGCTTGATTTCTGGATTGCCATCCAGGATTCTTTTGACTTCGCGATGCTGGTAAATTGTTCCCATCACCAGCATGTCCGTTACACATCCTTCTTTCTCAAAGTATGCGTCACTACTGATTGCAACCTCAGCCCCTATATCATTGTAGACCGTTTTGACAAACTTGGCCTGAGATCCGGAGACTTTACGAATCAATAGATTAACATGGATGGCTCTGGCAGCCATCATAGGGCTATTATTTGCTCCAACAGCGTCTATGACTTCAACCGCTTTTTCGATATTTTCCAAGTGGATCTTTTCGGCCAGCATTTCCTCCTCCTTTACGTCGATGGGGTTCTTTCGCTTCCTAATAATAATCAACCGATGCGATATTTCAAAGTATGTTGTAATGCAGCTTCAAAAAGTTTAGATTAAAAAGTTGTTTTGCAAATCATTTGTCAACGCCTGGAGGACATGATGCCGGAATTCAAAGTTAACAAAACTTTTGAAGAGATAAATGAGAAGATAAAAACGGGGAATGTCGTTGTTGTAACCGCTGAGGAAATGATTGGCATTACTCGTGAGCACGGTCCTGTTGAGGCGGCTAGAAAAGTGGATGTGGTTACTACGGGAACTTTCGGCATAATGTGCTCTTCCGGCGCAATGCTGAATTTTGGTCATACTAAACCGCGCATCAAGGCCAGCAAGGTTTATCTGAATGATGTAGAGGCTTACGCGGGTTTGGCGGCAGTTGACTGTTATATTGGAGCGACACAGACGAGAGAGGATGACCCGTTGAACAAGGTCTTCCCTGGACGATTCAGATATGGCGGGGGACATGTCATTGAAGATCTAGTGGCCGGGAGACCTGTTACGCTCAAGGCCTATGCCTACGGTACAGACTGCTACCCTAATAGGGAAGTAGAAAAGATAATGCGCCTGGGTGATTTTCTGAACGCTACCTTGTTGAGCCCCAGAAACGCTTACCAAAACTATAATTGCGCTATCAACAACTCAAAGAAAACCATCTATACCTACATGGGAATTCTCAGACCGGACTGTATGAACGCAAATTATTCAACCTCTGGCCAATTAAGCCCCTTATTGAATGATCCTTTTTACAGGACCATCGGATTAGGTTCCCGAATCTTTCTTGGAGGAGGGATTGGCTATGTTATTGGCCCTGGGACACAACACACACCACATGCTAAAAGGTCTGATAACGGGGTGGTTATGGGTGGTTCAGGCACCATTGCAGTTCAGGGAGATCTCAAACAAATGTCCCATCGATTTCTACGTGGAGCTTCAATTACTGGTTATGGCTGTTCGCTAAGTGTAGGAATCGGTGTTCCCATTCCCATTCTCAATGAAGAAATGGCAATGTTCACAGCCGTTAGCGACGATGAAATCTTTGCCCCAATAGTTGATTACGGCCTGGAATATCCTTTGGATGGAGGCTCGGTGCTAGGTTATGTGACGTATGGCGAGCTAAGAACGGGAGAAATAACTTTTGCCGGAAAGAAGATTGCCACAGCTTCTCTCTCTAGCTACTCCGCCGCGCTCGAAATAGCCAACACTCTCAAAGAATGGATTGCTTCGGGGAAATTCCTTTTAGGCAAGCCGGTAGAGACTTTGCCATCCATAGATTTCAAGGGGTTCCCAAGTCTCTCATGAGACCTTCGGTTATAATAGAAGAACCTCGTAGTTATCGAACTTTTGATCCGCAACAAGATCTCAAGTCATTTCGGGTAACTGTCGAAACGTCTGATTTGTATGTAAAGGCTTTTTCGGAACTCTCTGAAGAGACTCAAAAATTAATTCACCAGTGCAGATCTATGATCAAAAGGTCGATAGAGGCTCGACCTGAGTTCATGACAAGCCTGGTTCCCATTGATGTTGAACCTGACGAGTCGGTGGTGACAACACGGATGATTAAAGCCGGTCAAAAAGCTGGAGTTGGTCCCATGGCTTCAGTGGCCGGCGCGGTAGCCGATTATGTGGGGAGAGGGTTATTGGAATTTTCCTCAGAGGTCATCGTTGAAAATGGAGGAGATCTCTTCATATCCGTAAATAGAAGCATTGTTGTCGGTGTTTATGCGGGATCATCGCCATTCAGCAATAAGGTAGGGCTCAAGGTCGGACCTACCCCAGTTCCGCTCGGAATAGGCACTTCCTCTGGAACAGTTGGACCTTCGAAGAGTTTTGGAAAGGCGGACGCGGCGACAATTGTGTCACACGATCCAATACTTGCAGACGCAGCCGCTACGGCTCTGGGAAACAAAATTAGAACTCACAGGGACATTAGCTCCGCCTGCAAATGGGCCATGTCACTTGATGGCGTAATTGGGTGCCTTGCCATTTTAGGCGACAAGATGGCAGCGCTGGGAAAAGTCGAGTTAGTTTCAATAGAATAATTATTGTTTGCTATTAAAATAAACTGAGAAGGGGTTCGGAAATGGCTTCCAAGAACGTGCTCTTGATCTTCAAATCAAACATAATGTATAAACCTGTTATCTACAGACTAGCCAGAGACTTCGATTTGGTTTTCAACATATTGGAAGCCAAAATCCTGCCACGACGCGAGGGCCGGATACTCCTGGAATTGCGCGGCTCAGATGAGACCATAGAGAAAGGCGTCAAGTTTCTGGAGGAACACCAAGTCGTAGTAGAACTCCTGTCAGACAAGGTGTGGCGAGAAGAAGAGAATTGTGTTCATTGCGGAGCCTGTGTCGGACTGTGCCCTACAGGAGCCTTGTCCGTTCAGGAACCGGACAAAAAGGTAGTTTTTGACGTAAAGAAGTGTGTGGCCTGTGGGATGTGCGGTCTGGTTTGTCCATTCGAAGCAATGAAAGACGTCACGTTGTTTGATCCTTTCGCCGAGGGTCGCGCAAAGAATTAAAATTCGGATACACTGTTAGAAAATGAGATCCATTTGAAGATGTTTGGATTTTTGGCTTGGATAATGTCCACGAAAAAGACAAATCACAAGAAAGAGGAGGCGGAAAAAGATGAAAAAAGTGTGGTCCATTTTGGTGACTTTGGCATTTTTAGCTTTTTCGATCGGGGCTTCTGCGGTCATGGCCGCTGATGGCCCAGTAAAACTTGGATTTGTTTACATCATGTCCGGACCGTTTGCCACTTACGGTCAGTTTGCAAAGCAGGGCGCAGAGCTAGCTATCGAAGAAATAAATAAAGCCGGTGGAATAAACGGAAAAAAAATTGAGGCTTTTTTTGAAGACTCGGCTGGGAAGCCTGATGTTGGAATCAGGGTTATACGCAAGCTCGTATACGAGAATGGAGTAGATGCTGTCATCGGTTTGGATTCCAGTGGGGTAGCTTCAGCAGTCGCCCCAATAATGAAAGAATTAAAGACACCTTTAATAATAACTCATGCCGCAACTCCTGACGTTACAGGGAAAAACTGTAATCGTTATACTTTCCGTATATCTTTGAATGAAAATCAGAACATGAAAATGGCCGCAGCAATTGCGGCTGACATGAAAGCCAAGACCTGGACCACTATCGGTCCGGATTACTCTTTCGGACATCAATCCTGGGAATATTTCGAAAAATACTTGAAGGAGAAAAAGCCCGAGATGGGTTTCCTTCCTGTATCAGAGGTTGCGTTCGCTCCGATGAAGACCACGGATTTTTCAGCTTACATCACCAAGGTAATGAATTCCAAAGCAGATGGAGTGCTGGTATCGCTCTGGGGTGGAAACCTTATAGACTTCGTCCGGCAGGCCTCGGACATGGGTTTCTTTGATGGCAAGCGCGAGGTGTTGCTAACCCTTGGCGCTGCGACCGAGGTGCTGTATGCGTTAAAAGACAAAATGCCTGAAGGCATATGGGTTGGAACACGCTACTGGTTTGCGGGAAACGATTCTCCCGAGAACAAGTCCTTCGTGGACGCCTATAAGGCAAAGTATGACACATATCCATCATACAATGCTCACGGGGCCTATGCTGCAATAAAGGCTTTTGCAGCCGCAGCTTCCAAGGCAAAATCATCTGACAAAGAGAAAGTGGTCGATGCTCTTACGGGGCTTTCAATCACTCTGCCAGTTGGTAAGGTCACGATTCGTCCTGAGGACCATCAAGCCATAACAGACGGAATCTGGGGTAAAACCGCAGCCGATCCCGCGTATCCGATACGTGTTCTCAAGCCTGTAAAAAACTTCACTGGAGCGGAAATTACTCCTCCGGTTGCTGAAACAGGCTGTAAAATGGAATAAAAAGAATCATGTTTTTGTTAGACACTTAATATTTATGGGCATCGTGAGGTCATGCCGAAGTATTTTGTCCTGTCGGAGGCTTTTGCTTGGAAGGCTTTCTGATCAATGTGCTTAATGGTCTGTCCTGGGGAATGTTATTATTCCTGATTTCCATGGGGCTGACAACAGTGTTCGGTGTCATGGGCGTATTGAATTTCGCCCATGGCTCCCTTTTCATGCTGGGCGCATATATCAGTATGCAACTTACCCGTTGGATTTCATCTTTCTGGTTGGGTCTTATCTTTGCCCCCATCATAGTGGCTATCTTGGCCATAATAATCGAAAGATTCCTTCTCAGACCTGTTTACGGACGAGACGTAAGTTTTCAATTGTTGCTTACATTCGGTGTGATGTTGTTCCTCGATGATGGAGTTCGACTAATTTGGGGACCTGCTCATCATTTGGTAAACCCTCCGGATGTTCTATCGGGTGTTTTTCCGGTCTTTGATCAAACATACCCTGTATATAGGCTATTTCTGATTGCCATGGGTCCTGCCATAGGAATCATACTCTGGGCGTTTTTCAGTTATTCCAGGTATGGAAAGATCATCAGGGCCGCCGCCATGGATCGGGAGATGGCTGAGATAATCGGGGTAAGGGCTCCAATTCTCTTTACTGCCGTTTTTGCGTTTGGAGCATGGTTGGCGGGACTTGGCGGCGCGTTGGCGGCCCCACATCAAAGCGTTGGTCCGGCCATTGGCGAACACATAATCATAGAAAGTTTTATCGTTGTGGTAATTGGAGGCATGGGCAGTTTTCCAGGAGCTTTTGTCGGCGCTCTTATTCTCGGGCTTCTTGGATCATTCGGCGCAACAATGGCGCCGAATTTTCAAATGGCGCTTCCTTACATCCTTCTGGCCATAGTCCTTCTCACCCGACCTCGAGGCATTTTTGGAGAGGAGTCCTGATTTGGTAGGATTGTTTTCTAAAAATTTCTTCGTAGGGTTTTTGGTCCTTATTCTTATGGCTCTAGCGCCGTTTTTCGTGACCACTCATTGGGTGATAATACTTACCGAGATTATCATCATGAGCCTCTTCGCAATGAGTTTTAACCTTTTGTTTGGGTATACCGGACTACTTTCATTCGGCCAGGCTGGCTTTTTCGGGGTTGGGGCCTATGTTTCAGCTCTGACGCTGACGCATTTGTCGAGCTCATTCTGGGTTTGCCTTCCTGTAGGGATTGTAGGAGGGATGCTGTTCGCGCTCGTCATCGGTTGGTTCTGTGTCCGACTGGATGAAATATATTTTGCAATACTTACTCTTGGTTTTGGAATGATGCTTTTCACTCTTGCCCACAATTGGCTTTCCGTTACTGGAGGAAGCGATGGCCTCACAATTGCCTCCATGCCAGTTTTGAGTATCTTTGGGCATAAGATTGAACTGTTCAACCCGAAATTTTTCTACTGGGTCTCCCTAACTGTCGTTTCGCTGGGAATAATTTTTTTAAGGCAAATTGTAAAATCACCTTTTGGCTTGCTTCTTACTGCCACTCGGGAGAATTCACAACGAGTTTCATTTGTTGGTCAGAATGTCAGGACTGTGAGACTAGTGGCATTCACGATAGCAGGTTCCTTGGCCGGCATGGCCGGCGTCTTATTTGCCTTGTTCAATCGAATAGCTTCGCCTGAAATGTTGCATTGGTCTTTTTCAGGAAAGGCTGTCTTGATGACCATACTTGGAGGGTCAAGTGTGTTCCTTGGGCCTGCTGTGGGAACCGCGGTCTTTTTTGTGCTTGAACATTTCATCACATCCTATACGACTAACTGGATGATTTTTCTTGGAGCTATTCTGGTAATCTTGGTGTTGGCGTTTCCGCAGGGTGTGCTTGGAACTCTGGCGACCTTCTTTTCAAAATTGAACGGAGGCAGGAACAGTGACTGAAACTCCGTTGCTTGAAATAAAGAACCTTCATAAGAACTTTGGGAAATTCCAAGCCTTAAAGGGGGTTTCATTAACGGTTCCAAATGGTCGCCTTACAGCTTTGATTGGGCCCAATGGAGCAGGCAAGACTACTTTTTACAACGTGGTTTCAGGTCGGTATAAGCCGTCAAGTGGTCATGTTTATTTCTGTGGTGAGGATGTTTCAGGAACAGCTACACACAAGCTTGTGGGCATGGGACTTCTCAGGTCTTTTCAGATTACGAACATCTTCCCGGACCTAACTGTTCTAGAAAACGTGCTCACTCCGGTAATTATTCATAATGGCAAGAGTTTTTCTATGCTTCGGTCATTGAAGCGGCGTTCCGACTTCAAGGAACAGGCAGAGAAGATACTTGATATGGTGGGTTTGGCGCCATTTTCGAATAAGGTGGCGTCGACATTAGCCTATGGTGACAAACGATTAATCGAGATTGCTATCGTGCTAGCGAGAAAGCCGAAGTTGATTTTGCTCGATGAACCAACCGCGGGTATGAATCCAGAAGAAACAGACAGGATAATAAATCTTATAAAGGAGCTTGCCGCAAAGTCCGGAGCTACATTCTTCATTACCGAGCATGACATGAAGGTCGTATTTTCCATAGCTGAGAGAATTTTTGTTTTGAACCAGGGAACACCTTTGGCAGAAGGAACACCTGATGAAATCAGGTCGAATCAAGCCGTAAGAGAAGCCTATTTAGGGGGAAGCCTTGATGCTAAAGGTGTCTGACATACACGTGTTCTACGGAGATAGCCACGTTTTGCAGGGGATGAGCCTTCAGGTCAATCCTTCCGAAATAGTCTGTTTGCTCGGTCGAAATGGAGCTGGAAAAACCACCACTATGAGAGGCATTGCGGGTCTGAATCCCCCGTCCTCAGGAAAGGTTTATTTCCAGGAACGTGACATAACTAATCGACCTGTTTATTACAATACTCGCGCCGGCCTTGCATTCGTTCCGGAGGATCGTAGAATTTTTCCAGGATTAACTGTTGAGGAAAATATTGAGGTTGCCCAGTTACCAGAACGGCTCGGAAGACGTCCTTGGAACAAACAAAGAATTTTTGACGTTTTTCCGATGTTGTTCCATCTCAGGAAACGTAAAGGAGGAGCCCTATCGGGGGGAGAACAACAAATGTTGGCTATTGCAAGGGCCTTAGCGGGAAATCCGCTTCTATTGATGCTCGATGAACCATGTGAAGGATTAGCTCCAGTCATAGTGGAGGAGCTTGGCAAGATCATCGTAGGCCTCAAATCCGAAACACCGATATTGATGACTGAGCAAAACGCTCACTTTGCTCTCTCAATATCAGATAGAGGCTATGTAATAGACAAAGGATCTCTACGTTACGAAGGATCAAGAGAAGAATTGTTAAGGAATACCGAAATCCAGACCCGCTATCTCGCTGTTTAATAAACGTTCCATATTTTCAAGATGTTGTCGCTTCAATCATCCACATTTTTAAATTCTTTTTGATTTTTTCTGGTTTAATTAAATCTATTACTTATATTGTATCAATAAAGACACAATGCTTCCCAAAACGGTGAAGTAAGTTCAAATTCTTAGAGACATTTGGTCGACTGTCGTAGAGACCTTCAAAGTTTATCCAAGAGAGGGAATCATGGAAACAAACACCAATTTGGTCAAGATTTTTGAATATGCTCTCAATCAGGAAAAAACGGGAATGAGCTTTTTCCAATCGTCACTAGAGCGTATGGGCATAGGATCAGCGGTCACTGCATTCAAGAAATTGATTAGCGAAGAACAACGTCACATCGACTTCATCACGGGCATAATCCAAGATTTAAAATCCGGATCTGAAATTAATATCGAAAACAAGATGATAGACACTATTAGCCCTACCAATTACTTCGACGAGCGTAGCAAGCAGGAATTTCTGGAACAATGTGTTCATGGATCAATGATACCTGATGTGACCATATTCAACACGGCCTATCTTATTGAAAAGGATTTGTCAGAGTTCTATGCCCGAATGGCTGAAAAAACTGCCGGTCAAGCTTCTAAAGCTCTATCTATGCTGTCGGCATGGGAAAAAGAGCATGAGAAATTTTTCAAGGAATACCGTGATAGATTATCCGAGGAATATTCCCAGATGCCCTGGGGAGGCTGATTCCATGGGAATCGCTTTGGAAGTCTTGGGGGTTTGATTGATGTTTAAATCTGCTCTGGATTATCACAATCACACAAGCTATGACCGTTACAACATGCAGGGTCACTACATGGATTGGCCTAATCAACCAACTGTTTTCAAACAGTATTCTGGTATTGAGCCCATTCCATTGGTTCCCGGAGACAACCCTAAAAAGGTATCTATCGCTCAGTTATGTTTGACTGAACCAACCGGTAGAAAAGACTCCACATCAATTTACTATTCATTGCTGAGCGATATCCTGGCCCTGACACACGCTATTACGGCTAAGGCCAAACATGGGGGATCATATTTTTATTACCGAAGTGTAGCTTCGGCAGGGGCATTGTATCCGTTTGAGTCTTATGTGTGTGCGCTTGGTGTAGAGGGCCTGGATCCTGGTCTTTTTCACCACAATTTGGCGGCTAACGGTTTAGAAAAGTTGGTTGATGGCGCATCAATTTCGCGTATAAGAGACATACTCAACCTTGAAAACACAATTCGCCCTTCGCTTGTCTTCTTTCTTACCTCAATATTTTTCAGAAGTTCTTGGAAATACAGAGATAGAGCGTACAGATACCACTTGCTGGACACCGGGCATTTACTAGAAAATCTGACGCTAGCTTTGAAATACAAAGAATTAGAATACAGCATCGTTACAGATTTTGATGACGACAAAACTAACGGATTCCTAGGCATAGATCCTAAACGTGAGGTGTGCCTCGTCGCAGTTTGTGTCGGTTCATGCAATGAGGTTGATCAGACAGAAACATCCTCCAGTAATAAACCCGTCGTTGATCTGTCTTCATTCAGCAAGGTGTCGGAAAGAGAGATCACGTACAGTGTTATTGAAGAGATTCACCAACTTACCCGGAGCAATAGAACAGAACCAGATTTCAATACCGATAGAATTGGAGATTTGGGGCTGGAACTAAGATTTGTGGGCAGTGTCGATTCTCTGGAAATCCCTGAAGAAAGCTTGAAATATCCGGATGCCGTCTTTGCGCGCCGTTCTCTAAGAAATTTTGTCAAAAAGGAACTGTCCTTAAACGAAATCGGCTATATGCTCAGAGTTTTGGGAGCATCCGAGGCAATCACCGGCGCGTCTTCTGAGGGTGTACAGATAGGGTTTATAGCTTCTAATGTTCAGAAGGCGCCTAAAGGCTTCTACATCTACAATCCAGATTCTCATTCGTTATTCCTCGCCAGACAAGACTCTATCATGGACGAAATGACCCACATCTGCCTCGATCAGGGTTGGCTTTCAAACTGTGCCGCACATTTTCTGATGTTGGTGAATATGACTGATATAGAGAGGCGCTTTGGCCCGCGAGGCTACAGACGCGCCTTGCTTACGGCAGGGAGGCTAGGACAAAGGCTATATTTGACGACAACTTCGTTAAAACTAGGATGTTGCGGAATTGGGGCCTTTTACGATGCGGAGGCCCGGAAACTGCTCGGCCTCAATGAACATTCCAGGCTTACCTATCTTCTCGGTGTAGGACCATTAAAGAAACGATCGATAAACGAGTAATTCTCTTACTGGAAAGCCAATACGTTTTTTTTCTAACGTTTACAACCAGTTTAATCAGTATAAACAAATAGTTTGGGAGGAGGCAGCCATGTTTGAAACAATAAAGAAACTTTTTACTCCTGTAGAATCATTGACCCCGGAGCAGGCTAAGGATTTCATGAACAAAAATTCTGAGGGCTCATATACTCTTCTGGATGTGAGGCAGCCTAAAGAATATGAAGAGAGCCATATAGCTGGAGCCAAACTGGTTCCATTGCCTCAACTTACTGATCTTTATACCGATCTGGATCGTGACAAGCCCATCATAGTATACTGCGCAATTGGTGGTAGAAGTAGAGTAGCCGCTCAAATGCTTGCGGGAAAAGATTTTCAAAAAGTTTTCAATCTCTCGGGAGGAATTAAAGCCTGGAATGGAGAGCTTGCACAAGGTCCTCAGGAATTGAAAATGGACCTGATAAAGGGAGATGAGACACCTGTGGAGGTAGTAGCGCTGGCCTATTCCATGGAACAAAACCTGGGGAATTTTTACAGATTGGCGCAAGGAAAAGTGTCAGATACAAAAGTTATCGACTTATTGGCTTCTTTAGCGTCCATAGAGGAAAAACATAAAGACTTCCTCGTAGACCTATATCAGAAACTCGAACCTGAATCAGAGTCAAGGCAAACACTCGAGACCAGATCATCCAATACCATAATGGAGGGCGGTTTTGATACGAACCTTTTCCTGCAACAGAATGAGAAGTTCCTTGAAGCAGAGTCCGACATCCTGGATTTGGCCATGATGCTCGAAACTCAGGCCTTAGATCTTTACCTACGCTTTGCATCGAGAATAAACGACGCTGACTCCGAAACTACCTTGAACAAAATAGCCGACGAAGAAAAGCAGCATCTAAAGGCTTTGGGAAACTTGAGAAACCAAGTGGTGGGAAATTAAACGAAGATGCCTTGAAAAGCGAAAAGCCCTTCTTAACGGAAGGGCTTTCCGACCTATAATTACCAGTTGCGCACTCTCTCGAAAAAACTACTTAATTAATCGTAGAGAATAGAGCAGTTATTTATTTTTTCACCTTCTTGGCCTTGGGAGCAGCCTTTTTGGGGGCTTTCTTATCAGGGCACTTTTCAACTGTCATCCACTTACCGGACCAAGCGATAACAGGAGCGCAAGGACCACAGAGTTTCTCCTTGCCAGCGGCTTTGCCTTTGCAGAGAACTTTGTCAACACAGGGAGCGGGCTTAACTGTCGGTGTAGTGTAGCAGCCCCAATCCGAGGCAAACACTGAGCCAACAAGCGCTAGTGAACCAACTAAAACGACCAATAGAACCAACGACTTCTTCATCCTAAACCCTCCTTAAATAGAAGCATACTCCAATACAAGAGTTGTTATACCATAGATTTATCGCAACGTAGCACGCGAACAAGCCGCTTGTCAAGAAAAATCCTGGTTAACCGATATCCTACCGCTATCACACATCGCATGATAAACTTTTGTCTAGGCCAAGATCTAAGTCTTAAAGGCCTCTCTATATTTTGAATAAGTAATTTCTAATTAAATTGCAAGAAAAAACATCTATTTTTTGACGCTTAAACCTTTTCCCATAAAAAATCTAATTTGGTTTCAAACCCAAGCGGATGATGTCTTGTCTGCGCGTATGCCCGAATATGTGTTGCTGGTCGAAGTTCCAGGATGCGTCAAGCAATAGGTCCGAATATGGGCTATCCTTAAACTGTGACAATAACAGTCTGCACCAAAGGTTTTCGACCCAGCGTCCTGTTGACGTGTCTTCTTACGGCGAGCCGAACTTCTTCTCGCACTATTTCCCAGTCTGGCATTGTTTTCGGAGCCAGTTCCTTCAGGCGCTCTATTACAGCGTTTCTAGCCCCTTCTAATAATTCCGTTTCCACATCTTGAAAAGTGACACCTCTAGAATGGAGCTGAGGTTCTTTAACCATCGCGCCCGTTTTTTCAGAAACAACTATGGTGGCAATTACAATCCCTACTTCGGACAAGGTCCTGCGTTCCTTCAGAACATCATGACCAATGTCTCCAACTCCTTTTCCATGTACAAACACACGACCGATGTCAAATACAGTTTCAAGTTCAATTCCATCTCTGGAAATTCGTATTAAGTCACCGTTCTGGGCGACCATGACATTTTCCTCATCTACACCCTCCTCGACAGCTATGCGCGCATGCCTCTGAAGATGCCGATATTCGCCATGAACAGGAATGAAGTAGCGTGGTTTCGCAAGCCTGAGTAGCGATCTTAACTCATTCTCACTGGCGTGACCTGAGACATGAACGTCTGCAATCTTCTCATACATGACGTTGGCTCCAAGCCTGCAAAATCCGTTAATTAGCTGGTTTATTGCTTTCTCATTTCCAGGAATGAATCTGGAAGAAAAGATTATCGTGTCACCCTCTTTGACCTTTAGATACTTGTGCCGTGAGCTTGCCATAAGCGCCAGGGCAGACATGGGTTCGCCCTGAGATCCGGTTGATAGTATTGCCAGTTTGTCTTCAGCAATGTCATCGATGTCTTTCATGTCAACTAAAGTGTCCGAAGGTATGTCGAGATATCCCAGCTCTGAAGAAATTTTCACGTTAGAAACCATTGACCGGCCAACCAGAGCGACTTTTCTCCTGAAAACTTTAGCCAGTGATAGCGCCTGCTGTATCCTGTGTATGTTTGAGGAGAAGGTTGCTATAAGGATTCTGCCCGGTGATGTTTTGAAGATTTCTTCAAAGGCTGGTTTTATTATGCTTTCAGAACGAGTTTCTTTCCGATTTTCTACATTCGTGCTATCCGACAATAGGACAAGCACTCCCTGGTTTCCGAAGTAGCCTATTTTTTCCAGATCGCACAGTCTTCCGTCAATTGGAGTAGGGTCCAGCTTAAAGTCACCCGAATGGATTATCACGCCCTCAGGTGTCTCTATGGCAAGACCGATGGCGTCAGGAACAGAATGGCACATTCGCAAGCATTCTATTTTAAATGGCCCAATAGATATTGGTTGCTTTGGAGAAATGACATTTCTTTCGGAATTTTCTAAAAGTTCATATTCTTGCAGTTTATGCTCTATAAAACCCATAGTTAGGGCAGTGGAGAAAATTGGAGCCGGCGCTTTTTTCAAAACAAAAGGCAACGCTCCAATATGATCTTCATGCGCGTGAGTTATTACAATACCTAGAATATTCCAGTCGAATTCTAACACCCAATCGAGATCGGGTATTACGAAATCCACCCCTGGCATAGAGTCATCAGGAAACATGAGACCACAATCAATTATGAACGCATCTCTCCCCCACGAAACCACCATCATGTTGAGGCCGATTTCGCCCAGCCCCCCAAATGGAAGCAGTCTGAGTTTAGGTTTCTGAGAATTCTCCATCTTTAGCCAAAATTTGGCGTATCATCCCGATCTCTCTATTACTTAACTGATCAAATGATTAATAAGCGCCATGAAATAGTCCGTTTATAATTTCTTCGTTCCAAGGGTTCAGCCTATTTTGGCACAGACCAAATCCCCCACTTCCGTTGTAGAGTGCCCCATTTGTCCAGCTTCAAGTCTATTAATATCTTTGGACAAAGTTTCTGAGACTGATCTTTCTATCGCTTCTGACGCCGGCTTTTCTCCAAGAGTCTCCAACATCAGGGCGCCGGCTAAAATACAAGCTAAGGGGTTGATGACATTTTTGCCCGTGTATTTTGGGGCTGATCCCCCAATCGGCTCGAACATCGACACACCAGCCGGATTAATGTTTCCACCTGCTGCTATGCCCATACCTCCCTGAATCATAGCCCCCAAGTCTGTGATGATATCACCGAACATGTTGTCTGTGGCTATGACATCAAACCACTCCGGATTTTTGACAAACCACATGCAAATTGCGTCTACATGGGCATAATCCGTCTCTACGTCAGGATACTCTGACGACAATTCCTTGAAGGTTCTCATCCAAAGATCCCACGCATAAGTCAAGACGTTAGTCTTTCCGCACAGGGTAAGTTTTTTCCTCCCGCCTCTATTTCTGGCCAGATCGAACGAATAGCGTAAAAGCCGTTCCACTCCCTTGCGAGTGTTTATCGATTCCTGAATTGCAACTTCATCCGGGGTGTCTTTCTTGAAAAAACCACCTGATCCAACATAGAAACCTTCCGTATTCTCTCTGACAACTACGAAATCAATGTCCTCTGGAGCCTTATTTTTGAGAGGAGTCTCTACATTAGGATAGAGTTTTACCGGCCTCAAATTAACATACTGGTCCAGTTCAAACCGCATGCGAAGCAGTATACCCTTCTCGAGCACTCCAGGGGGTACTGATGGATGGCCAATTGCGCCTAGGTATATTGCATCATGACCCCTAAACTCTTCTATGACTGAATCTGGTAGTATTTCTCCCGTCTTGAGATATCTCTCTCCACCTATGTCATAATGATGAAAATCTAAATCAAAAGCGAACTTCCTAGATGTTGTCTCTAAGACCTTAATACCTTCCTTTATTACCTCTGGACCGGTTCCGTCCCCACTGATAACTGCTATGGAATATTTTTTGGACATCATTACTCCGACTAATTCCCCTCTCTTGAGATCAAATAAAATCCCGAACCATCAGAAAATCACTTCCAAGGCTCAAGTAGTCAAATTCACTTGTAAACACTACTACAAACACACTATTTTCTCAACTTCCCTGAAGAGACAGGAGTAATCGCAGACCAGGACTTATTCCTACAAAGATGGCAAGAGATTTTTCATGGATTTCATAGCACTGGAATTCAAAGAGAATATACTTACTATTTTTTTATGTACACTAATTGACTTTTTTCCTATCGGACGCTAGTCTGAGATTGTGAGGCCGTCTTCTATTTGTATCATGATTCCCCCCCCTTGATACTTTCCCGGAGACGGTCTTATTTTTCTACTAACTTGGGTGGAAATTCACATTACATATTACTTCCAAAAACCCAAAAAACTAATTAGAAATTTCAAGTATATATATCAGCTTGCTATCACTATGTCACTCCAGACCTAACCCAACATGGTGGATAATAGTCTCCTGACTCCAACAGGTTAAGGCCAGATTTTGAGAATTGAGAGTCGCCGGCCATAAGGCGCGTTGGCGCGTTGGAAATTCCCTGGCTAGCATTTGAAAGACCCTAACACGGAAAAGATCCTTATTCGAGGCCGTTTATGGGGAATTTTTATCAGCTGTCCAAGATTTGGCGCTGATCAAAGGAAAGCCAACTGTTGACATGAGATTTGTCGAGATACATGCAGCGAACAACTCGATAATCAGGATTTTTTTTGATTGGATAAACCGCATGTTGGCGCAAGTGAGCTAGTTATTTCGGCTGGTTACACATCGGTGAATAAGCCAGTTTTGTGTTGACAAGCGGTAAACTTTGAATTAATAGCCAAGTCGACATCACGGTTAATCATCAAATGAAAGTCAGGAGAAGCAAAATGCCATCGCTTGAGGCAAACAGGTTTCAGTCTTCATCGACTCCCTACAAAACGCTCAAGGATGATCCGAAGTATGACCAGATAAAAAGACTGATCGAAAATCTGCCTCCTGACAAGATGAGCCTCCTAGATAATTACATCAAAAGACTAAGCTCCGATTCATCGTCATCGAAAAGCTGCCCTTGGGTCTGAAACCACACCAGAAACGTAATTCCCAGAACTTTTCTGAACGAATTACATCACGAAACTATTCCCACTCAATCGTGCTAGGGGGTTTTGACGAAATGTCATAAACCATTCGATTTATCCCCCTAACCTCGTTAATTATTCGATTAGATATCAGGGCTAACACTTCATGAGGAATTCTGAACCAATCAGCTGTCATTCCATCTGTTGACTCTACCGCACGTAGCGCAGCCACATGTTCATAAGTACGTTCATCTCCCATTACACCGACCGACTTAACCGGTAACAAAACTACAAAAGCTTGCCAGATATCGCGATATAGGCCAGCATTTTGGATCTCTGAGATAGCTATGGCGTCTGCTTCCTGCAAAAGCTTTACACGCTGATCAGTGACTTCTCCAAGTATTCTGACGGCTAGCCCTGGCCCCGGGAATGGATGCCTCCATATCATTTTATCCGATAGGCCAAGCGCCAATCCGAGTTCCCTGACCTCATCCTTAAATAATTCCCGAAGTGGCTCAATAAGATCTAAATGCATCCGTTCCGGTAAACCACCAACATTGTGATGGCTTTTTATCGTAGACGACGGTCCGCCCCTGAAGGAAACACTTTCGATGACATCAGGATACAGAGTCCCTTGGGCTAGGAATTTTACATCCTTAAAACGCGCTGCCTCTTCTTCGAACACTCTAATGAATTCAGTCCCTATGATCTTCCTCTTCTCTTCAGGGTCGGTAACTCCCTGAAGCTTGTCCAGAAAGCGTTGAGAAGCATCCACATAATCGACCTCTATGCCAAGACTATACTCAAAAGCATTCCTCACCTCTTCGGCTTCGTTCTTCCTCAACAGACCGTTGTTCACGAATATAGGGTGCAGCTGATCCCCGATAGCCCTGTGGAGCAAAGCCACCATTACGGACGAATCGACTCCTCCGGATAATGCTGCCACAACATGAGAATCCCCGACCTGTTCTCGAATCTCTTCTACGGTCGATTCAATAAACGAACTCATCGACCAGGTAGGCTCAAGTTTACAAATTTGGAAGAGGAAGTTGTCGATCACGGTCTTTCCCTGAGGTGTATGGACCACTTCCGGATGAAACTGTACACCAAAGATCCTTTTCTGGCTGTTCTCTATGACCGCGAAATCGGTATCGCCCGTTCTTGCTGTGCCCACAAAACCATCTGGAAGGTTTATGACCTTGTCACCGTGACTCATCCAGACCTGAGCGCCTCTAGGAAGTCCGCTCAAGAGTTCCGATTTTACTGATATCTCAGTCAGATTTGCTCTGCCGTATTCACGTTCGGATGCCGGCTGTACAGTACCACCCAAACAATAAGCGAGCGCTTGAAGTCCATAGCAGATGCCTAATATCGGTATTTGCAGATTCAATATTTTAGGATCCAGCTTTGGAGCTTCCTGATCATACACACTTGCGGGCCCACCAGAGAGAATGATGGCTGATGGAAAGGCTTTTTTTATTGCCTCCGTGGCTTTGTTAAAAGGATGAATTTCTGAGTATACTCCCGCCTCTCGAACTCTACGTGCTATGAGCTGGGTGTATTGTGATCCATAATCCAGAATGAGCGTATATTGTTTCTCGGACAAGTTGAACCTCATATTGCAAAGTGTTTCTGATCCCAATTAGATTACGCGTGGGCGCCATGATTGGCAATAGTGAAGTTTAGGGAGGCCATGAAAGTGACTCCATAAACAACATCCACCAGTCCAGATAACTATTTTTTAAATTTCCGGAGACAATTAAAGAATATCTAGGATTCCAGGCTGGGGCCTGCCGAATAAGCAAGTTAAGTCAAATTTAATTCAGAACAAAAAAAGACCGGGTTAAACCCGGCCTTTTTAACTGTATGAACAAGCCTTATTTTACCTGCTGTTTTTTGACCATTTCGTAAGCTAGCCCAGGTGTTACACAAGGATTGCAACCGGGGGACTTAACTTCGTATTTTTCGACATTGCTGATCAGCTTTGAATTAGGCGGAAGCACTGGAGGAGCGCCCCAAGCCACTGGTCCACCGTAAGCGGGAGCAACGGCCTTCGGAGGGATAACCTGAACTTTTTCAGTTACGGTTGTGCCCTTCCAAACACCCCAGGGACGAAAACCGGCTGTATATTGCTCACAACCACCCAGCATCAAAGTGCTGTCACCGCCAGCCAGACCTGCTGTGTTTTTGGTGTAGCTTGTTTTTACTTTCATCGGGATCATGATCATATCACCGGTGTTAGCGCAAACAGGCATACCAGATACTTGAGCTCCGGCAACGGCCACCGCGGTTATAATCATAGCTACCGCGCCTAAAAGAACGATCATTTTCTTAACCATACCCAAATCCTCCTTTTATTAGGCCCCACCGAACTCGAACCGTGGAACCACATTTGGAATTATAGACACATAAAAACTGTTTGATATTTTAGCTATCAGATCAATCCCAATAAGTCAAGAAAATTTTTCTTAAAAGGCCCTGATAGCGAGTCCAACACGAATTCAATCCTACCAAAAATTTTTTTGATCATGAAAAATTTTTTAGTCCGGTTGATTGTTCTATAATACATTTTTGCTTCTTCAGGTTCAATAGAAAAAATGCGCTTTATTAGTCCATCGATACTCTGAAATTTCCAAGATCCGCCCATACCCGACAAAATCACAATAAGACTAACTAGATAGCTCTGATGTCATTTGGGTCAGTTATGTATCCTGTTATAGCGCTAGCTGCCGCAACCGCTGGTGAAGACAGGACTACTTCACTTTCTGGATGCCCCATCCTTCCGACAAAATTTCTGTTTGTTGTAGAAATTGCGCGCTCTCCCTTGGCTAAAATTCCCATATGACCGCCCAGACAGGGACCGCACGTGGGAGTGGAAACGGCGCCTCCGGCTTGCATGATGTCCTGAACCAGTCCTTCCGATATGGCTTGGAGCATGATTTGGGGTGTGGCTGGAAAGACAATCAGTCTCACAGACTTTGACACCTTGTTACCTTTAAGAATCTTAGCAGCAATTCGGAGGTCTTCTATACGACCATTAGTGCAAGAACCAATTACAACCTGATCAATTTTCACGTCCTTGACTTCCGAAACCGGTTTAACATTCTCCGGCAAAAAAGGCATTGCAACCACAGGCTGCAAACAGGAGAGATTGAGTTCCATCACATCGCAAAAATCGGCATCGGGGTCTGTTTCAAAAATCTTCATTGGTCTTTGAAACCTGTCATTGCAGTAGTCGTAAGTAATATTGTCATAAGGAAATATACCATTTTTTGCGCCAGCCTCTATGGCCATATTGGCAATTGTCAGTCGGTCCGCCATGGTAAGGGATGTAATCGCGGCGCCTGAGAATTCCATACTTTTGTAGAGAGCTCCGTCAACGCCTATCTTGCCAATAATATATAGGATTATGTCTTTTCCAGAAACCCAGGGTTGTAATTCGCCGTTGAGCACAAAGTTAATAGTCTCCGGGATTTTAAACCAGCATTTCCCCGTCAAAGCGGCAGCGGCAAAGTCGGTGCTTCCAACGCCTGTAGCAAAAGCGGCTAAAGCTCCATAGGTGCAAGTGTGACTGTCGGCGCCTATGATAAGATCACCAGGCCCTACCAAACCTTTCTCAGGGAGTAAAGCATGCTCAATGCCCATGTCGCCCACATCAAAAAAATTTACCAGCTCCATCTCCCTAGCAAAAGCCCGAGACTTTGCTAGCATAGTAGCTGAGTCTATGTCCTTTGCTGGGTTGAAATGGTCCAGAACCACTACCACTTTCTCTTTATCAAAAACACGCTTTCCACCAGCCTCTTTAAACGGTTTGAGAGCCAGTGGCAGAGTTATGTCATTAGCTAAAGCTATATCGATGTTAGCCTGGACAAGTTCTCCCGGCTTGACATTATCCAATCCGCTGTGTTCGGCCAGTATCTTCTGACTTATGGTCATTCCCATGTTTAAGTTTTCCTTTTGCAATAAAGTACCAATTGAGATTTTACCCAATCACCCATAATTTAGATTTTTTACCAATTAAAATTCACGCTTTCAACCTTTGATACACTTCCTTTTAGTCAAATACTCAGACAAAGAGGATTTCCAATCACGAAGTAGACTGCCTGTCACGGACTGAAACTTTTCTAAACTCAGAAGGGAATAGAGAGGTCTTGGGGCAGGTCTTCCCAATTCAGTTGTGGCCATTTTTTCGACGCTTATGTTCTTGAGCCCTTCTATTTCAACTATGGCCGTAGCGAAACCATGCCAACTTGTCGATCCGGAATTAGCGACATTCAGGATCCCCGTGGGTTTGAGATCTATGAGTCTTAAGAGCGCGTCCGCCAAGTCTTCTGTGAATGTTGGCCTGCCGTGTTGATCATCCACCACTTTTAGAACATTACGTTCAGAGCATGCTCTCAAAATTGACTCAACAAAGTTTTTCCCATTCAGCCCATAAAGCCACTGAGTCCTCACGATCAAAATGTTTTTGTAAGAAAGCGATAGCATCAGTTTTTCGCCTTCCGCCTTGGTCTTCCCGTATATTCCCAATGGATTGACTGGGTCTTCCTCTTTGTAAGGACTGTCTTTAGAGCCATCAAAGACGTAATCCGTGCTGATATGAATTAAATAGGCTTCACTTTCTCTGGCTGCTCTAGCCACATTCAGAGCGCCGAGCGCGTTCACCTCATGGGCCTTTTCCCTATTGGACTCACATCCATCGACATCTGTCATTGCCGCAGTGTTGATTACTACACAGGGTTTAATTTCTTGGATGATTTTGCTAGTGGAAGGGCTGTCAGTAATGTCTATTTCTGGCAGATCAAGACCCTTGCAAAGCCTTCTTGACCTTTCCAAGACTGCGCACAGATCGGTTCCTAGCATTCCCTTGGATCCGACAACCAATACAGGCTTTTGAAATTGTGTCACATCTCCTCCGAATTATAGACCAATTTTGCGTTTCATCTGCTCACCACTGAGTCAAGTTGATTTGTGGGGGGAAAACTTGACGTAGAGCTTGCTAGTTGATCTTAGTTTAGGGTTTTAATACTATTATGTAATCAATACTTTTCTCAAATCCATTTAAACGTTTTACATCTTTGTGAACTTAATAACAAAGAGAGACAAAGCGATGTTCATGAGACCAACTAGAAAAAGTGACGTAGGCGCCCTTACTCATTTGTTTGAACCATGGTTTGAGCTAGACCCAACCATCGCCCAAAGCGTCGCGAATGCACTCGACAATCGGGACGACTACCAGATTTATCACTCTAATGTATTGGAAAGTTTAGGTGAAATCGTAGCCTCTAGCTTGTGGATCCTGAGAGACAATAAAGAGGTCTCCATTTTGGCGCTGAATTTTTCAGAAGTGAGTTGTTCAAATGAGGCTTTCGAAAGGTTTGTGGAATGTCATATCGTTGATTGGTCCAAACGGGGAATAAAAAAGGTAACTACAAAAGTACCGCTTATCCTTGGTGAAAATTTTACCATCACCTTAAAAAAAATCGGGTTCATTTTTGAAAGTATATCGAGTGACGGTTTTGACAAAAATCGGACTGCGACCATGACGAAAATGTTTTGTTATCGAACAGCGCCCTATTCGAAAGCCCTGGAGTTTCTACAGGAAAAGCTCGTTTCGTTAGGGTATGAAACTATGCCAGAAGCCAATGGATTTGTGTTCAGAATTGCGCCGGTCTATCAAAGACCATTTATAATCGGGAGATGGCATCGAATGTCATTCTCAGAGAATGACATCATTGTCTATCCGCCTGCAAAGAAAATAGAACCTTATGAAATAGAGGCCATGTTCTATCCATTTCGCCTGACCTCGCCGGAAGAATCTCCAGCTCTGGTAACGCTAGAGAAAAGACGCGCCTGTTCTATTCTGCACATCCCGACACAACACCCAGAACAGGAGGACATGTTCTCGGAAGACAATGAAATAATTGATTGTGAATTTAGCTTAAATAATTCTACTTATTCTATCCTGTCTGGTCATAGGAAACTTAGAAGGGGTTTACCAATTCTATTTTACGTTAACGGAGTTGGAGCAATTGGAGAGGCCAGAATTGTTGATTGGCAGATAGAAACTGTGTCAAATTTGTCCAGAAATCTTGAAAGTTTTCCGGGAATAATAATAGAAGACCTGGATCAAATAGAACCTAAATCAGCCCAAGTACTAAAAATTAATTTCAACTATTATAAGGGCTTCCCTAGAACTCTCTCATTTGAAGAAATAAAGAGCCTTGATAGCAACTTCAATCCTCAAAGACGCAGATTTGTGCCAAATGATTTGTTCGAATCAATATTGGGACAGGCCTATTAAATTTGGTAACCTTCAGGCAGAAATCTCATGGAACGCGAGCAAATGACTAATAGCAATTCCAAGCCGTTAATTTATCGATATAAGGGGATAACCCCAAAGTTAGGACAGGGAGTTTTCCTTGCGCCCGGAGTCGTTCTGTTGGGTGATATAGAAATACAGGATTACGCCAACTTGTGGTTCTACACAGTTGCCAGAGGCGATGTTAATTTCATCAGGATTGGAAAGCAGACCAATATTCAGGACCACTGCACTCTGCATGTAACTAGTGATAAGTATCCTCTCATTATTGGCGACAACGTAGTCGTAGGCCATCGGGCTGTGCTTCATGGATGCACAATTGAAGACAACGCGCTCATAGGTATAGGCGCGTTAGTGCTTGATGGGGCCAAAGTAGAGAGCGGAGCCATAGTTGGAGCAGGCGCCGTGGTAAGTCCCGGAACCATTGTGGAATCAAACACTGTCGTGGTAGGAACGCCGGCGCGTCCTATAAGAAAACCATCAGAAGCCGAAAAAAGTTTTCATATGATTAATGTAATAAAATACAAAGGTTATTCTCAAAACTTCAACCAATTGACTTGCCTAACTTAAATTTTTTCACCTTTTCAAATCACGCCCTTCTTCTTGCCCAAGAAAACACGGGTTATTTCAAATAAATACAAACCTCAAACAGGGTCGATTGCACATTTTTAATGTATTACTTTAATTATTGACAATATCTTATTGGTATGCTTTATTAATTTCAGTTGCTACGCAACTGAGCTTACTCATAACGGGAGGATCGAGCATGCCTCATTCGCACAACATTGATTACTACATCGGCAGCATGAAGGAAGAATCGCTAGCCGAGGCCTTAGCTGATTTCGAAGATCCCCTAGAGGGTCGTCCCGTGGACTTATTATCCTCCCTCGAAATCGATGACGATTTCTCCGAGGAGGAGCTCACTATCGATTTCGACGATTTTTAGCGCCTAAACTCCCTGGACCAATAGAAATGGCCGGACAACATGTGTTTTGTCCGGCCATTTTTATTTTAAAAAACCACAACTTGTATGCGCATGGTTACAGATGCGCATATTTAGGCTGGCATTCGGATCCCGAAGCCTATCTAAGCTCTCCAGCTATCTGCAGCAGCGTATGAACTAAAAAGTTTTGTAGGAAAACAATGACAAGAAGCACAATCAGTGGAGAAAAATCAATGCCCATTTGAGGCAGCGGCAAGTTTCTCCTCACAAAACTCAAAACCGGTTCTGTGACGCTGTATAGAAACCGTACAATTGGGTTATAGGGATCAGGGTTAACCCAAGAGATCAAGGCTGATATTATTATCAACCACATATATATTGTGAGAATTACGTCAAGCACATGAGCGATTGCGCTTATGAAATTGCCAAGAACGAACATCTGTTTTATTGACTCCTTAGATCCGTCCTCATGGGATAGAGAATTACCTGAAAACGGTAGATATCTGACCCCAATAATTGAGACCTTTTCGATATCTCACGTGCCGTTTTATCAGGAATTTCAGAATTTACTTCTCAAAATTGATTAATTCGAACTATCCCACAATGTCAAGGTCTAAAGAATTTCATTCAAGGTCCCTCCTTAATTACAGCTATGCCCAAAAGACTGTTAATTCTTGTAGCGCAGTGCACAAGGCATGGCCCAATTACCTCAAATCGAGCTACCTGAGGTAGGGTTCTTTGAAGGACCGTTCTGACGATCTGACTTTCTAAAAAGGTCTTACTTTATGGATTCTTTCAGGGCCTTGGCCGCCGAAAATTTGGGGGCTTTTGTGGCCTTGATTTTAATCTTTTCTTTGGTTCTCGGATTGATTCCGGAGCGCGCTTTTCTTGCGACTATGGAGAATTTTCCAAAGCCTGGAATCGATACTTCGTCACCATTAGCTAGAACATCTGTTATAGCGCCAAAAACCATTTCAATGGCTTCCGAAGCGTGTTTTTTGGTTGTATCGCCCTTTTCAGCCAACTTGTCCACGAATTCCGCCTTGGTCATGACCCAATCCTCCCTAAAGTTCTTGAACATTAATGTAAATAAATTCGACGATATGTGTATACGTCCTCAAAATGACAAGTGTCAAGCAAATTGTTTGCGGACTAGCCAAAAAGAAAGGTTCTATTCAAGTTCGCTTTAAAACTTTGCCAGTTTTTGATTTAGCTGTTGAACAAACCAATCCCTACAATCTTAGCTTAATTTTTACAATAACGGTTGACTGCTCAAACTCTTGGATGTAAAGCTTGTTGGATAGAGATTCAAGATCATCTTTGAATTTTTTCCTAAAAGGTAAAGGAGGCAAAATGGCTAAAACTTTAGTTATTGATCAGGAAGCCTGTAGTGGTTGTGGAACATGCGCTGCAATAGCAGAAGATTGCTTCGCCGTCAGTGAAGACACCGATAAGGCGTACGTCGTGGACCAGAGCGCGTGTTCAGAAGAAGAAATCCAGGAAGCTATTGATACATGTCCGGAAGAAGCCATTACTTGGCAGGACTGATCTAGGTGGATAGACCTGCGCCGATACTTCTTTCAGGTAGTCGCAGCAGGGGGAAAACAATATCTATCCAAGTGTTGATTTTTCATGACTTATACTGGGACTGAACTCACACCCCGCCTCGTCGAAGTTTATGGGCAAATGGACTCAGCTTATGCCGACGCATCGAGAGAGGCAGGTTTCTCATGTGCAGGATGTAACGGAGTCAAGTGTTGCACAGTTGACTTGATCGTTCACACTTTCGCGGAGATGCTTTTTTTGAGGCGGGGGTTCAGGACCCTGAAAATTTCAGTGCAAAAGCACATCAAGGAGAGGTGTAGGGAGATTCTGAAGGCCAAAGCCACCGATCCTTTAGGAATGGAATACCGGGAATCAGTCTGTGCGCTGAACCTAGATGGATTATGCGTTCTTTATGAATATAGACCTATGATATGTCGTTTGGCAGGTATTCCTCATATAATTCGTAGACCGGACTCATCATTGAAACAAGCCGGTGGTTGCACGCGGTTTGAAGATCAGATTAAACCCGTGTTCCCGGACATCGTTATAGACAGAACCTCTTTTTATCAGCAGATGGCTCAATTAGAAATTTACGCTGTTCAAGAAATCGGAAACCGCACCGTTAGCCGTACAATCTCTGAGATATTGTCTGATTGCATCTAAATAATTTGTAACAAATCTGCAGCCTGCGTCTCGTTAATTCCCTGAACTAGCAAGGTCTTTTCCCTGGAATTAAACCCCCTGGTTATTTGAACCTCGCTTTGCGAAATTCGCAATTTCTTGGACAAAATCCTAACCAATTCCTTATTGGCTTTACCATCCACTGGTGGTGACTTGAGCTTCACAATCAGGGCTTCTCCATCTTTGTAAGAAATCGATTCTTGAGATGAATTCGGTGTCACTTTGATACGAATTTCTAGCCCTTTTTTGGTCTGCCTTATAATTGGTGGATTCAATCTTTCGCCAGTATTTTGAAAATATTTGTGACTTTGAACAACACCCGACCAATTAGTCCACGATGAATCATTTCTTGTGCTTTATCACATAAAAGCAGAATAGCGCGGCGCCTAAGCAAAGAGAGGAATCCGCAACATTAAAAGCAGGCCAATGTAGCCCCCCTACATGAACATCGATAAAGTCAATCACTTCCCCGTGCAAAAGTCGGTCTAAGAGGTTTCCGGCCGCCCCCCCGAAGAATAACGCATAAGCTACCAGTACTAGGAGGCTTGTTTCTGGGAGCCAAAAAGTCATTCCCAAAATCGCTATCAATGCTGAAACAGATACAGTGGTAAGAATCCATCTGTTCGGAGATCCTTTAGAACCTGAAAAAAAACCGAACGCCGCGCCAGAATTTCTCACATGTACCAAATCCAAGTAGTTTTCGATTATGGGGCGTCCCTGATTTAGCGGAATTGAGTAGACGACATAACTCTTAGAAAGCTGATCAAAAGCAATTATAGAAAACGATATGCTGAAAAAAATCAGGGCGCGCCTAAGCTTATTCATTTGGGGGACTTTTGAGATCAAAACTTTTAGAAATTCCTACAATACCACTTAAGTGTCAGAGGGCTTCACAATCCCTTGGCTCAAGCATCTTCAAGGACCAATGCGCATCTAGGACATACGTCAGGATTTCGGTGGCTAATTCCAATCTTCGTAGACCAAATCCAGCACCTGGGACATTTTGATCCTTCCGCTTTGTAAACCGTGATTTCTGTAGGCTCATCATTGGATACGGGCGTAGTGACTAATTGCGAAACAATGAAAAACCCCTCCGGATCGTCCATTGTTTTGATTGATTCCAAGACATCTTTTTGCGAACGTATTTCTACCTTGGCCTCGAGAGATGATCCGATGAGCTTTGAAGCCCTTGATTCCTCTAATGCTTTGGAGACATCCTGTCTAAGAGAAACCAGACGGTCCCATGAGGCTACGTCAAATTCCGATATGGATTTTGAATCAAACGGCTCAGGAAACTCTGTCAGATGAACACTCTCAGGTTTAGATTCACCGCCGTTGAACTCTTGCCAAACTTCTTCGGCAGTGAAAGCAAGTATCGGGGCCATTAATCGGACTAACGAATCTAATATCAGATAAAGTGTTGTCTGGGCCGAACGCCTTTTAAGACCCGTCTGTTTTTCACAATATAGTCTGTCTTTTATTATATCGAGATATAAAGACGACAGATCAACCGAACAATAATTGTAAAGAGTATGGAAAACCACGTGGAAATCAAAGTCAGAGTAAGCCTTGTTCACCCTTCGTATAACCCAGTTGAGCTTAGTAATGGCGTATTTATCCAGTGAAGCAAGATTGTCGAGTTCAACCATGTCCTTGTCGGCATCAAAATCCGACAAATTGCCTAACAAGAACCGGCACGTATTCCTTATCCTTCTGTAAGCCTCCGAGAGTCTTTCAAGAATTTCATTAGAAATTCTTATGTCATCTCGGTAGTCTTCAGCCGATACCCATAAACGAAGAATATCAGCCCCGTATTTGTCGATTATTTGCTTTGGGAGAATCACGTTGCCCAAAGATTTTGACATCTTCTTGCCTTGGCCATCCACCACAAAGCCGTGGGTCAGTACATTTTTATAAGGCGCCTGTTTTCTTGTTCCCACTGACGTCAATAATGCGCTGTGGAACCAACCGCGATGCTGATCACTACCCTCCAAGTAAAGTTGACACGGATATTCCAAATTAGGACGTTGTTCACAAACAGCGGCCCAGCTAACGCCGGAATCAAACCAAACATCCAGAATGTCCGTTTCCTTCACAAAAGAAGTTCCTGAACAATTAGGACAGGTCAAACCTTCAGGAATCAATTGTTCGACTGATGATTCAAACCAGACATCAGCTCCCTGTTCTTCAAAGAGTCGAGAGACTTTTTCGAAAAGTTCAGGTGGAGCTACGACCGAATCACAGTCCTTGCACCTGACTGCTGTTATGGGCACCCCCCAACTACGCTGTCGCGAAATACACCAGTCAGGCCTATGCTCGATCATACCGTGAATTCGGTCTCGTCCCCATTTTGGTATCCAAGTTACAGAGTCAATCGCTTTTAGGGAGTTTGATCGCAATTTGGTTTTTTCCATTGAAATGAACCATTGATGTGTGGCCCTAAATATGACAGGCTTTTTACATCGCCAACAATGTGGATAACTGTGGTTGATATCATCATGACCCAATAGCGCGTCATTTTCATCGAGTTTGGCTATCACGTCTTTATTGGCGTCAAACACGAATTTTCCCGTAAAATGTTCGGCCTCTGAGGTGAAGACACCATGATCGTTGACTGGGGCTAGAACTTCCAGATTGTACTTCAATCCTACCTCGTAGTCCTCCTGGCCATGTCCTGGAGCAATATGAACACATCCAGCGCCCGTATCAAGCGTCACAAATGGAGCCAAAATTATCTGAGATTCTCTTTCATAAATGGGATGCAGACACCTCAATCCTTCCAATATACGTCCGTCGAAAGTGGCCATTATTTTGTAGTCCTGAATTCCGAAAGCTTCCATGTTTATCGGAACCAGTCTTTCGGCCAGTATTAATATACCCTTTTCGGTGTCAACTGCTGCGTACGATTCGTCAGGATGAACAGCTATCGCCAAATTTGCGGGTATGGTCCAAGGAGTTGTGGTCCATATCACAACATAAACGTTTCCCTTGTTCTTGAGTTCGGGAATCTTGGATCCAAAATCACTTTTCGAGCGGAATTTAACAAAAATTGACGGTGTGGAGGAATCAGCATATTCTACTTCCGCTTCCGCAAGCGCTGTCACACATGATGAACACCAATGAACAGGCTTTTTCCCTCTATAAACAGAGCCATCTTGGAAAAATTGCCCGAGCTCTCTGGCTATAGTAGCCTGGTACTTGAAATTCATGGTCAAGTAAGGATCTTCCCACTCGCCAAAAACCCCTAGACGTTCGAACTCCTCCCGCTGTATTCCAATAAATTTTGTGGCATATTCTCTACATTTCCTTCGGACTTCAACTTCTGTCATTGTGTGTTTTTTCTTGCCTAACTCTTTGTCAACTTGATGTTCTATAGGCAAACCATGGCAGTCCCATCCAGGAACATAATCAGAATTAAAACCTGCCATAAATTTTGATTTCACTATCATGTCCTTGAGGATCTTATTTAAGGCTGTTCCAAGATGTATGTGGCCATTGGCGTATGGTGGTCCGTCATGCAATATGTATTTTGATCTGCCTTCGGATGTGTTTAATATTTTTGAATAGATATTCTCGGATTTCCATTTGTTGAGGAATTCCGGTTCGCGTTTGGGCAGATTTGCCCTCATTGGAAAGCTTGTTTTGGGCAGATTGAGCGTGTCTTTGTAATCCATTGTTCTCCTCCGACTAGACCCGAAAAATGGGCGCAAACCTGGCCCATCCATAAACACTTAAGTTTAACACCCTATTGATCAAAGTCAACCCCGAGAGTGAAAACTAAGACTTATAGTTGGAATGAACAACCTGAACTCGAAATCAATTCTCCTCACGTCACTTTGATATGACTTGTTCTGTTTGCTATCTGAGTTCCGCAACAAAATCCTGTACCAATTTCGGAGAAAGCCCACATAAACCGCAGTGCTTGTGTGGAATGACATCCTGATTCGTGATATGAAAAAACCATGATGATCAAAACATCCCTGACCTTTTTTATTCTTTTTCTGTTGGCTGTGTCTTCGAGTTCCTGTGTTTTCAGACTGGTGAATGAGGATACTTCCAAAGTTGAAGATCTGCAGGGATATGGAGAACTAACAAAATTTACTTTTAATGAAGCCTGGTATGGGATTTATTTTCAAGAAGACAAGGTGGGATATAGTCATTTTCGCATCGAACCATCTGGCCAGGATTTCATTATATACAGCGATTCATTGATGAGACTGACCGCATTAAAAAAAACTAACGAAATAAAAATGAATGAGAAAGTTTTAGTACGTCCGGACTTAACACTTTTGTCTTTTGAATCATCGGTGATTATGAATGAGAAGAACCTTAAGGTGATTGGAACAAACAAGAATGCTAGCCTGTCAATTGAAATGTCGACTGCTGGCGAGAAAATTGAACGAACTTACCCCGTTGAAGGAGCCTTGTATCATTCAAGCGCGATCTCTCTCATGCCAGCCTTAAAAGGCTTGCATCAGGATGCCAAAAATTCTTTTGTGGTCTTCAATCCAGAAAAACAGCAGATGGAGGATGTTGAACAGTTGGTCAACAAGGTGTCGGGAAACCCAGGCCCCAATGATGCCGTGTGGAAAGTTCAGAACAAATTTGGATCCACAGTAGTCAATTCCTGGCTTAACAGAAAAGGACTTACGGTACTAGAAAAAGCTCTTGATGGATCCCTAATCACAGTACTGGAGGATGAAACTTTAGCAAAAGAGTTCCTGAATAGAAAAACACAGCAAAAGGACTTGATTCTTGATCTTAGCTTGGTGAAATCACCCCAGATCATAAAATGTCCCCATAGCGCTAAGAAACTTACTGCCCTTCTTAGCGGGGTAGACCCTGCTCTGTTTCCGCAGGATCATCGCCAACAAGTTAAAGTATCGCATGAGGTCTCCCCCATCAAGAAATTTGAATTAACGGTATCCACAGAAAATTTAGATGCTTATCGAGAATTAGCCAAGAAACTTCCTTCAGACTCAAACATTGTGAATGTCCTCCCTCATGGTTTCACGGACGAATTATCCTCAACACTAAGTATTCAATCAGACCACCCTCTGATAGTTCAAAGAGCTAATTCGATAGTTACCGGCAGTGAACAGGACCTGGAAAAGATAATTCAATTAGTGAACTGGACTTCCGACAATATCAGAAAAACCATGAGAGATTCCTTTAGCGCTCTTGAAGTCTTGCAGGTTATGGAGGGAGAGTGCCAATCTCATGCGAGCCTCTATGCCGCAATGGCTAGAGCGCTAAAAATTCCTACTCGCATAGTTACTGGTTTAGTTTATACAGAGGGTTTAGGCTTTCTGTATCATGCGTGGGCAGAATCCTATGTTGGAAATTGGTTGTCGGTAGACCCTACTTTGAAACAGACCCCATCCGACGGCACCCATATAAAAATAGGACATCCGAGTGACGTAAACCAATCCGAAAACCTACTCAAGATGGTGGGAAAACTCAAAATTGAATCCATCGATTATCACTAGCCCCTAGACTTCTTGATTAATAATTGAAAAAGCAATATAATTCATATCATGTGATTATCTTAATTTGACAAGGGAGTTACTTGAATGGCCGATTGTAAGATCACATATTGTGGTAGCTGAAATTATAGACCGAGAGCCGCTAGTCTGGCGGAAGACCTGAAAAAAGAATTCGGTTTCGAAGTCGAGTTAGTTCAATCAAGTGGCGGTATTTTTGATGTGGAGTACACGGGAAAGACTATCTTTTCAAAAAGTAAGGTTGGACGCTTTCCAGATGTGGGCGAAATCCCCAAATTGATAAAAAATATAACAGGCTAAAGATAATAGTCTGATCATTCTCGATAAACCATATCTAATTTCTTATTTTGTGTTGGATAAATAATGATT
>Ga0067045_1028470_pt1 | contig 32840 bp, 21 predicted proteins | sample TerdegcTABiofilm_FD_59184 | JGI IMG/M metagenome (GOLD analysis project Ga0067045, IMG submission 59184) | Combined Assembly of (Gp0054472, Gp0054536) Wastewater bioreactor microbial communities from Singapore -Terephthalate degrading...
GCCCAGGCGTTTACGCCTGGGACTTTGGCGCGGCGGCCTGAATTCCCAGCCCCTTCAGGGGCTTTGCTCCAGGAAGCCCCTGAAGGGGCTGATGTCGGGCTTGGTTGGCTCCGCGTCCCAGGCGTAAACGCTTGGGCCAGAGAAAAGCCCCGATTCCGACGTCAAATCCCGCAGCCACCGGCATTTGCGTCTTGCATGGGTGACAAGCTTCGTGCCATTGTTCGCTATTCCCCTCTTCCTGCTCCCTTCTCCCGTCTTCCTTCTCCCTAAGCCGGCTCTTCCGGCATGGATCGCGGGAAGGGCGGGACGGCGGTGGCGGGCAGCGGCTGGCGGTAGGTCTCGGCCCACGCTCGTCGTTCGTCCTCGCTGGCGTAGTAGCAGAGCCACGTCTCCGGATCGCCGCCTACGGAGGCGCAGTCCCAGTGGAGGTAGCTGTTGCGAGGGTCGATCTTCTTCTCCCGCGCCGGGAGAATGTCGCGATAGATGAGCGTGTAGAGCTCACGGTCCGAGAGATGGTCGGTGAAGTCGAGGATGATCCGTCCCTCGTAGAGCTTCTGGATCAGGTCCCAGAGGATGTCGTGCAAGTCCTGATCGTTCAACGAGGCGGGGCGCGGCGGCCTCAGTTCCGGCTCGAACCAGCGGAAGATCGGCAGGATCGGGGCCATCTCCCATGCGAGCATGCTGGCCAGATACTCGTTCTCCACGGCAAGCGGGAGCCGGTGGACGCTCACCCGGCTGATCGACTCGTCGTAGTACGGCTCCAATTCGTCGCGGAGTTCGGCGTTCCGAAGCAGTTCTTCCAGTTCGTCGGACGGCGACTGTCGAGAATCGGCCATGGTATTCGACTCGCAGGGGTCAGGGCTTCTCCGCAGCCCCCATGGATTCGACTCTACCAAGACCCGGGAATTCTTCAAGAAGAAGAGGCGGCCTGCCGACAGGAGTTTTCGCAAACCGAACGAAATCGGCCGGAAAATCCGCTACGACTGCGAAGGTTCCCCGGGCTGCGGCGGCCCGGCGAGGTACTCCCGCTCCAGGGTGGCGATCTTCTCGACGCGGCGGGCGTGACGCCCGCCTTCAAACGGCGTGGCCAGCCAGATCTCGATCATCCGGTCGATCAGCCGCTCCCCGAGCATGTCGGCCGAGAGACAGAGCACGTTCAAGTCGTTGTGCCGGCGACTCATCTCGGCTGTCAGGTCGTCGTGGCACGGGGCGGCGCGGACATTCGGGAATTTGTTCGCCGCAATGCACATCCCCAGACCCGTCCCGCACATGAGGATGCCACGCTCCACATCTCCGCGACTGACCAGCCGGGCCACCGCCGAGGCGATGTCGGGATAATCGACCGGGTCTTCCGCGTGCGTGCCCAGGTCCACGACCTCGTGCCCCAGGCGGCGAACCAGGTCCACCACCTTGCTGTGAATCGCATACCCTCGATGGTCGGTGCCAATCGCTATCCGCATGCTCTTTTCCCCCCTTCGGTTCACAACGGCAGTTCGTCAAGACGGCCCCTGAGACACGTTTCAATCTGCCGGGCACAGCGTTCGTAGCGTTCGAGAGGTCCCCCGATCGGATCCGAGACATCGCCCCCCGAGGGGCAGAGAAGCTGGGTGCGGTCCGCCGCCTCGGCCCACCGGACCAGGACGCCCTGCCGGTGCGACTGGGTCATTGTGTAGATCACGTCCGCCTGCCGAACCAGCGAATCGCTCACCGGCTGCGTTTCGTGCGCGCTTAGGTCGCAGCCCATCTCCGAGACCACCTCGACGGCCTCCCGGCTCGCCCGGCCGCCGCTTGCCGCCGCCAGCCCCGCGGAGACCACCATCACTCCGCGGTCTTCGATCTCCTCGGGCCGGCAGTTCATGCGCTCCGCGAGCAGCTTGCGGCAAAGGGCCTCCGCCATCGGGCTCCGGCACGTGTTCCCGGTGCATACAAACAACACCACCAGACTGCTCAGACGCCGCAGTGCCATCTCCGGCACCGCGCCTTCCCGGAGGATCGTGTACTTGTTGCCGTCGACCCGGACCACCGACGACGGATGGCCGTAGCGGGCCGGGCCGTCGTCGAGCACCAGATCGACGTCGTCGCGCAGCGTCTGGACGACCTCGTTGGCGGTCCGGGCGTCCTGCTCCCCGCCGCGGTTCGCGCTGGAAAGCGCCAGCGGGCCGGCGATCATCTGGAGCACGTCGAGCACGACCGAATGACCGGGCACGCGCAATCCGACCGTTCCCGTCGGCGACACGATCTCCTGCACTTCCTTCGGCAGTTTCTTGACCAGGCTCTCCGGGTGGGAATCGTCGAGCACCAGCGTGATGGGGCCGGGCCAGCACCGCCGGCCCAGTCGCCGGGCCAGGGGGCTCATGTCCGGCGCATAATCCAGGGCCTCGTCGAGGCTGCGCACGGCCAGAGTGACCGGATGCCCGACCTTGCGGCGTTTGACGGCCACGAGCCGGGCCACCGCCGCAGCGTCCAAGGCCAGGGCCGCCAGGCCGTACACGGTCTCCGTCGGAAAGGCCACGAGCTTCCCTTCCGCCAAGGCCTGAACCGCCCGGTGGACCACGTCCCGCGCATCTTCCGCGGCCCGCACATCAATCACAAACGGCGGCATACATCTCCTAATGATTCAGGGCCCCGACGCCTGCGCTCCGGTCCCCACTATGTTACCGCAGCCATGCGGGCCGGCCAACACTCCGCCACGCGAACGAAATCTCCTCAGTGGCAGAGTCCTCCCGAACCCCGAACCCCCGAACCTCGGTTGACCTTGTCCGGTTTGCGGGGATTGGGTAGGATCAAGCGTCGTGCCCCCGTATCCACCATCCGGGGGATTTCAACGGAGTGGACCTCGTCGAAAGGATGGCGACTCGTGCAAGCGACTCTTGCTGAGCTTGCGGCAATGGTGGACGGCCGGTTGGTGGGGGATGGGAGCGTCGTCGTGTCGGGCGCAGCCCCCCTCGGCGAGGCCTGCCCGGGCCAGATCACCCTGATCGATGCGGCCGAAAAAAACAGCTCCCTGGCATCGAGCCGGGCAGCGGCCGCCATTGCGCCGCGAGCGTTCGTCCCCAATGGGGTTCCGGTCATCCTGGTCGACGACGTTCACGTGGCGTTCTCCGCGGTCGTCCGCTTCTTCCGGCCCCCTCGTCGGGGTTGCCGCGTCGGCGTCAGTCCCCAGGCCATCGTCAGCCCGACGGCGAAGCTCGGCAAGAACGTCGACATCCATCCACTGGCCACCGTTGGCGACGAGGTGGAAATCGGCGACAACGCGACGATTCACGCCGGGGTCCAGATCATGGCCGGCTCGAAGATCGGACCCGACGTCACGATCTTTCCCAATGCCGTGATCTACGAGAACACCGTGGTCGGACCCCGATGCACGATTCACGCCGGGGCCGTGCTCGGGGCCTACGGTTTCGGGTACTCCAGCACGGAGGGGCGGCACCGGCTTTCGGCCCAGTTGGGCAACGTGGTTCTCGAGGCCGACGTGGATGTCGGGGCGGGCACGACCGTCGATCGAGGCACCTACGGCTCCACGGTCATCGGCGAGGGGACCAAGATCGACAACCAGGTCATGGTCGCCCACAACTGCCGCATCGGCCGCCACAACATGCTCTGCGCCCAAGTGGGGATTGCTGGGAGTACCACGACCGGCGACTACGTGGTGATGGCCGGCCAGGTCGGGGTCCGCGATCACGTCCATATCGGGGCGAAGGCCGTGCTCGGGGCCATGGCCGGGGTGATCCACGACGTGCCCGAGAACGCCCGACTGGTGGGAATCCCTGCCACGCCCGAACGCGAACAGATGATCAAACAGGCCGTCTTGAGCAAGCTTCCCGAGATGCGCCGTCAGCTCAAGCAACTCCAGGCCGACGTCGAGCGGTTGCTTCGCCAGCACGGCGAGAGCCCAGAGCCGGGCCTGCCCGAATCGCCCGCACCCTGAAGCATGCCAAGGACGTCTTGTGGCCCAGCCGCCCTCGGCTGGGCAGACTGGTTTCCCCCCAGGCTGCTCAATCGGGCCCTGTGATTTGCCCAGCCGAGGGCGGCTGGGCCACCGTTCCCGGGGACCATCGGGAGAGGACAACCAGAGCCTATGGGGGAGAATGAACGTCTTGCATCCGACGGGGCGCCGGCACGCCGCATCGGACTGTTCGCCGGCTGGGGGCGCTATCCCCTGGTCATCGCCGAATCGCTCCGGCGTCAGGGGCGCCAGACGTACTGCCTCGGCGTGGTCGGCCACGCCGATCCCGCCCTGGCGGATCTCTGTCAGGACTTCCAGTGGATCGGACTGACCCAGTTGGGTCGGGCGATTCGCTACTTCAAGCGACACGGGGTTACGGAGGCCATGATGGCCGGCAAGATCCACAAGACGCGTCTGTTTCAGCCTCGGTGGTGGCTCCGCGCCTTACCCGACTGGCGCATGGTCAAGGCCACCGTCCCCCACTTCCTCACCCGGCGCAAAGACTGCCGCGACGATACCCTGCTCAACATGGTGGTCAACGAGTTCGCCGCCGACGGGATCCGCTTCTCGCCTCCGACCGACTTCGCCCCGGAGCTGCTCGTGAATCCCGGGAACCTGACGGCCCGCCGCCCGTCCGCCTGGCAGTGGAAAGACATCGTTTTCGGCTGGACCATGGCCAAGGAGATGGGCCGGCTCGACATCGGCCAGAGCGTGGCCGTCAAGAACCAGGCGGTGCTGGCCGTGGAGGCGATCGAAGGGACCGATGAGTGCATCCGCCGGGCAGGTGCGCTCTGCCGCGCCGGGGGATTCACCGTGGTGAAGGTTGCCAAACCCCAGCAGGACATGCGCTTCGACGTTCCCACGATCGGCGTAGGGACTCTCCGCAGCATGGTGGAAGCCGGAGGAAAGGTCCTCGCCGTGGAGGCCCGTCGCACGATCGTCGTCGATCAGGCCGAGGTCGTCGAGTTCGCCGACTGCCATCGGCTCGTGCTCGTGGCCGTCGTGGATCCGCTGCATCCCGAGCAGGCGATGGAGAATTCGTAGCCGGCGGCACGGGCCGAAGACGTGTCCCGGTGCGGCTACCAGTAGTGCCTGCCCGGATTCCAGGGCCAATAGGCCCTGCGCGGACCTCCGAAGCGGATCTCGAACCCACCCAGCACGGTCACGTCGTGCAGCATCTCCAACGACTTGCCACCACCGAACCCGATGTAGTCCACACACTCCACCCGGAGCGCCAGGAAGTCGCCCACCCGGTACTTGAATCCGAGGCCGATCGGGACCGTGAAGAGCGTGTCCTGGTACCAGACGTCGGTGCGGTCGATGAACTTCACACTGGTCGCCCCCAGCCCGACCAAAAGGAACGGCCGCCACGCCGAGTCACCCCAGGGATAGTACAGGGCATGGGTATCCCAGAAGAAGCGGTGACTGTGCCGGCGGGCATCAAAGCGATGGGCGAAGGAGGAGTCCTCCGCCACGCCGGCCGCAACGTCCTTGGCCTTCTGGGCCGCGACCGCCAGATCGCTGTCGATCACCTCAAGCTCAGCCCACATGAAACGCGTCTCGACCCCCCAGTAGTTGTCGCAGTCCCAGCCGAACTGAACCCCTCCGAAAACCCCTTGATTCTCGCGGATCCAGTCCGACTTCAACGTGCCTCCCTGCACGAAGCCGTAGAGGCCGGCAATGCTGAACGGGCGGAAGTTCCAACTCTCTTGGAGCAACGGCTGCCCCGGACCTCGGTAACGCTGCTCCGCCTGGCGGAAGAACCGCGAGGATCGCAAGGTGGATGGGTCGGCGGGCAACGGCACCGCGTCCGGCGGTGCCGCCTGTTCAAGTTCCCGGAGCCCGGCCGACTCCGGAGGCCCTACCTGCGTTGGCGTGCCCTGCACGAAGTTCGGGTCGCCGGCCCGGCCAACCCGCAACTCCGGCAAGAAGTCGCCGGACGCCTCCGGCCGTGGCGGCGGTAGAGGGGCGGGTTCTGCGTCGCGGTTTTGGCCCGGGGCGGCCCGACACAACACCATCCCTAGGCACACGGCAGAGACCGCCCACACGATGCACGTGCGGCGATCAAGGCCGGGCCCAACGGGAAAGGCGCGGTGGAGGCTCATCGGTATGGCCAAAGGATTTGCGAGACGAAGGCGTCCGTCTTGGTGATTGGGGACGGCGATTGGGCGATGACGGAAGAGACAACGGGACTTGCCGAACGGGCGGTGCCCAAGACCGTCCCCGGACCGTGGGCGGGGATTATCCTGTGTGGGGTAGAGCATGTCAATGTGGAACCGGCTCAGATTCACCCCTTCCGGCCGGCGAGCCTCGATCAGGCGTGGATGGAAATCCGGCAGCGGTTTCTCCCGCGTCCGGGTAAACCATGCCTGGTCCATAGAGGGGCTGGGCACCCACTCCCGGGAACACCGCAGGAATTGCGTATCTTCCCCGAACCCGGTGACCCGCGAAATCGAGACACTTGGTTGACAGTTAGCATGCGCATCGTTAGTCTAGAGCTATTCGGGAGTTAGCGCAAAATCAGCGCCTGGTGATCACTGCCCTCCGCTAGCCCTTCTCGGGGACCGCTGGCACAAGTCCCTTGCGGTTTGCCCACGCGGGAGTTGCCCATGGCCTTGAAACCACAGAACAGCTTCGCCGAGATCCTCATTCGCCACGGAATCCTCAGCGCGGACCAAGTCGACGAATCGGAGCAGATGGCCCGGCAGTCGGGGATGAAGCTCCAGGAGGCGTTGGTCCGATTGGGGTATGCGTCGGGCGACGAGGTCATGCGGGCCATGGCGGAGCAACACGGCCTCGATTACGTCAACTTGGGGGAGGCGACTGTCCCCGCAGAGGTCCTCGAACTGGTGCCCGAGTCCGTTGCCCGCGAAAATGCGATCTTGCCGTTGGCGGAGGAGGACGGAATGCTCCGCGTCGCGGTGAGTGACCCCGACGACTTCGAGACGATCGAGAAACTCCGCTTCATTCTGAACCGCCGCATCGAGATGGCCCTCGCCCCTCGGGACGCGATCCTCGAGGCCATCAACCGGTACTACGGCCAGGGCGCGGGAGAGAGTTCCGACTCGATGCTCCAGGACTTTACCGACACGGCCATCGACTTCACCGAAACGGAGGACGAGACCCGGGGCCGGGAAGACGAGGTCGATCAGAGCAGCGCCCCGGTGGTCCGCCTGGTTCACCTGATCATCACCGAGGCGGTCCAGCTACGGGCCTCGGACATCCACATCGAGCCATTCGAGGAGAAGATCCGGGTCCGGTACCGTATCGACGGCGTGCTTGTCGAACGCGACAGCCCCCCCCGCCGCTTGCTTTCGGCCATCCTCTCACGCGTCAAGATTCTCTCGAAACTCGACATCGCGGAACGGCGTCGCACCCAGGACGGGCGGATCAAGGTCACCGTGGGCGAGAAGGACCTCGACCTTCGGGTGAGCGTCATCCCCACCAATCATGGGCAATCGGTGGTGATGCGAATCCTTGACAAGGACAACATCAAGATCGGATTGCGACAGCTCGGATTCGCGGATGAAGACTACATGAAGTTCAGTTCCTTGATCCGTCGCCCCAACGGGATCATTCTGGTGACGGGTCCGACGGGGTCCGGGAAGACTACCTCCCTGTATGCTGCCCTCAATGAGCTCAACACGCCGGATCGGAAGATCATCACGGCCGAGGATCCGGTTGAGTACTACCTGGAGGGGATCAATCAGGTGGAGATTCGGCATGACATCGGGCTGGATTTTGCGCGGGTGATTCGCGCGATGCTCCGACAAGCCCCGAACGTGATCCTAGTGGGAGAGATGCGTGACCTGGAGACGGCCCAGATGGGAATCCAGGCATCTCTGACTGGACACTTGGTTTTCAGTACACTGCATACGAACGATGCGCCCAGTGCTATTACACGCTTAGTCGACATGGGTGTTCCCGCCTATCTGGTGGCAAGCAGCTTGCTGGCGATCATGGCCCAACGCCTCGTCCGCGTGGTCTGCCAAAAATGCAAGCAGCCGTATACCCCGAGCGAGGCGATCTTGCAGTCTTCTGGGATGCCCGCCTCGATGATCGATGGTGCCACCTTCATGAAGGGTGTCGGGTGCTCCAACTGCAACGGCACCGGATTCCGTGGGCGGTTAGGCATCTACGAATTGATGCTGATGTCGACGAAGCTTCGCGAGTTGGCCTTCAACGAAGCCCCCATGAGCGAGGTCCGGCGGACTGCTGTGAGCGAGGGGATGAAGACCCTCTATGTCGACGGGATTCAGAAGGCCTGCCGGGGGATTACTACCCTTGAGGAGGTCATCGCGACCGCGAAGCAAACGGATGAGGATTAGCGGAAAGATAGGATTCGTCTGTGGTCGCCGGTCGATCGACGCAGCCGGGGGAATCTGGCCCAATCACCTTTTCTGCTTGAGAAAAACCGGGAATCGGCGAATAATCGTGGCGCCGGCGAGCACGGCGTGAGGAGGGCCTGAGTCGGGCCCCGGGGCACGTCAAGACTTTTCTTGGAGCGGCCGGAACTCGCCGGTGCGACGGATGCAACTCCTCTTATCTACTCGGGAACATTCGCATGGCCTCCCTCCTGATTGACAAGTTGCTCCATACGGTGGTGCAGCGCAAGTCGAGCGATCTTCACATCGCGGTCGGGCAGCCTCCTGTGCTTCGTGTGGACGGTCACCTGGTGAAGCTGGAGACCAAGGTCCTGGAGGCGGAAGACACCGTCTCGCTGATGAAGAGCATCGCCCCCGAACGCTGCCAGAGGGAACTTCAGGAGGTGGGGGGGTCGGACTTCGGCTTCGCGTTCGGGGAGATGGCGAGGTTCCGTGTCTCGATCTTCAAGCAGAAGGGCTGCGTGGGCATGGTGCTCCGGCAGATCCCGAACAAGTTGATGACTCTCGAGGACTTGGGAACGCCTTCGGTCCTGAAGCAACTGATCATGCGTCCGCGTGGTCTCGTCCTGGTCACGGGCCCGACGGGGTCCGGCAAATCGACGACGCTGGCCGCGGCGATCGACTACCTCAACGACAACGTCGATCACCACATCATCACCATTGAGGATCCGATCGAGTTCTTCCACAAGCACAAGAAAGCGACGGTGAATCAGCGTGAGGTGGGGGTCGATGTGCCGAGTTTCGCCGAGGCGATCCGCCGTGCCTTGCGTCAGGACCCGGACGTGATCCTCGTGGGCGAAATGCGTGACTTGGAAACGATCGAGGCCGCGATCACGGCGGCAGAGACCGGGCACGTGGTGTTCGGCACGTTGCACACGACCGGCGCCCAGGGCACCGTGAACCGGATCATCGACGTCTTCCCGACCAATCAGCAGGACCAGATTCGCACCCAGTTGTCGACGGCCATCATCGGGGTCCTTTCCCAGGCCCTGCTTCCCAAGATCGGCGGCGGCCGGGTGGCGGCGTATGAGATGCTGGTGGTCACCCCCGCCATCGCCAACCTGATCCGCGAGAACAAGACCTACCGGATCAACTCGTCCATTCAGACCGGGGCGAAGCTGGGGATGCAGTTGCTCGACGACCACATGTTCAAATTATGGCGTTCCGGGTTGGTCGACAAGAAGGACATCTTCGTCAAGGCCAACAGTCCCGAGGAACTGGCCGCGAAGGTCGCCCGCGCCGAGCGCGGCATCTTCGAGGACGAGGAGGAGAGCAAGCGGCGGATGAAGAAGGGCGAAGCCGAGGAGGGGGAAGAATAGACGGGCTTTTCGGGGGTGGGAAGCACGGGGGACATGAAGCAGCATCACGAGATCGTCGACCCACGTTCCCAGGCAAGATAAGGTTCTGAGGTTATGGCTCTTCGTCGCATCGGTCAGATCTTGGTCGACTTGGGGTTCATTACCGAGCGGCAGCTCGGAATGCTCCTGGAAGAGCAGCGCCAGCGGCGCGGCGAGCTGCTGGGTCAGGTCGCCCTGAGCATGGGCCTGATCACCGAGGAGAAGCTGACCCAGGCCCTCGCCGAGCAGTTCAGCATGCAGGTGGTCAACCTCAACGAGGTGGTCATCCCGCCGGAGGTGCTCGCCCACGTCACGGAGCCGATGGCCCAGCTCTATCGGATCATCCCGGTGGCCTTCCGCGACAACACGCTCACCGTGGCCATGGCCGACCCCCAGAAGCTCTCGGTGATCGACGAGCTGCGTTCCTTCCTCGGGTACGACATCCGGGCGGTGGTGACGTCGGAGAAGGACATCGCGAGGTCGTTGGAGCGGTACTACGTGGGGGGCGGGGAGAGCGTGGAGCAGTTGGTCGCCGACCTGGAGGCCGACGACGAGCTGAACGAGGTGGCCAACCGGCTCGCCAAGAGCGACACGATCGACATCACCAGCGCCGAGGCCCTGGCCGAGAGTGCCCCGGTGCGCAAGCTGTTGAACATGATCCTGCTGTTGGGGATCAAGGACCAGGCGAGCGACATCCATTTCGAGCCGTTCGAGCAGGACTTCAAGGTCCGCATCCGTTCCGACGGCGTGCTCTACGAAATGGTTCCGCCGCCGCGGCACCTGGCGATGGCGATCATCACGCGCATCAAGGTGATGTCGGACCTCGACATCGCCGAGCGGCGCTTGCCGCAGGACGGCCGGATCCGGCTGTCGGTCGCCGGCCATCCCGTGGACCTCCGCGTGAGCGTGCTGCCGACGATGTTCGGGGAGAGCGTCGTCATGCGGATCCTCGACCGCTCGGTCGTCATGCTCGACCTCAACGCGGTGGGCATGGACACGCCGACCCTCTCCGACTTCCGCCGCATGATCAAACTGCCCAACGGGATCGTCCTGGTGACCGGTCCCACGGGCTCGGGCAAGACCACGACGCTCTACGGGGCGCTCAACGAGTTGAACTCGGTGGAGGACAAGCTGATCACGACCGAGGACCCGGTCGAATACGACATGGAGGGGATCGTCCAGATTCCCATCGACGCGAGCATCGGAAACACCTTCGCCCACTGCCTGCGGTCGATTCTGCGCCAGGATCCCGACATCATCCTGGTGGGCGAGATCCGCGACCTGGAGACGGCCGAGATTGCGGTGCAGGCCTCGCTCACCGGGCACCTTGTGTTCAGCACGCTGCACACCAACGACGCCCCCAGCGCCGTCACGCGACTCCGCGACATGGGGATCCCTCCCTTCCTCATCACCGCGACGCTCGAGGGCGTTCTGGCACAGCGGCTGGTGCGGAGGATCTGCCAGGGCTGCCGCGAAGAGACCATGCCCAGCATGGACCAGCTTGCCGACCTGGAACTGAGTCCCGACGACGTCATCGGCAAGAAGTTCTACCGGGGCCGTGGCTGCGCCGCGTGCAACAACACCGGATTCAAGGGGCGGACCGGACTGTTTGAACTGATGCCCGTCAACGACATTATCCGCGACTTGATCAACCGTTCCGCCTCGACGGAGGCCCTGCGCGACGCCGCCGTCCAGTCGGGAATGCGGTCCCTGCGCAGGGCGGCCCTCGACAACCTCTTCGCCGGAATCACGACGATCGAGGAGGCCATCCGCGAGACGAGTGTGGAAGCGTGAGATGAGGGATGAGGGATGAGGGATGAGGGTAGGGATCAGGGGTTGAAGACGTTCGCGTAGCGGGCGCCCCTTGCCCGCCGCTGGGCGTGCGTTGGGGCGATGACGGCCGAGGTGGTTGTCTCCCGTACTGCCCCCTGCCCCCTGCCCCCTGCCTACTGCCTACTGCCTACTGCTTGAGGATCGAGCCATGCCGACCTTTCAATTCGAGGCCATGGATGCCCAAGGCCAGGAGATCAAGGACGTCATCGAGGCGACTTCCCAGGAGGAAGCGCAAGCGACCATCCGCGGGATGGGGTACTTCGTCACGAAGATCTCCGTCAAGAAGGCCCGCAAAAGCGCCGCCGAGAAGAAGAAGGCGAACAAGAAGGGGAAGACGTTCGCCCTGGGCCGCGTCAACTCCAAGCAACTGACGATCTTCACCCGGCAGCTCTCGATCCTTCAGGACGCCGGGTTGCCGATCCTCCGCAGCCTGCGGATCCTGGAGAACCAGGCCAAGCCGGGGGCGCTGAAGAACAGCCTGATCGACGTCTGCGACGAGATCGAGAGCGGGGCCACGCTCTCCGAGGCCATGGCCAAGAGCCCGAAGGCCTTCGACCGGCTCTACGTGAACATGATCAAGGCCGGCGAGGCGGGCGGGGCCTTGGAAGTGATCCTCCAGCGTCTGGCCGACTTCCAGGAGCGGTCCCAGTCGTTGAAACGCAAGGTCAAGGGGGCGTTGGTCTACCCGATCACGGTCGTCACCTTCGCCGTGGGCATCCTGGTGTTCATCTTGCTCAAGATCGTGCCCGCCTTCCAAAAAATCTTCGCCGACTTCGGCGCCGAACTGCCGGCCATGACCAAGCTCCTGATCACCGCCTCCTACGGCGTGGGCACCTACTGGTACCTGCTGCCCGGCATTCCGATCGGAATCGTGCTCTTTGTCAAGCTGATCAATAAGTTCGGTCCCGGGCGCTACGGTTGGGACTTGTTCCTCTTGAAGCTGCCGGTTTTCGGCCAGTTGGTCGAGAAGAACATCGTGGCCCGAACGACCCGGACCCTCGGCACCCTGGTCTCCAGCGGCGTGCCGATCCTCGAAGCCCTGCAAATCACCAAAGACACCTCGGGCAACGCCGTGTTCGAGAACCTGTACGGGAAGGTCCACGAGGCGATCCGCGAGGGGGAGGCCCTCGCCACGCCCATGAAGGACTACTGCAAGCCGGCCTTCCACCCGGTGGCCCTCTTCTTCTGGTTCATGTTTGTGGGCGGGCCGATCGGCGTGCTGTTGTACCTGATGAAGCTGAACCAAAAAATCCTCGACGACATGGTGATCAACATGGTCGACGTCGGCGAGGAGACGGGCGAACTGGATACGATGCTCTATAAGGTGGCCGACACGTTCGACGAAGAAGTCCGCGTGCTCACCGAAAGCCTGACGAGCTTGATGGAGCCGCTACTGATCATCTGCTTGGGCGGGATGGTGGGCTTCATCGTCGTCGCCCTGTTCATGCCGCTGATTAGCCTGATTCAGAAATTGAGTTGATCGGGAAGGTCTCCCGGGCAAGGAGACCTGCGCCGCGGGACCTCGGCGGGGTCCACCAGACCCGCGCCGAGCGCCGCAAGAGAGTTCGGACAACTTGTCGCAAAGGGCCAGCCAAATTGCGGCCGCGAGGCCGCACACAGACATACTACCGGTACGCACTTACGGAGCGAACGCCATGACCGCCTTCTTCCCTCTTCGCCGGAAACCTCGCGCCTTCACGCTCGTGGAAATGCTCACGGTGATCATCATCATCGGCATCCTCGCCAGCCTCATGCTCGTCGCCTTCGGGGCGGCGCGGAATCGAACCAGGATTGCGACGATCAAGGTGGAAATCAGCGAGTTGGCGATGGTTTTTGAGAGATACCGGCAAGAGCACGGCGAATACCCGCCCGATTTCTCCGGCGTCGCCGACAGTGACACGAGTCCCGGAGGAATCCGCGAGGTGGCACGTCAAGCCGTGCTTCGCCACCTTCGCAAGCGATTCCCTCGATATCGCCTCATCGGCACGGTGGATCAGCAATGGCAGGCGTTTGCTCTGGACGTCTGGAACGCGACCCGCCCGGTGTCGGCGCCCGCGTTTCCGTCGGGAGACCCGGGCATGCCGACCGCAACCGACCGAGGGCTCTATGTGACGGAGTTTGACCCGCGCGCAGCGATCGTGTTTTGGCTGGGCGGCCTTCCGGCGACTTTTGGGTCGACGGAGCTAACCGGGTTCAATATGAATCCCACGGCGCCTTTTGCCGTCGGCGGCAACCGCACGCCGCGCCTGTTCGAGTTCTCGTCGGACCGCCTTGGTTACGCCAACAACTGGTTGGCCGGGAATGCGCAGGCCTCCATTCCGATTTACGGATCGTTCTGTACCGATCGGCAGCCCATCATGGAGGAACAGTTCGCGGGCAGAACCTCCGCATGTCCGTACTATTACTTCCGGGCATATCCAGGCAGCGTCGGTTACTACTGGCTTTACCCGGTGCGGCCCTACGGTGACTCTCGCAATAATGGGCAGTGGATGAATCGCGATTCGTTCCAGATCGTTTCCGCGGGGTTGGATGGCGGCTTTGGGGCGACGGGCAACGATCAGCCGCCGGTGTATCCTTCCGGAGAGAACTTCACGTCCCGGTATCCGACCGACGCGGCGCCACCATTTTCTCGGGGATTGCACGAGGACAACATCACGAACTTCACCGAAAACGCGACCATCAAGGACGACATGCCATGAAGCCCCAGACCTTGCCTCCACCCCGGTTCGCCGGACGGTATGGCATGCCGTCACTCGGCGCAGCCGAGGGTCGACATGGAAACCCTCAGGGCGGGTTCCAGACTCACCCGACGCTTCGCGTCGTGAGAGCATGCCACGCGCGGGGGTTCACGCTCGTGGAACTCCTGGTCGTCGTGGTGATCCTCGCGATCCTGGGCGGGATGGTGTCGGGGGCGCTGATCGTCGCGCGAAGCTCCGCCCGCGAGGCCGCCACCCGCGCCACCATCGCCAAACTCCACAACATCATCATGGCGAAGTACGAGTCCTACCGGACTCGACGCGTGCCGCTGTCCGATACCGATACCTACAACATCGCTGTGAATCGCTTTGGTTACTCGGGGAGCCAACCCGTTCCACCTCAGTGGGCGGCCTTGGTGCGACTTGCTGCGCTACGCGATTTGATGCGTATGGAAATGCCGGAACGTTCGTCGGACTTGTTCAACCAGGACGGAAGTGGAAATCCGATTTCGACACGAGGGCCGGTTTATTTTTATCTGCCGAATCCGCCGTCGCTGTTGCAGGTGTATGTGTCGCAGGTGGGCACGCGATGGGCAACCGCGGACCAGCGAGGTCAGACGCAGGCCGAGTGCCTGTACATGATCGTCATGGCTTGTGGCGAAGATGCGCGCCGTCAGTTCCACGAAAATGAGATCGGGGATGTGAATGGCAACGGTCTCCGCGAGTTTGTCGACGGATGGGGACATCCCATTCGCTTCTTGCGATGGGCGCCGGGTTTCAACGACTCCGATCTCCAGGCCAATGTCGTGTCCGATGCCGATCTCGCGGGGACAACCGCCGGCCACGAAACGGACGCCTGGACCACGAACTCCGTGCTTACGGCTCGGCGCACGGCCGCCCAGCAGGACCACGACCCGTTCGATCCCCGGCGGGTGTGCATGGAGGTGACCGGGGAGAGTCCGGCGGTTCCTCGGGGTTGGCGTCTCGTGCCGTTGATTTACTCTGCGGGCCCAGACGGCGCGTATGGTATTGCGGTTGACAATGCATCGGGGGGAGGTATCTACGCTTGGTCTGGTCTGAACGACCCTTACGGCGCTGGTTGGGGAATTCCCAATCGGATCGACAATGTTTGGGTTCATTTCGACAACATCCACAACCACATGAACTTAACGGAGGCGAGGTAGTGCCATGGTGACGATTGCCCGGTGCCTCCGGTGGATTCGAGGGACGTTGGGAGAGGGCCGCAGCCTGAAGGGCTGCGCTACGATAGCCCGGGGCAACGCCCTGGGTTCCGGCCCCGCCGAACCGGTGCAAGCCCTGAAAGGGCGCGATAGGCATTGTCGTCCGAGCCAATTTCGCCCCTTCAGGGCTTGGTTGAACGTATCGTCGGCACGCGTCCCGGGGCGTTGCCCCGGGCTTTCCTATGCGAGCCCTTCAGGCTCGTGCGTAGGACGGGTTTCCAACCCGTCCCGTCCGGTGCGGCCGGCGCAGACTTCCGAAGTCTGCGAGACTTCGGAAGTCTTGGGTTGCGGGACGGGTTGGAGACCCGTCCTACGGACGGGCCGTCGCGGGATGACGCTGATCGAACTGTTGGTCGTCGTGTCGATCATGATGCTCTTGGTCCTGATCGCGGTGCCGAGGATGCGGCCCGGCCTGGAGGAACGCCGCATCCGCGAGGCCGCCCGGTCGGTCAACGTCTACCTCAGTTCGGCCCGAAGCCGCGCCATCGAGAACCAACGCCCCTTCGGCGTGGCCATCCTCCGCGATGCGAATTCCCCGTTGTCGGGCGTCAGTCTCATTCAGGTCGAAGTCCCGGTGCCTTACGCGGGCGACGACATCAACACGTCCCTTTCGCTTTCCTGGAATGGAACGGTCGATGCCCAAGGCATCGCGACGGTCTCTGCCACGAGGATGTCAGGAAGTATTTCCGGCGGGTTGATTCAGATTGGCGACCAGGTGCAGATCAATGCCCAGGGACGCATCTACACGATCACGGCAGCCAACAGCCTGGACGCCGGCTACGTGAGGGCTTCTCCCCCAAGCGGCTCGGATCCGGACGGGTTCCCCCTGACGCTCCGGACGTACCTGGGCCGCGATAGTTCGGGCAATCCGATGACAACCCTGCCGTGGCCGGCAGGCGGGTTCGGACCTGTGACCTTCCAGATCCTCCGTCAGCCGGTGCCCTCTTCGGTCGCCCCGCTGCAACTGCCCAGGAACACGGTGATCGACCTCTGGTACTCCGGCACCGCCTCGACGCAGTTCTCGAACACAACGACCACGAGCACCTCGACTCCCATCACCACGATCCTGTTCAACTCGACCGGGGCGGTCGATCAGGTGGCGGCGCACAACCTGGGGGGCAGCATCCGGGCATTGGAGCCGATCTACCTGATGGTCGGGCGGCGCGACCGAGTGCCTCCGACCGCAGCCCAGGGCGGCACGGCCGTCGCGGAGGACGGGCGGACGAACCTTCAGGACCTCCTGAACCTCTGGGTGGCGATCAATCCGCAGACCGGTTACGTCACCTGTGCGGAGATGGCCGCCGGCGCCCCCAACATCGCCGCGGCCCGGGCGTTCGCCCGCGAGTTCCAATCCATGGGAGGACGCTGACGTGACGGAAGATCATTGCAAATTGCAAATTGCAAATATCAAATTGCAAATTGGCGAACTCGACGCTGAGTACACAGTACGCAGTACGCAGTACGCAGTGGCACTAAGCTTTGATGTTCACGAGTCGCAAGTTTCTCTAGCCCAGGCGTTTACGCCTGGGACTTTGGCATCGCGACCTGAATGCCCAGCCCCTTCAGGGGGTTTGTTCCAGGAAGCCCCTGAAGGGGCTGATGTCGGGCCTGGTTGGCTCCGCGTCCCAGGCGTAAACGCCTGGGCTAGAGAAAAGCCCCGATTCCGACGCCAAATCCCGAGGTCACAGGTATTTGCGTCTTGCATGGGTGACAAGCTTAGTGCCATTGCGCAGTACGCAGTACGCCGCCTTCGTTCCTCCCCTCTCCCTTCTCCCTTCTCCCCTCTCCCTTCTCCCCTCTCCCCTCTTTCCTCCCCCGCTCGCCGCGGCGTGAGCCTGTTGGAGGTGCTGGTCTCGATGTTCATCATCCTCTTCGGGCTGTTGGGCGTCGCGGCGCTGTTGGAGGTGGGGCGCTCGGAGATGGGCTCCGCCACCCGCCTCGACCGCGCCATGACCTGCGGCCGCTCCGCCCTGGCCGAGGTGAAGATCCGCGGCATGGCCGACCCGAATCGGTGGGTGGCCCGGTACGACACCAACACCCCGTACACGAACTGGTCCGGCGGCTCAGTCACGCCCCAATGGGCCGCAGTGTCGGCGATGGAGAACTCATTGCAGCACTATCAGGCCTACGTCATCGACCCGCTCTATATCACTCAATTCTTGACCGACAACCCAGGCGCCAACGATCAGCAGATCACCGACAATACGGCGAGGTTCCCTTATACGAGCGGGGCGCCGCTATTCATGGGGCGATGCTCCCTGGACGCCGTGCCTACGGCAGCCCTGTTTCCGTACTTCGATCGCATGTTCGTATGGCCCGACGACCAGGTGTTCAACATCCCGCGCGACCCCGCGGAGCGTCCGACCCGGCAGGTCGACGCCGCGGGGATCGGCCAGTTCGAGGGCAACTACTCGTGGATGGTGACGGTCTGCCCGGTGCCCACGGAAGTGGGCCAGACGGTCGCCGACCGGAGTCTCTACGAGGTTTCGGCGGTGGTGTTCCACCAGCGCGATTTCTCGTCGCCCCTGGCGGCGTACGATCCGGATAGGCCGGGGGAGCGCGTGGTGACGGTCGAAGTGACCGGCGGGGGGTATGGGGGAGGCGACGTGCGTCTGTCGGTCGATTCCTCCGGAGCCAACGCGAGAACGGCCACGTACCTCGACGTTCGTGAGAACGAGTGGATCTTGCTTTGCGGCACTTCCGCACCGCAGAACATCTTCAAGTGGTACCGAGTGGTTTCCGCAGGAGAGGTATTCAACGATACGACCGTGAACCCGAACCAATGGCGCCGTTTGGTCACGCTCGCCGGGCCGGATTGGGGCTACGGCAACGGATACGGTGTCCTGTGCACCGGCGTGGCCGGGGTCTATACCGAAGTGATGGCGGTCAACCGATAACGGAGAACACGAGTCCCCTCTCCCCTTGGGAGAGGGTTAGGGTGAGGGCCGGCGGCGGCTCGCCTTGGGAGTGCGGCGACTTGTCGCCGCTTTGGATCGTCGCAGCGTGCTGGCAACCCAAGGAAAGCGGCGACAGGTCGCCGCACTCCAAAGCGGCTTTCGCAGCCAGAACCGGAAGAGTCAAGATAGAGAATCGCGGGACGGGCTTGGGCAAGGGCGCGTTCCGCTTCGAGGAGGGTGACGGCGATGGCAAGACGCATTCGACACGGCGACGCACGGCGCGGCGTGCTGCTGCTGATGGTCCTGGCACTGTTGGCCATGTTCGGGCTGTTGGGGATCTCCTACGTGATGATCTCGGGCCAGGCCAACCGCGGCGCCGAGGCCCTCAGCAAAGTCGAACAGTCCGCCGACTCCCCCGCCCAACTCCTCAACCAGGCCGCCGCCCAAGTCCTCCGCGGCAGCACCAACCCGGCCTCCGTGCTCTATCCCCACAGCCTTTTGGAGGACATGTACGGCAACGACACGGCGTCCGGCACCGTCGACAAGGCCGAGGGGCTGGTGGGCGGTCAGCTTGTCAACGTCACGCTTAGCGCAGACCTTGTTCTCAAGCGATCGGGCGTCGCCCTTTCGAGCGACGAACCGCTTCTCCGCATCGGCAGCGTGCTGACGGTGGTCGGGCCTGCCACGAGCAACGCCTTGGGACGTAGCTACCGGATCGTCGCCGGTTCGACGACCGGCTTCCAACTCCTGGCCGACGGTGTTCCTTCGCCGAGCGACGACGACGAGTTCGTCGTGAACGGCGTTCCCTTCAGCGGCACCGGCCAAGGATTCAACCCGGCGAGTGGGGCGATGGACCTGCCATTCACGGATGCCGGGGGCGACCCACGAAATGCGTGGCCGATCGCGCTGCTTCCTCGTCCGTTCGCCAACACGAGGGACTACAACGAGTGGCAGAGCGGCGCCAACCCGAGCGCCGCGCTGGTCAACGCCCTGGCCGCGACGCAAATGCACGAGGACTACGATGCGCCCGACTTCCAGAGCATGCTCTTGGGCATGATGCTGCCGGGCGGACTGACGCCGATGCCCTCGCTCCACCGGCCGGAACTGGTGAACTACTGGCGGACGCAATTCGCGGCCGACTGGAGTCACGCGACCCGGGGGCCGGAACTGCGGCGCAAGATCATTCTCCGGCCCACGACCGAAGACCATCCCAACTTCACCGGCAGCAATCCGTACTTCAACCCGGCGTGGGACGGCGTGACGGCCGGCGGGGGCCAGTGGGACGTTGACAACGATGGCGACGGCATTCCCGACAGCATCTGGATTGACCCGGGCATGCCGGCCCGGACTTCCAGGGACGGGCGCACGTACAAGCCGCTGGTCGCCATCCTCTGCCTCGACATGGACGGCCGGCTGAATCTGAATGCCCACGGCAGCACGGCCCAGACCGCGACGGAGTACGGCAACCAGGCGAGCGGGCCCTTCGCCGGGGCCACCGGTTCCGGCTACGAGGTCTCGCTTCCGCGGGGCGAAGGCTACGGCCCGGCCGAGGTCCGCCTTCCCACCACGATGATTCCCGCCGCCGAAATCACCCAGCTTCTCCAGGGCAACGGGACGGTCGAGGGGCGCTACGGCGAGCTTGGCGCGGCGTCGCCGGGCCCGCAGGCCGGCCTGACGAACACCTGGGACACCATGTCCCGGTTCAAGTTCTTCGAGTTCCCCGACGACAGCTACCTGGATCCCGTGTCCGGCGGGACCCTCGACACGTCGAAGCTCACCTCCTACTTCAGCCCGCCGGACCTGTGGGGGCGAGGTGTTTTTGGGGTCGATTACGCGGGTCAGCCGCTTTACTGGAGGCCGGCCACGTTCAACGGCGTTGCGGTGAACTGGTGGGCGACCGAAGTGCTGAACAACCCCTACCGGCTCAATCTCTCGCCCAAGGCGGTCCGGCGCGGGGCGCCGACGGGGAGCACGGTCGATAATCCGTTCACGGCCGCCGAGTTGGAACGTGTCTTGCGCAACTACGACGCCGACGCCGGCCGCCTCCCGCGACGACTGTTCGACCTGGCCCCGAGCCTCGCCGGGCATCGCACGGAAGTGACCACCGACAGCTCCGACGTGCCCTGCCCGCCCGGCAGCCTCCGCCTCTCGGCGGAATTGACCGGGACCCGGGCGCGGGGCGTCGCCGACCTCCTGGCACGGAAGCTGGCGGCCAACGGAGTTTCGTCGGGCAACATTCCCACCCAGGTCGCGCGCATGCTCCCCTGGGACCTGCTGGCCAACCGCCGCATGGACGTGAACCGGCCGCTGGGCAACGCCCGCGACAACAACGCCAACGGCGTCGTCGATGAGTGGCAGGAGGCGACTCCCGAGAGCGGCTGGTTCAACATCTTCCCGCGCAGTGGAACCGGTCCGGCGGGAACCACCGACAGCAACAGCGACGGGCAGATCGACTCGGTGATTTTCTGGCTCACCAACGCGATCGACGTGAACAACGACGGCAACGTCGACGCCGCCGATCAGCCCCTGGCGCGTCACCTGATGGCCCGCCACCTCTACGTCCTGGGCATGCTCCTGGCGGAAATCGGATACAAGAGCGGAGATGGCCTGTTCTTCCTCCCCTCGCCGGGCGAGAGCAGCTTGAACGACGACGAACGGCGCGAACTCACGGCGCGGCGGCTCGCCCAGTGGGCGATCAACGTGGTCGATTTCCGCGACGCCGACTCGGTCATGACGCCGTTCGAGTACGACGTGAATCCCTTCAACGGCTGGAGCGTGGACGGCGACGTGTCGACGGATGAGGGCGGCGAGCGCCGCATCGTCTGGGGCTGCGAAGCTCCCGAACTGCTGCTCACCGAGACACTCAACTTTCACGATCGCCGTGTCGCCGACACGTCGTTCGATTCGACGGGCAAGAAGCGGACCGACGACACCGACAACGACAACGTCCCCGACGACGACGACCTCGACCAGCCGCTCATCCCGCGGGGCTCGACCTTCCTGGAACTGTACTGCCCCCGGAACCCCAACAACCCGATCGTCTCCTCCGACCTTTACACCTACAGCAGCGGCCAGTGGTATCTCGACGTAGGGCGTCTGGCGCCGGCCGGTGCCGGCGGTACTCCACAATATCCCGTGTGGCGGATTGCGATCAGTGAAAGCCGGATCACCAACGGCGATAACGACGTGCTGACCTACGTGCGAGGGCAGCCGCATTCGGCCTCGATCGAGCCGAAGCAGCAGCGGGGCATGGCCGGGATCGAGAGCAAGGACGGCCTCAGCCTCCTCAACGGCTCGACGCTTCCCAAGGTGCAGATCGACCGCATCGTGTGGCTGGCGCGGTTCCAGCCTGTGGCCCAACACGACGACTACCGTCGCGTCTACTACAACCGCACGACCACGACGGGCATTCCGTGCGGCGGCTATGCGGTGGTTGGGCCCCGCTTCGTGACCCCGATCGGCGGGACCACCACCCTTGGCGAGCCCTCACCCCACGTGATCGACCTCGACCCGGTCCGCGTGGTGGATAACGACGGGACCAACCGGTACCCGGACACCAGCACCACGATCAAGGCCCCGGTGGGCATGGTGGTCGCCGCCGATCCGCCGAACAGTTGGGGGGCCAATCCGGACGCGGCGGACCTCGACCCGGGCACGAGCCACGGCCTCTCAGGCTCCTGGCGTTACGGCATCGGGATCAGCATCTCCGAGCCGATCCCGTCGCTCGGGGACTACTATCCCGAGCCCAAACAGGCGAATTCCCGCAACGGGAACCTCGTGGAGGCCTACTGCGATGTGACCAATGGGAACATCACGGGCAACCCCCACATCATGGACCACCCGTTCGACAGCGAGCGAAGCGGCGGCGGCGTCTTCCAACGGCCGCTGGGGATCGAGGGGCTCTTGCGGACCCAGACCACGCAGAACTACAAGACCGTCTTTCTCCAACGCCTCGCCGACCCCGGGAAGGCGTACCAGCCCAATCCCAACCAGGCCAACTGGAATCCGTACCTGACGGTCGATTGGAGCCCGATCGACTTGACCGTGTTCAACGGTACGGACCGGTTGCCGGGGACCGCGATTCCGGGCAACTATCCCTGGGACACGCTCGATGACGGGGCCACCGCGGCCGACGACAACCCGAACGCCACCACGGACGTCCGTTTTGCCTCGCGGCAACGGGGTGGGCATACCTATGCCGGCGGCGCGAACCTCTGGGCGAGCCGCTGGGAGGCTGCCTCAACCGACCCACCCGAAACCCAGAACCAGACCGCCACGACCTTGAACTTCCGGCACAACCTGGGCTGGACCACCACCAGCGCGCCGGTTCTGACGAACCCGGCGGCAGTCGTGGGCCAGACGTTGGGCTACGTGAGCCGCGGCTACGGGGCGCCCTGGGCCCCGCCCGTCGTGCTCCGCCAGGTCTATCGCGGCACGCCGACCGATATTGCGTCCGGCAATCCCAACCCGTTCCCCTGGCTGGCTTGGAACAACCGTCCGTTCGTCAGCCCCATGGAAGTGCTCACGGTCCCGACAAGCAGCTCCGCACGCCTCTGCTGGGAATTCACCACGGCGTCGAACGTAACCGAATTGTACACCGGCACGAACCCGAGTGGCTCGTCGGCGGTGTACGGCGTTCCCTTTGGGCACCTGCTGGACTTCTTCCAGGCCGAGGCCAGCGGCGGGATCACCCCGCCGGCTTTCTACCGGCTGCTCGACTTCCTGGAAGTGCCGTCGCGGTTCCAGGGAACCGAGTTGGCCCTCAATCCGCAGTACGCGGGCCGGACCGACACGTGGGAGCAGCACCTGAATCGGCCCCCCTTCAACCGGGTCTCGAACTTCCGCGACCCGGGCCGGGTCAACATCAATACCATCGCCAGCGCGAACGTCTGGGCAGGCGTGCTCAACGGGCACTCCGGGCCGGACTTCGATAATGACTTGGTCCCAAGCCGGCGCGGGTATGCGGGCGCCAGTATCGCCGCAATGAACGCCGCCTACCCCACGCGGTTCGCCAATCCGTTCCGTTCGGGCTGCTCGGCGGACTTGACGCCGAATGTCGCCGGAATGCTCAAGACGCGGCCCGTCAACACGACGTTGCTCCGCGCCTCCGGCATCAACCCCGATGCCGACGACACCCCGCTCCTAGCGAACCCCGGCGCGGTTACCGAGCCATGCAGAAACCCGAACCAGCACGCCTACTTCCGCTACCAGTCGCTCTCGCGCCTGGGCAACCTGCTGACCACGCGGTCGAATGTCTACGCGGTGTGGATCACCTTGGGGTACTTCGAGGTGGAAGCAAACCCGGCCGGCGTCGACGCCGGGCATCCCGACGGCTACCGGCTGGGACGCGAGTTGGGCTCGGATACCGGCGACATCAAGCGGCATCGGGCGTTTTATTTGATCGACCGGTCGATTCCCGTGGGATTCGCGCGGGGGCAGGACCTCAACGTGGGGAACACGATCCTGCTGAATCGGTTTATTGAGTAGGGGGTTGGGGGTTGGGAGTTGGGGGTTAGGGCGCGGGGTAGAGGTTGGAGGTTCGAGGAGGGACAAAGCCCACGGGCTGCGACCCGTGGGCTTTCGGGGGTGAGAGAACGCGACGGAGGCTGTAGGGTGGGACAAGCTCCAGCGCAGTCCCACCGGAATCGGTTGACATGGGATTGGTGGGACTGCGCTGGAGCTTGTCCCACCCTACGGATTGCATGACCGGAGAAACGCCATGGCTCGCCTTGGGCATGGTTCGGCCCGAAAGGGCTACACGCTGATCGAAATGCTCGTGGCCACCACGCTCACGCTGGTGATGATGGGGGCCGTGGCCACGGTCTTCGGCATGATCGGCGAAGGGATCTCGGCCGCGCGGGCCACGCTGGAAATGTCCGACGCCATGCGAGCCACCGCCCAACGCCTCCGCACCGACCTGGAGGGCGTGACGCAGACCGTCGGCCCCCCGCATTTCGGCGAGTGGAGTGATGGGGAAGGTGCGGCGAATGAGGGTTATTTTGAGTACATCGAGGGCCCGCTCGGCCCGGTGACAGCGCCTGGCTCCTACGCCGTGACCGACACGGGCGCTGCGGACACGACCGTCGCCGATACCGACGACATCCTCCTGTTCACCACCCGGACCCGCGGCGAGCCGTTCATCGGGCGAGTTAACGGCAATGCCACGGAGTCGCAGGATGCGGAGGTGGCCTGGTTCGTGCGCGGGCGCACGCTCTACCGCCGCGTGCTGCTGGTGCGGCCCGATCTGAATTCGACCGACGGGTCCGGGTTCTACTGCCTTGCGGGGGTGGCCTCCGCCGGTTTCTACAACCTCTACGATCTCTCCGCGCGATTGGAGCGCGATGCGAGCAACAACTTGAAGGTCGTGGCCAACTCCCTGGCTGACCTGACGAGACGTGAATCTCGCTACGCGCATCACTATCGGCTCACGGGCGGCGACGACACCTACCCGTTCAATGCGGGCCGCTGGGGACAATTGGGGCTGCCCACCCTCGGCGAATGCTCCCATGCGAACTGGGCGGTCGATGGGATGAACCCGGCCACGATTGTGGCCGGCGTGACGTTCCCGAGCCCGAACGTGATGGACTTCTGGATCAACACCCCCTTCTCGACGTGGGGCGGCGTGGAGCCGGGTACCGGCGAACTGACCGCTTTCCCCGGGGCCCGCGCCGGCGAGGACGTCGTCCTCAGCAACGTCATCGGCTTCGACGTCAAGGCGTGGGACCCGCTCGCGCCGGTCGTTCAGGACGGGGCCGGAACACTGCTCTTGCCTGGTGATCAGAACTACTCCACAACCCTCACGGCGGTCGCCTACGGGGCGTACGTGGATCTCGGGTACGCAACGGGTTATGTGGATGGTCTTGGAAACCCGCGGTCCGCGTTCTGCAAGGTGAATGATGATCCGAACACAGGGGCCCCCGGTCCGCGGTCGAATCTACCGCCTAGCGTAACCGGCCCCCGAGTGTATGACACCTGGTCGCTGCACTACGAGAATGACGGCGTGAAACAAGTCGGGAACGTGAGCGGCCTGGTGACCGACGCCGGTACCAACGGCTTCGACGACGACGGCGACGGCGTGGTGGACGGCTGGAGCGAACAGGAGACCCAGGCCCCGTATCCCGTGCCGCTGCGTGGCATTCAGATCAAGCTTCGCGTCTTCGAGCCCGACAGCCGGCAGATCCGCGAGATGACGATCGTCCATAGCTTCTTGCCGGAATAGGACGGCGCGGGAACTGGCCGTAGACCGTAGGGTGGGACAAGCGAAGCGCGGTCCCACCGGGCGGGATGGGATGGCAGGAATCTTCAACGGGCGTGGTTGAACGTCGCGGGCAGTGCGAAGACAATGCGGTGATGTGACCGCCACGTGTCCTTACCCCCGGCTTGGACTGCTAAAACCCCAGCGAATCTCGACTCCAAGCGGGTTGATATCTTGTTCCCGGTTCTGTCCCGACGCTTTGCTTCTGCTTTTCTCTGGCCCAGGCGTTTACGCCTGGGAATTCGCGGGGTCTCCGAGGTCCTGTCAGGCCCGTTTACGGGCCTCCTACCGGTTGTCGACGGAAGAGGCCCGTAAACGGGCCTGACAATTCCCTGATCCGGCTCGTTGACCCAGGCGTAAACGCCTGGGCTAGAGAAAATGGCTGAACGCGGAACAGATCGAGGATACACAATCCAGGGCATCGCATCAGCGTTTCTAGCAGTCCATCCCCGGCCCCTCTCCCGTCGAACGGGAGAGGAGAGCATAGGCCGCGGCCCGGGCGTCACTTGCAGTTCTCGATGTCCCAGCGCGTGGTGTAGTTCTTGATCAAGTCGACGACGGGCGTGGGATCGTCGAGGCCGTGGGGATGATGGCCGCACTCGGGCTTGTGGAAGACGGTAATCGTGCCCCCCAGGGCCTTGTAACGCTGCTCGACGATCGCGGAGTTCGCCCGCGGCGGAACCGTCTGGTCCACGTCGCCGATCACGTGGATGAGCGGAATGCCGGCCTTGGCCAGCGGTTCGAGGCGGTCCACCGGATTGCCGCGGTAGGCCAGGGCCTCGGCCTCGCTCTTGAATCCATAGAGGTCGAGCAGGGACTTGACGCCCGCTTCGTCGCGTTTTCCCGCGGTCACGCCGAGCGGCCAACTCTTGAAGTCGCAGACCGGCGCATCGCCGTAGATGCAGAGCACCCGTTCCGGATGGGCCGCGGCGAAACGGTACGCATAGAGACCGCCGCGGCTGACGCCCGTCAGCGTGCCCCGCGGGTTGAGCCCCTTGCGGACGATATGGCGGTAGAAGGCGTCCATGCGGGCCAGGGCGGCCGGGCTGCCCAGCGACATGGTGCCCACCTTGATGTGAAGGTGATAGAAGCCTTCTTGCAGCAGCCGCTCGGTGCCGGTGCGCGCGGTGAAGGCCTCCGGCCATTCGGTACACCACACCCAGTGGTTGCCGGGACGCGGCCGTTGCGGCACGGCCACCCAGCCGTCGCATCCGTCGACCTTGAAGTGATGGCGCGTGAAGCCGTGCCAGACGTCGGTCTTTTCGGCCTGCCAGTCGATCTGCTGGTCGAACGCGCGGTCGGTGAACGTCAGGTAGCACTGCCAATCGTATGGGGCGATGCCGTGCTCGAACGGCCGGCGGTGATAGGCCAGGTGCGTGCTCATCGACGGCTCCATCTCCGGCGGCCACTTGGCGGCCGGCAGGCCGGGAAGACCCAGGAACTTCCAGACCGGCTCGGCGGCCTTCATGCTGAGGAACTCGCCATAGGGGTCGAACCACGGGCCGGGAAAGCTCGACACGTATACCCGCCGCGGGGCACAGGCCGCCACGAGCATGTGCTGATCGAAGGGCATCTCGGCCTCGCGGTCGCTGTATTGGCGGAAATTGCCGCAGAACCAGTACGGGAACATCTTGTTCTGCGTGGAGACGTTTTCGCCGAAATCCCGCCTGGCCAAGGGGACTCCGCCGCCGCCGGTCTGATTGGGAATGACGACCGCGAAACGCTCGTCCTTCGCGCCGGCCAGTAGCGCGGCTTTGGCCAGCCGCGAACACCCGATCACCGCCACGCGCTTCGCGTCGATGGCCCCTTCCCGTTCCACCATGTCCATGCCGCGCAGGAGCCCCCAGGCCCAGGCGGCCAGCGCCGTGGTGTCGTTGCCCACGCCGGGCTTGGACGGCGGGAAGAGCACGTGGACGCCTTGCGTGTACAGGTCCTTGTCGTCCGGGGCGATGTCGCCGTAGCAGGCGGTCACCAGGGCGTAGCCTCGCGAGATCAGCGTCTCGACCGGCCAGCTCTTCGGGTCCAGCCCCCGGCTCTTCTCCACGGCCCGGTGGTCGGTCACGAAGTGCTTCGCGTTGTTGCGCAGCCAGCCTTCGCAGATCCGGATGGCCGGATCGGCGTCGATCTCCTGGTTGCCGTGATAATTGAGCCCCAGGAACGCGGGCACGGGGCGGCGGGCGTTGTTCGGAATGAAGAGGATCCAGTCGATCTTCGGGCCGCGGTCCTCCTTCTGGAACCACATCCGCACCTGCTTGCGCGTGGCACGCCCCTGAAGGATTTCACGGCTTTCGAGCAGTTCCAGACGCATCACGGCCGGCGGCGCGGGAATCAGCCCGTACATCCATCGCGGTCCCGGCGAATACGACGAGCAACACCAAGCCAACAGGAATCGCGTTCTTGGACCATCGCACTTGGGCTACCTCGACGGATCGGAGATTCTCTCTTGCACGAGGCCGAGTCTAAACCGGGAGCATCCGGCCTGTCAACGGATGGGCGTGGGCCACCTTGCCCTGGGCCGGGAAGAGAGCCTATACTCTATCGCCGTGTCGGCCACCAAGACTCCTCCGCCCTGCCAAACGAACCATGAGGAACGGACTTGAACCTTCAGAGGCAGACGCCGCATTCGCGAGGATCGGAGGAGAGGCCGAGGCATCGCTCGGGCAGCAGGTGCTTTCGGTCGGCCAGCTTTCGGCCCTGATCAAGGACGTGCTGGAGACGACCTTCCCCACGGTTTGGGTGCGGGGCGAAATCGGCGATCTCGCCCGGCCTCGCTCGGGACACGGCTACTTCACGCTCAAGGATCCCGAGGCGCAGCTTCCGGCCGTCCTGTGGCGGAGCACGTTGGCCCGCGTGCGGTTCGACCTGCACGACGGGCTGGAGGTGATTTGCCGCGGGCACCTCGAGGTGTATGCGCCGCGAGGGCGCTACCAGTTGATTGTGGAGGCGATCGAGCCCTGCGGGCTGGGGGCCCTGGAGCTGGCCCTGCGGCAACTCCACGCGAAGCTGGCCAAGGAAGGACTCTTCGACCCGGCGCGCAAGCGTCCGTTGCCGCGGTTTCCGCGGCGGATCGCCGTGGTGACCAGCCCGACGGGCGCGGCCCTGCGCGACTTCCTCGAAGTGCTCCGGCGGCGATGGCGGGCCTCCGACGTGCTCGTGGTTCCCGTGCGAGTCCAGGGCGAAGGGGCCGCCGAGGAGATCGCGGCGGCCATCGCCCTGGTCAACCGCCTCACGGTCCCGGTCGATTGCCTGGTCGTGACCCGCGGCGGCGGCAGCCTCGAAGACCTTTGGGCTTTCAATGAGGAGGTCGTGGTCCGGGCGATCGCGGCCTCGCGGGCGCCGGTCGTTTCGGGCGTGGGCCATGAGATCGACGTCACGCTGGCCGACCTGGCCGCGGACGTCCGGGCCCTGACGCCCAGCGAAGCCGGGGAGCGGGTCGTGCCCGCCGCCGCCGAAGTCGCTCGACGGCTCCAGCAGTACCGGCAACGCCTGGGGGCCGCGCTCCGGTCCGCGGCCGAGGCGGGGCGGGACCGGCTCGCTGCGCTGGCCCGGCAACGGGTCTTCCGGCGCCCCTTCACGCTCGTCCACGACCGTGCGAGACAGCTCGATGATCTCGAGGCCCGCTCCCTTCGCGCGGTGCGGCGGCGTCTCCAGCGGGCCGGCGACCAGGTGGACTCGCTCGCCGCACGCCTCGAAGGGCTCAGCCCGCTGGCCGTGCTCGCCCGGGGCTACAGCCTCACCCGCCGCGTGGCCGACGGCCGCCTTGTGCGCGACGCCCGTGAACTCGCCCCCGGCGAGCAACTCGATACGCGATACGCCCACGGCCGGACGCTCAGCCGCGTGGAGCAAGTCGAAGGCGGTTGAGAATCTCTCCCGCCTCTTGTGTGGCACAGCCGCCCCGGCTGTGCGGTAGTTGTGTGGCACAGCCGCCCCCGGCTGTGCGTACCTTGCCCGCACAGCCGAGGGCGGCTGTGCCACACGAGGGGGTCTGCGACTGCCTGAGGGAATGCCACCGGGGATTGCCGAGCGGCCCGACGGCCGGTACAAGGATAGTCTTGGGATACAATGTCAAGATTCACAGCAACCAGGAGACGCAGCATGCATCGGCGATTTCATCTCGCAGGAAAGGGCTCCTTGGCCGTCGCGACGGTCCTTTCGTTTCTCGTGGCAGCGGCGGGCACGTCGGCGTTGGCGGCCGACAGCCGGCAGGGCGCCTGGCAGACGCTCTTCAACGGCAAGGACTTCGCCGGCTGGCAGAACGCCCAAGGAAAGTCGCCCGGCCAGGGCTGGGTGGTGGAAGCGGGCGCCATGGTGCGCAAGCCCAAGGCCGGCGACCTCTGGACCAAAGACTGCTTCGGCGATTTCGTGCTCGACCTCGAGTTCAAGACCGAAGGCAACAGCGGCATCTTCCTCCGCACCGGCAACCCGCGCGACTGCGTCCAGACGGGCATCGAGATCCAGGTGCTCAATCCGCAGGGCAAGCCGAGCAAGCATAGTTGCGGGGCGATCTACGACGCCCTCGCCCCGACCAAGGACATGGTCAAGGCCGGCGCCTGGAACCACGTCGTGATCACCGCGAAGGGGAGCCGTCTGAGCGTGGTGATGAACGACGAGAAGATCATCGACGCGGACCTGGACCGCTGGACCACGCCCGGCAAGAATCCCGACGGTACGAAGAACAAGTACAAGAACGCCGTTAAGGATTTTCCCCGTAAAGGGCACATCGGGCTCCAGGATCACGGCGCCAACGTGAGCTACCGGAACCTCAAGATCCGCTCGCTCGACAAGTAGCGTGGTGAAGCCTCGTTCCCACGCTCCGCGTGGGAACGAGGCGGCAGAGCTTGGGAACGAGGCGAGAAACGGGGCTCCGCGGATCGTGGTGCGGGTCCGCCCTACGGGCGGTCGGTCACTGCACCGGCGGCGATCGTGCCGATGCGGCCGGCCAGGGCGTTGACCGACCCTTTGCCGTCGGGGTGGAGGCGGTTGCTGAGGAAGATGACGAAGAGATCGAGTTCCGGGTCGATCCACAGGGCCGTGCCGGTGAACCCGCCGTGGCCGAAGGCCCGGGCGGAGAACGTCTTGCCGCGGTTCGTGGAATAGCCTGTGCGCATGTCCCATCCCAACCCACGCAGTCCGGCCGACACGGGGTACGGCCTGGTCATGGTCTCCACCGTCGATTCCTTGAGCACGCGAACCCCGCCAAGCTGACCGCGTCGCAGGAGCATCTGGGCGTAGACGGCCAAGTCGCGTGCCGTCGAGAACAGGCCGGCGTGTCCGGCCACTCCGCCCAAGGCGTACGCCCGCGGATCGTGGACTTCGCCTTGGATCCATTTTCCGTCGCGTTTCTCCGTGGGCGCGGCCCTGCGACGCAGCCCGGCCGGCGGGAGGAAGCAGGTTTCGCGCATCCCGAGCGGGCCGAAGATGTTCGTCTGCGAGAAGTCGTCCACGCCCTTCCCCGCCACCCGGCGCACCAACTCCCCGAGGACGAGATAGCCGACGTCGGAATAGAGGAACCGGGTTCCCGGCGCGAGCGCGGGCTTGGCGGCGAAGATCCGTTGCCAGGCCTTCTGAGGCCCATCGCGGTAGTCGCTCATGGGGTTATCGGCCACCAGTCCGCCCTGATGGGTCAAGAGTTGGAGCACCGTGATCGGCTCCTTCCCGTGGCCGGCGAACTCGGGAACGTGACGCGACACCGGATTGTCCAGGCGAACCGACCCGCGCTCGAGCAGGAGCATCACGCTGGTGGCCGTGGCCACCGGCTTGGTGAGCGAGGCCAGGTCGAAGACCGTGTCGAGCGTCATCGGGATGCGTTCGGGCAGGACCTGGCGGCTGCCGTAGGCCCGCTGAAACACGATCTTGCCGTGCCGGCCGATGAGCACGACGCAGCCTGGCATTTGCCGGGCTGCAAGGGCCTCCTCGACCTCGCGGTCGATCGCGATGAGTTGCCGCGCGTCGATTTCGGTGTCCTCGGCACACACCACCGGCAGCGGAGGCGGCGTCGCGGCGCTTGCCGGCAAGGTTCCCGACGCAGCCACCGCGGCCACCATCCAGACGGACACCGAACACGTAAGGCGACCATGTTTCATCCCAGGATCCTCGCACGGCGCTGTGCAGACGTTGCGACAGGTCGTCAGTATGCGCCCCCAATATGGACGAACCTCGGGATTCCGGCAAGCGGCGTGCCCTCCGGATCAGTCGTCCGTGCGCTCCTCATCTGCCTCGCGTCTCTGTCTCTCAGTCTCCACGCGGAGGCACCAGACCGTGATGCCGATCGGGACGGAATAGACGGCCACGAAGAATCCAAGGAAGAGCAGGACGTCCCAAAGCCGGCCGGCGGTCAGGGCCCCCAACGTGTTGAAGACAATGCGCCAACCGAAGAAGAAGCAGAGGAACACGCACGACAGTCCGGCACACGCCGGCCCGTGGGGGTGACGCTTCAGAATGAGCACGCCGCCGACGGCTATGGCTACCGGCAAGGCCACGGCGGCGGGCCATCGGAAGATGTCGATGGGATAGAACATGACCGAGGCGAGACTCACCAACGCCGCGACGCTGCCATAGGCGACGCTCGCCACGCCGACGAGCCTGTACCACGGGGCGGGCGGCTCTTGGCGAGGCGGCGTCGGCTCCGGACGCCCCTCGGGAGCAGGCGGGACGGTCTCTTGCCTCTCCGAACTCGTGCGGGCGGGCGGCTCCGGTTCGACGGGCGGATCGGTCGGCGGCGTCCGGAACGCCGTCGCAACCCAATCCTCGAGGAACTCGTCCTCCTCGTCCGTCCGCCCCTCCTGCATGCGCTCCGAAGGCACGCGGGTCGTGGCCCCGCAACGGCACGTGGCTCGCCTCCCGGCCATCGCTTCCCGGACTCGATACTCCTTGCCGCACCCTGAACAACGGAACAAAATCGGCATCGGCTGGCCTCCCCGACCACACGTCGATTCGGGTTCATCCGACTGAAGCGTACCTGGGCCGACGACGGCGGCCAAAGTGCGGCTGCGCCGCAGGATTTTCTTAGGCATAGGTCCGGTGTCCCATGGGAGGAAAAAAACGGCCCCCGACGGCATTGGCTGTCAGGGGCCTGACGCGCCATGGGCGCACCGGAGCCCGGATATCCCTCGTCTCACTTGCGTCATGAGCAGAGCCCGACTCCGTTTCTCCGGGCAGTTCCAGGATATGGATTATTGGGAACCGCAAACAAGTACCCTTGGACACCGGACCTATGCCTCCGAAAATCCCGGGGGTCTGGGGGCAGCGCC
>Ga0067045_1003019_pt1 | contig 32824 bp, 36 predicted proteins | sample TerdegcTABiofilm_FD_59184 | JGI IMG/M metagenome (GOLD analysis project Ga0067045, IMG submission 59184) | Combined Assembly of (Gp0054472, Gp0054536) Wastewater bioreactor microbial communities from Singapore -Terephthalate degrading...
CGTTTATCCTTGGTTTTCTTAATAGCCTCCTTTACAGCTTGGATTTCAGGGTTACTGTTATCAGCTTCGAATATTTTATCAATCCTTGCCATTGTGTTAACCACCATCCTATAAAATGTTTATAGTTAACATAATACAATAAAATGCATGGTTTGTGGTATGGATATTTTTACCTTGTGATACCTTTATCGTAATCTATATAGAAATGCAGCATTCAAGCCGCTTTTTTAGAAACACTTCCCATAAACTTTCGCTTCCCATAATGTCTCTAATGGGGAGCTCCCCATTATCGGCATACAACGGCGATGCATTTACTTCAATCGGGAGTTGACATTAATCTTATTCGCATGTGGCTTGGGCATGTCAATCTCGACACCACACATGGCTATATCGAGGCCGACGTTGAAATGAAAAGGGCCGCCCTTGAAAAAGGCGGCATTACACCAGGGAATGCTTCGTACACGTCAAGGGCGGCCATGTGCCTGTGCTTTTATGGACACTCAAGGAAAAAGACCTGCGGGCCCTTGACCACTATGAGGGATATCCCCACTTTTACCGCAAGAAAATTCTCAATGTGGAGCTAAAAGGCAAGACCGTCCCCGCCATGGGGTATATCATGAACGACGGCCATCCTTTCGGCGCGCCCTCGGATTATTACCTGAACACCATCCTGGAAGGTTATGAAAGCGCGGGCTTTGACACCGAGGTTCTGGAGCGGGCGGTGGAGAAATCCATCCGGCTGGCCGGGGAACAGCAACCGGAACAGGAAAACCTGTTTGACCTGAAGTGGTGGTGATGGCGATGGCCGATCCCGCAACCATTACCCTTGCGGTCAGGGCCGCCATCGCCGCGGCAACCGACAAAAGGACGTGGAAGGCCGCCGGCATCCTCGTCGCCGCCATCCTGACGCCCTTTATCCTTATCATCGTGATGATCGTGAGCCTGCTCTCAGCCACGGCGGATCATAACAACGCAGCCATAGACCTCTGTTTTAACGGCGGCGCGATTTCCTCCCAAATGCCGGATGATTACGCCGCTTACATTCGGGATATGCGCGACAGCTTTGCCAAGCTCGACACCGCCATCTCCGACATATCCTCACGGGTGGAAGACGGTGGCATCGACGGTATCAGGGTTAAGGCGATTTTTTATTCTCTGTTTTTCGGCGCCGAAAATCTCCGGATGGACGGCGCGGACTACCGGGCCTTCGCCGAATGCTTTGTGCGGTACGAAACCCGCACCCGCGCCGTGGAGGATGTGGACGGCAACGAAACCGGGGAAACCTACACCATGGCCGTGCCGCTCAAGTCCCTGCCGGAGATCTACGGCAACCTCGAAAGTACCTTGGGCAGGACGGTCACCAATGAGGATAAGGCCAACGCATCGGAGATTTACTACCGCGTTTTATATGGCGGCAGCGTCCCCACCTATGGTGAGGAATTCAATGCATGGGCAAACGGACTGCCGCTGTCCGACGCGCCCTTTGTCGGAGCGGACGGCTTCTGTTCTCCCCTTGGTGAAAACTGGCGCGACATGGTCACCTCGGAATTCGGCTACAGGACCGATCCCTTCACCGGCCAGCGCAAGGGACACTCCGGACTGGACCTGGGCGCGCCCAAAGGGACGCCAATCCGCGTGGCGCTGGACGGCACGGTGCTGTTTGCGCGCTACAAAACCACCGGCTACGGCTACCATCTGGCCATCGACCACGGCGGCGGCTTTGTTACCTTATATGGCCACTGTTCCAAAATCTTTGTCACCGAGGGGCAGAAGGTCAAGGCCGGCGACATCATCGCGGAGGTCGGCTCCACAGGCCGCAGCACCGGCCCCCACCTTCACTTTGAGGTGCGGATCAATGGTGAAATGAAAAATCCAAGGAATTATCTGCCTTAAGGAGTGTGAAAAACGACGCCGCGGATTAAGAAAACTGGTGGCCTTCGATGGCGTGTTGGATAATGAACCATAGCCCTGGAATTCCGCCTAAGTTTGTAAAAACTGTGGTATAATTATATTCAACAATGCGAAAAAGGAGGAATGCGTTTGGAACAATATAGCCGGGTTGTCGCGCTGTGGCAGTCGTACAAAATCGTATCCACCGCCGATCTTGATAAATACCTTGACAGCTTCCGCATCCTGTTTGCGTTTCATTCCGGGAAAATAGAGAACGAGGAAATCACCTACCACGATACAAGGGAAATCTTTGAAAACGGCAAGGTTGTAAACTACACCGGGAGTCCCCGCGCCCTGTTTGAGCAGCAAAATCAAAAGCTGTGCTATGAAGTTTTGAAAGAAAAAATCGTGGCCAAGGAGCCTCTCAGCATAGAGCTGGTCAAGGAGATACACAAGGTTCTCACTGCCGGAACCTATGATGAACGCAGGTATATCGCAAATGAGGAACGGCCGGGCGAGTTTAAAAAACACGATTATGTCACCGGCCGCCATGAAGTCGGCTCCGCTGTGGAGAATGTGGAGCAGGACATGAGGTCGCTGCTTGCGGAAGTTAATGAGTATACCGGGAAGGATGTCTTAAAAGCCGCCGCCTACCTTCACGCGAGGTTTGAGTACATCCATCCCTTCGCGGACGGCAATGGGCGTGTCGGCAGGACGCTCATGAATTACTATCTCATGACACACGATCACCCGCCCCTCATTGTCTATGACGAGGATAAGCGGATGTACTACGAGTGCCTGCAAAAGTATGACGAAGCCGAGGAATTGAATCCCCTATGCGAGTTTCTCAAGTATGAAACCGAAAAGACATGGGAAAAGGCGCTGGCTCTCGCCAATGGCGTGAAGCCGGAACGCAAAGGCTTGTCGGATTTTACCCAGAGCATGTAGCCAACAGAATAATTTAGAAACAAAGGTCATCTCGAAAAAGGGATGGCTTTTTTGTTTGTCAAGGAGGAAAAGAGCCATGAGAGAAACTGAACTGAAGATACTGTTCCCCACGGAGAAGCTGGACGCGCTCCGTTTTTTTATGGGCAAAAAGGAACTGACCGTCGAGCGGGAGCTGGAGGACTACCTCGACAAGACCTATGAAAAGGTTGTCCCCGCCTATGTCCGGGAGTATGTGGAAAGCAGGCTTGACCAGGAATCGCCGCTAGAGGAAACGCCTGGACAGGGAGCGCGGGAGCGGGAGCCGGAGCCGCAAAGGGAACGCCAGCCGAGGCAAACCCGCCGCCAGCGTGAGCAGGCCGCGGCTGAATCAGCGGCGTCATCTCCGCAAGCCAGACAGCCGGAGCCGCTGGAAGAACCGGAAGAATCCCAAGGCATGAGCATGAGTATGTAAATTCGAAAATATGGTGATTGAAAATTCATAGTACTCATAGTACACAGAGGTGGTTTTGGAGATAAAAAAGTACGTTGTGTACGCTAAATCTGGTGGTAGTACGCATAGTAGTTAAAGTACACTATTCATGTCGAAAAAAATAGATTGGAGGCATGAAGAGATGGAAGTTGTTAAAGTAAAGACGGAGGATGGGAAGGAACGGTATTATGTTGCTGACAGACAGGGGCTTCCGATAGAGCCTGTTTTGAAGTTCATCCGTTTTAAGGACAATACCAACTATGCAAGGAACACACTTAAGATGTACTGCTATCACCTGAAGCTGTATTTCGAGTACCTTGAGCAGAGGGGAGTTGATTATCAAGACATAACGATTGACGATCTTGCATTGTTTGTGAATTGGCTGCAGTCGCCTGCCGGGAACTTAAAAATTATTCCGATAAATGTGGTTTCACAGTCGAGAGGCGTGGCAACCATAAACATCATTATCGGAACAGTACTGGCGTTTTATGACTATATCCATCAGAGAATCTGCCGGAATATGAGGCGGAAATAGAACGGGTCAGAAATCAGATAGCCATCAGCGAGTCCTGTGGCAGATCGGACTGGGCAAAGAAAAACCGGGACTATTTGGATTTACTTGAAAAGACCAAAAAGGAAATCCAGATGCATGGGATTGTGCATAAAAACGGAGCCTCACGGGAGGACGACGTATGATGCAGAAAAATACAGACGGATTAAAAAAGCATGCGGAACAGAAAAGCAAGGCAGCTGTGGAAAAAGTTGATGCAACCATCAGGGAGATGGATTCAGCCGGAGAAAACATCAACTTCAACAGCATCAGCAACCGCTGTGGTGTTTCAAAAACATTCCTGTACAACAACCAGACACTCAGGGAACGGATAGAAGGGTTTCGCCAGAGGCAGATAAACAGAGGCATCAACCAGCGAGCCAAGTATGAAAAGACATCCAAGTCAAAAGATGTTATCATACGTGCAAAAGATAAAAGGATAGCGGAACTTGAAAGTGAGAACAAAAGGCTAAAAAGCCAACTGGAACTACTTCGGGGGAAGCTGTACGAGCAAAATGAGAAATGGAGGGAACAGTGATGATGCTTACAAAAAAATACTTAAAAGAAATCCTGGAAAACATGAGAATATCCATCCCTAAGACTCTTAAGCAAGAACATTTCCCTATATTTTAGATTTGGAGGAAATATCATGGACAATAACAAAAAGCGGTTCAAGTTGTGTAAATTCAGGTTTGAAACTGAAACGGGAGAACATGTTGAGCGATTTATGATAACGGACAGATCGCTCCCGATGCTTGAGGTAAACCAATGGTTGGAAGCCAAAGGAATGAGAAAAATTAGCACAGGTAAAGAATACGGCGGCAAGCTTGTAGTGTATTTGAACTACCTCGATAGCTGCGGGAAGGAGTATGACCAGGCGACCAACAAGGATGTGCTGAATTTCATAAATCATTTAGTTTATGGCGATTGCATGAACCTGAAAATCAAGTCCTTGGAAATGCAGCTTTCATACAGCACATTGAGATCATATCTTACGGTAATAACTGAAATGTATAAATGGCTTGATAGCAATTATCAAACGAACATTGTATTCAGCACGAAAAATAATCATCAGCGGGCATCAAAATCATTTTTGTATGGGCAAATATATTCGTATGACTAAATGAAAGCGGTGTAATCAGCCAGCATATATTTATCAACCTCATAAAAAGTAAAAATCAGGGAAGGCCTCTTTCCTATCGAACCTATTGGGAGTGTATAAAACCAAGTGGTAACAGAAGTCATTAAAAAATACAGGAATATACTCAACAACAGTTTGTATGTTAATGACAACACTGCAATGTGCGGGGTGTTTTTGTTTTTCGGCGGAATTTCGTTTGTAAGGATAGGGTATATGGCCTTTAGAAACGATTTTTTAAAAATGTACAGATACTATTGCAGAAAATTTATACTGGAGTGGTCTGAGACTGACGAAAGTCTGTCCTTTTCAAAAATATCAATCAAGTGTGTGTTTGAGGTTATGTTGAAAAATGAATCCATCGTCATCAACTACGGGTTTAAACCTATCCTGCAACAAATAGACAACACCCAAATTTTTTATGAAATACTTGAGGAAGAATACTACAGCTTTTGGTCTGAAAAGGTGCAACAATGCCTTCGCGAAAATACAGCGTTGTCTGTGATAAGCCGCAAGATAGGTGTTTCAGATACCGTTAAATGCTGCATGGATTACCATCTGCAATTAAAGATGTAGCTGCTCTGAGAGTGGCTATGGAGAATCATTCTGTGGCTCTTCCTTCCAACAGGGAAATGGGCATTTTGAATATCAGCGCTATCTTCCAAAGCTGCAATAACGTTGTAAACTATTTGATGAGCGACTGGAGAGATAAAAGCATCAAGAGTCCGACACCGTACCATAATCCTTTTAACAGGTTTGTGTTCAGAAACTTGCCTCAGTATATTAAAAACACAGAAATTATTCCGGAAAATGTTGTAGAGGAAATATAGAAGAATATTTGCGAGTTGAATGAAGTCCACCAACTGTATTATAAAATATTTTCCAGTACCGGAATGAGGGCAAGTGAAGTGCTGTTTCTGGAGGAAGATTGCCTGGAGAAATGCAAATACGATGACTGGATACAATTGAAATATAAGCCCAATGCGGATAGAAAGTGAGGGATGCAGGCATGAATAACCTGGCACAGATAGATTTGGCGGAACGTTACAGTGAGCAAAGAAAATATGAGTATATCCGTTTTCTACATGAGCTTGGCGATAACATTCATTTTGAAGATGACATATGGAACTGCAGTAATAAAAAACGGGGCTTGTCAGAAGGGACTGGCAACGTAAGCATATATTTTAAAAATATACCGGAAGTGTACAAGGAAGCTGCAAAATATTTCGTGCTTGTAAGACTGATTGGCGGGGCGGGTATTAAAACTGTAAAAGCGAATATAAGTGGCCTTGCATCGTTTCTAGTGTTTTTATTAAAAGAATATAATGCTATGAGCTTGACCAAATGTGATATTGGAGTTGCCTGCAGTTTTAAGCAGCATCTGGAACATACCGAGCTTACCAACAGCTCAAAAAAGACGACGTGGTCTGCTGTGAATATCTTCTTTAAGACCATGAAAGACTGGGATAATATGAATCTTCGGAATCCATTTATCGATAACCCCTATTCTCATTTTGATAAATTGGATTGCAAGTACATTCCGGAAGCTGTGGCGACACGGCTTGATGATATATTCAGAGCGGCATATCTCATTGGCCTTATTAAAGAGCAGCGGAATGAAGCTGAAAGGTTGCAAGATCACATGTCGGCAGATAAAAAGGGGGCATTGTTCACCTATCAGAAAACTTGTTATCATCACGGGAAACCATACAATCACAATGAATTTTTTGTAATCAGCGGTAACACAGTGCTCGCCAGTTTCAAGAAAATATGCAAGTCCAATAATGTTTATGATGAGTATGGAAAAACAGCGGTATGTCATCAAAGAGCCAAATGAATTCGATAATCCCTATGTGTTGTTTGGGGGCAGGATCATGGGGATGGAGGAACAGCTTGAAAAACGTCTGCTGAAAAACCTTCGGGCACATCGTGTCCGCGGTGGTATTTGTAGTGATATCACAGGCTGCAAGAGTGATATGTGGAACTGTCTGGACTGCAGGCACTTCATTCCTGACATAGAGCAGATCCCGTACTTTAGAGGACAGGTGCTGGCATGGCGGAACAAAGCTGAAAAATTTAAGGACTATCCAATGATAAATACAAATGCGCTGCGCAATGCGGAGCTGTTTGAGAAGATAGTCAAAAAATTAATAGATTTGGATGTGGTTCTGATAAATGCAAAAGTCAAGCTTTATGAAAAGGGTTTGCATATCTCAACAGGATTGAGCAGTGATAGCCTTTTCGCTGAATGGGGCTGCGTCAAAGGAGTTACTTGCACAAAAAACGTACAAGCACTCATATTTGTCTTTTAGAACCGGTGGAGAAGGAGAGTAAAAATTATCAACTGATTGATGATTACAACTTTTGGTTCTGTAATCGATAAAGAGATTGCTGCCCTGCAGTAAAACCCTTTCGAGGNACCATCTTCTTTGACTGTGAACAGTTTTTAAGGTATAATAAAATCAGAGATTGAATCATTGCCTTAAAGTTTGTTTAAGGCTTTTAAGAGGTGATAAAGTGTGACAATTACAGATATAAGAGATGCGGTCGTTCAGGTTGCACCTGCCTATCCGGTGATTAGCATCGACTTGTTTGGCTCATATGCAAATGGTGAGAATACGGAGGAGTCAGACGTGGATTTGCTTGTATACTTTGATGAAAAAGTTGCGAGTTTATTTGATATGTCGGGGCTTAAGCTTGATATTCAAGAGAAATTGAACACCAAGGTGGATGTGGTTGCCGGTCCTTTAAAGGAGAACAGCTATTTAACCATTGACAAGAAGGTAAGGATATATGAAGCATAGGGACATTCAATTACTGAAAAAGATCATATCCGAATGCAAAGATATTATAAGATATGCAAATGAAATCGGTGAAAAAGGATTCCTCGAAAATGATGTTTACCAGAAGGCAACAGCAATGTCGCTTCTTAACATAGGCGAACATGCCAACGCATTAACGAGGGAGTTATGGACGGAGTACAAGGATATCCAGTGGCGAAAGATCGTTGACCTTAGAAATATCGTAGCACACGGGTATGGCGAATTAAGAATGGAGCTTGTCTGGAATTTATCCCAAAAAGAGGTTCCGGCGCTAATGAAACAACTTGAGGACTTGCTGAAAGAAGTTTAAACAGAAAACACCATTTAAAATTAACACGATTGAACAGTAATGTTTGATCGTGTTTTTTTGTACCCAAATTTAGAAGAAAGGCAGGTAAAATCAATGGTCTACACACTTTATAAGCCAAAGCTGTGGAGCTACTTGAAAGGAGGTTTTCTCTATCGTGTAAATTTTTTCTACACAAAAACGAAAAACACGTTCCCGCTCCCGTACGGGAGTACATCGAAAGCCGGGATTCCGAGGCGCGGGAAAAGCCGAAAAAACCGGCCCGGCCAGCCCCTTCCGCCACCGCCAATCATGGCGGCCGCATCATGGAATAGCACCACATGAATATGCGCGGATTTGACGGCTGTGTCGCCCTGTGTGTCCCTTTGACGGGCGGGGTGGCATCATTGCACCTGTGGGAGGTTTTCAGCACCGTGTGGAGGCTTTGTGAGCGACAAACCCAAAAGGCGGGCACAGGCATGGGAGCCTCACTTCCTTTGCAGGGGGTGAACCATGGGGTCGAAAACCTTGAGGTTAAAGAGGCGGGGTCGCGAAACGCCCCGCCTCGGCTCACATCAGCCCGCAACGCGGGCTGAAGGACGTTTCCCGCCGGGGTTGGTTTTTGCCCTTCGGAGTTGATTCAGGAGTCGCCAACCGCGGCCAAGGACGTGAATACAGGATTTAACAGGGGTTGCGGTCGGTGTTGCGGCCGGTGTTGCGGCTCCAAACCCGCCGGATTGGAGGTAAGAAACAATGACAGAAGAAAACAAGAAGAAATTTCCCTTGTGGATGCACCCGGAAACACAGCGGCAGGTCAAGGAGTGGTATAAAAAGGACAACTGCGGCAGCCAGAGCGAGTTTATCGAAAAGGCGATCCTATTTTACTGAGGCTACATCTCCGCGGAAAACAGCATGAAATTTTTACCCACCGCCCTCACCTCCGCCATGGCCGGCGTGGTGGAAAACTCGGAGAACAGGATCGCCCGCCTGCTTTTCAAGCTGGCGGTGGAGATGTCCATGATGATGAACATCATCGCGTCCAACGCAGAAGTCGATGAAACCCTGCTGCAGAGGCTGCGGGGCAAGTGCGTGAATGACGTAAAGAAATCCGTTGGCTCCGTCACCTTCGAGGACGTGGTGAGATTCCAGAAAGGCGAGTAAGGTGACATACCATGCCGAGGATCATCTTCAAATGCCGCTACCTGAAAAACGCATCGGAGTTTATCTCCATGGCGGTGGAGCAAAACCTCGACCTCCTTGGCAAGCGAAAAAACTATGTCGGATACATCGCCAACCGTCCAGGGGCGAAGGCAATCGGCACCCATGGTTTGTTCACGGACGCCGGTGTGCCCGTCGTGTTGTCTCAGGTGGCGGAGAAAGTCGCCAATCACATCGGCAACGTGTGGACGAATGTGATCTCCCTGCGCCGGGAGGATGCCCCGCGGCTCGGCTACGACAGCGCCAAAGCGTGGCGGGACCTGATCCGCGGACAGCGCAACCATATCGCGGAGCAGATGAAGATCACGCCGGAGAATCTCCGGTGGTACGCCGCCTACCATGACGAGGGGCATCATCCGCATGTGCATTTAATCGCCTACTCCGCCGATCCAGGAGAAGCCTATGTCACCAAGGAAGCCATTCAAAATATGCGCGGCAGCCTGGCAAGAGAAATCTTTAAACAGGACTTGCTGCAAATCTATTCCCAGCAGACAGAGCGCCGCAACATCCTGACGAAGCAAAGTCAGGATACCATGAAAGAAATCATCCGTCAGATCAGTGCGGGAGTCTGCGAAAACAAAACCATCGAGGATTTGATTAGCCATCTGGCCGAGCGTCTCAAGCACACCTCCGGCAAAAAACAATACGGCTATCTGAAAGCGCCACTCAAGGCGGTCATCGATCAGATCGTGGACGAGTTGGCCAGGGATGAGCGGGTGGCGAAATGCTACGCAAAGTGGCATGAACTACGCGATGAAATAATTCGCACTTACGCCGACAGACTGCCGCCGCCCCTTCCCTTATCCCGGCAAAAAGAATTCAAGAGCATCAAAAACATGGTGATCGCCGAAGCGTTGAATATCGGCGGTCGCCATTTCACTTTTGAGCCGGATGAAACAGCGGAAGCATCTGTGGAGGAAAAGCTCCAATACCGCCTGGGCCAGATGCTCTATAGCGGAACCGGCACGGAGAAAGACGTCCCCGCGGCGGTCGAATATTTTGAGAAGGCCGCAAAGCTGGGCAATCAATACGCGCAGTACGCCCTGGGCAAGCTCTACCTCATGGGACATGACGTTCCTCGGGATCGGGAAACCGCTATGCAATGGCTGACCGCGTCGGCGGCGCAGGGCAACATCTGCGCGCAGTTTTTCCTCGACCGCGTGGACTCCTTCCTCGACCCGTCCATCCTCCTGGCGGCCACACGGCTCATGCACCACCTGGGCAACATCTTCCGCGACGAGCACAAGAGAATTGGCGGCAGCGGCGCGCAGGTTGACCGCAAGCTTCGCAAGAAACTGGCTCAGAAAAAATCGGCGCAAGGTCATGCCTACGACGATCACGCGCCGCAACAAAGCTATTAGGAGCATTCCGATGATAAAACACTATTTACGCAAAAAAGATAAAGCGCCCGTCCCACATCCAACATGGAAGCCGCCCGTGCGAAGGGTGGCTTTTTTTCGCAGGCGCGGCAAACGGAAACGCTGACCAGGGAGGGATATCATGGCAGGATACATTCACTTCACCGTTCGACAATTATCAACATAAATATTGTTGACAATTGGTTTTTTTTATTATAGAATTTTCGCATATAAAATTCATATTGACGGATGATCGCTGCGGAACGCCGGTACTAGTATTTAAAGTGAACCGTAGCGGGACGAACCTCTGGAGAGATCCATTAAATTGGAGGCCGAAGGGGCAAACCGTAATATCTTATGGTGAAACTCTCAGGCAAAAGGACAGAGCAATGTTTAGCATTTTGTTTTGATGCTTAGCTATGTCTTTCCAGAGGTCAGTTATAAACTGGCCTCTTTAGTTATTTTGCTCATTACAAAGTGGTATAACAAAGCTCTTCTCCAGACTTATTTTATTCTGATCAATCAAGAAAGGAGAAGATTTTTTATGCAGTTAATATCTAGGGATTGTATTGCCACTTAGTTATGTTTTCTGTACACGATTCGATAGAGCAAAATAAATACTCGAACAGGGGAGGTAGCGCTTATGAAAATAATAATTACAGAAAGGATTGCGCAGGCAGGGATAGATCTATTAAAACAAAAATTTGATGTTGATATAAGGTTTGGTATCGACAGAATAGAACTGTTAGATATAATAGAGAACTACCACGGTATAATAGTAAGAAGCGTCACAAAAATAGACGAAGAACTGCTTGGAAAGGCAAAAAACCTCAAAGTTGTAGGCAGGGCAGGTAACGGCATAGACAACATCGATCTGGATGCTGCGACACGTAAGGGAGTAATGGTTGTAAACACCCCCGAAAGCAATACAGTATCAGCAGCAGAACATACCATAGGCATGCTTCTTGCCTCCATCAGGAACATACCTCAGGCCAACCAGTGGATAAAGTCAGGTAAATGGGAGAGAAACATATTCAAAGGCAACGAACTCAACGGCAAAACAGCAGGCATAGTAGGGCTGGGCAGGATAGGCGGCCTTGTGGCCGCACGCTTGCAGGCGTTTAACATGAAAGTAATAGCATATGACCCTTACATCTCAGATGAGAGGTTCGCCTTCCTTGGTGTAGAGAAAAAACAAAAGCTGGAAGACCTGCTAAAAGAGGCAGACATCATCACGGTACATACCCCCAAAACCGAAGAAACCATGGGGATGATAGGCGAAAAAGAACTGGATATGGTAAAAGACGGTGTCAGGCTGGTAAACGTTGCAAGGGGTGGTATAATAGACGAAAAAGCACTGTATAATGCACTTAAAAAAGGTAAGATAGCAAGTGCTGCCATAGACGTATTTGAAAAAGAACCATGCCCTGATAACCCGCTGTTTGAGTCTGACAACGTGCTCGTAACCCCACACCTGGGTGCTTCCACCGTAGAAGCACAGAACAACGTGGGTACTACCGTAGCCACGCAGGTAATAAACGTGCTGGAAGGAAAGATAGCGGCCAATGCAGTAAACATGCCCAGCGTCCATGACAGGGAACTGGAAGTTTTAAAACCCTACCTTGTCCTGGCAGAAAAGCTGGGTAAGGTTTATTACCAGCTGGAGAAAAAGCCTATAAGCAAAGTAGAATTAAAGTACAAAGGAGGCCTGGCGGAACAAAAGACGGGCCCCTTAACCCTGGCATACCTGAAAGGCTTACTGGAGCCCGTGATGAAAGAAAGAGTAAACTATGTAAACGCCAAACTGCTGGCAAAAGACAGGGGTATAGAGGTAGTAGAAAGCGTGGACAACACTAGCGGTCAATATACCAACCTCATCGAGGTTGCCGTACACAACGGTACCAGTACCTTTACCATGGCAGGTACCCTGTTCGGGAAAGAAGAACCGCGTATAGTGAAATTGAACGGCTATGAGATTGATGTAGAGCCTCGCCCTTATATGTTATTGAGCAAGTACATAGATAAACCGGGAGTAATTGGGCGTATGGGTACGATACTTGGGATTGAACAAATAAATATAGCAACAATGCAGGCAAGCAGAAACGTTAAAGGCGGTAAGGCACTTATGGTACTTACGGTGGACAGCGAAGTTCCAAGTAAAACTATTAACAAAATAAAAGAAGCTGATGGAATAGATAATGTTACTTTTGTAAAATTATAGAGGATACACTGTTAGAAGGAGGGGCAAAGCTTGGTAAACAAAGTGTTTATAGTACCGGATTACCAGGACGACAGATTTTCGCTTAAGGAGATAAAGTCTATCCACCAGCTTCAGGATAAATTTAAAAAGCACTTCCACGAAGATTATTCAATTCAATCAAGTCCGGTTTTTATGATCAAAGTCACTTTACCCGGACTTTCAGGCGTTACGTTGGCATGACCCCTTCCGACTATAGGCGTTCCTGCTAAATGCCGCTGTGCAATTTTTTACAAGACTTGCTCGAAATCTTCATCTAAGCTTATAAGCAGAGATAAAAAGCGAGGAGGAAGAAGCGTTGAAGATAGTTATAGTATTGGATAGAAAACTCCCGGTTGGTCTCCTGGCAAACACCGCAGCAGCGCTGGCTCTGAGTGCGGCCAAAAGCCTGCCGGATGCCATAGGGCCGGATATTTGCGATGCCGATGGGACTATTCACCCGGGTATAACAAAAATACCCATCCCCATTCTGGGAGTCGACCGGGAAGAATTAAGGAAAATCCGGATGCAGGCCATAGAGGCCGGAGACATTAACTATATTGACTTTTCTGATGTAGCGCAGCGCTCGGCAAGATATGAAAAATACACTGAACTGCTTGGAAGAACCAATGAGGCGGATTTAACATACCTTGGTTTGTGTATTTATGGCGTTGACAGCAGCGTAAACCGTATTACCGGGAGCATTCCGCTGCTCCGGTAAATTTTGCATAAAATTTTATTAAGCTTCGGCAGCGATACTTTTTAACCGGAAACTGCGAGATTAATAAGATTTAACACAAACTAAATATAGATTTAATAAACCTCCTCTACAATATGAAGTAGAAAAATACTGAGGAGGGATATTATGTACATAAAGTTAAGAAACAAACTGGCTGTTGTTGTCATACTTTCTTTACTGATCGCTTCGTTGCTGCCTATGGGTTCAGTATTTGCAGAGAGCAGCGGGATAAAAAATGTAATATTACTTATTCCCGATGGCATGAATGTATCGGCTGTAACCCTGGCTAGATGGTATCAGGATGGAGAACCTCTGGCTATGGATGAGCTTGCCTGTGGGCTTGTAAGGACTTACAATTCAAATACTCCCATTGCAGACTCCGCCCCGGCGGGAAGCGCAATGGCAACAGGATACAAAAGCGAGTCGCCTTTCATAGCAACCATGCCCTCTACATCAGGGATGCCCGGGACCATACCGGTTTACGAGGAGGACATGAAAAAGCCGGCTGCAACCGTTTTGGAAGCAGCGAAGCTGAAAGGAATGGCAACGGGTATAGTCTCCACTTCAAATGTACAGCACGCCACACCGGCGGACTTCACATCCCATTATCCTGACAGGAACGCTTACGAAATATTGGCTGAACAGCAGGTTTACCAAAATATCGATGTGGTTCTTGGCGCAGGGTCACAATATCTTGATGCTGCTAACAGGAAGGATAAGGAAGACCTTATACAGGTAATCAGGGAAATGGGATATGACTATGTAACGTCAAAGGCTCAGATGAAAGCATCAAATTCATCAAAGATTTGGGGGATGTTTGCATCAAGCGCAATGGCCTATGAATTTGACAGGGATGCAGCAGTTGAGCCAAGCCTGGCTGAAATGACCCAAAAGGCTATAGAAGTGCTTTCAAAGAACAAAAAAGGATTTTTCCTTATGGTAGAAGGAAGTAAAATTGACTGGGCTGCCCATGCAAATGATCCCATTGGTGTTATTAGCGATGTGCTCGCTTATGATGCTGCAGTAAAAGTGGCGCTGGACTATGCGAAGGAGAATGGAGACACAATAGTGATTTCCGTTTCTGACCATGGAACCGGAGGATTATCCATAGGAGATGCTTCCACCTCAAAGGGATATGATAAAATACCTTTATCTGAGTTTATTTCCCCTCTTAAGAAGGCAGTATTGACCGGGGAAGGTTTGGAAAGCAAGTTTAATGCGGATAGGAGCAATATTGTGGAGGTTATGGATGCGTATTATGGCATAACCGACTTAACTGAAGAAGAAATCCGGGCAATTAAAGAAACAAAGGCGGGCAGCATGAACTACACCGTAGGTCCAATGATAAGTAAAAGGGCTCATATAGGCTGGACCACTACCGGACATACGGGAGAAGAGGTTGTACTTTATGTATATTCGCCCGATGGAGACAGGCCAACAGGTGTTATTGAAAATACTGATATTGCAAATTATATAGAAAGAAAACTGAAGCTTAACCTGGCCGAAGCAAACAGCAAGCTTTTCGTTGCAGCCAGAAATGCCTTTGAGGCAAAGGGCGCGTCTGTACAATGGAATAATGATGACCCTGAAAACCCGGTAATTATTGTAATGAAAGACGAAAATGTACTAAAACTTCCGGTATATAAGAATATAGCGGAACTGAACGGAGAGGTTGTTATAATGAACGGACTGACATTATTTAACGGTGAAAAGGTCTTTGTACCCCAGGAAGCTGTCGATTTAATCAAATAGATGCAGAAAAGGAGAGCCGCATTAAAGGCAGCTCTCCTTTTAATTTGGAAATTTTTCATATGAATAAGGGTTTTCTTTTTTACATACTAGTAAATTATACATCATTGACAATGAGCCGCATCTAATGTAAAATAAATAGACGTGACGGAAAACAAAAAAAATAAATAATAAATTATGTGTAGGGCAGGAAGGCATGGAGAGATGGCCGAGCTTGGCTGAAGGCGCTCGCCTGGAAAGCGGGTAGACGGGGTAGACTCGTCTCGCGGGTTCAAATCCCGCTCTCTCCGCCATTTTTATCTTTAAAAGTTTTGGCCGTGCTAGACGGGGAGGTAGCGGTGCCCTGTAGCCTGCAAACCGCTGTAGCAGGGTTGAATCCCTTTTTGCGGCTTATGTCCTGTGGGGTCCGGCTCATATAAGTGGTGTTGAAGATCGGGTCCTGCGCAATGGAAATTCATGAACCCCGTCAGGTCCGGGAGGAAGCAGCGGTAAGTGAACCCTTTCATGTGCCGCAGGGAAGCCTGGTTGGAGCTAACTGTATGGGTATCGCCTGTGGGAGTAGGTCAAGGAAAGGTGCACGGCCATAAGTTTATACGGAAGCAAAGGACTGTTGTTTTAGCAGCAGTCCTTTTTGTCTTCGCCGTTTCCTTCTTTTTGTTTGGCGGCAATTAATGTATAATCATTATATGATATAACATAGTTGACCGGGAGGCAGGCATGAAGGAAAACAAAAGTGATAATATGAATTTTTTGCAGTATGCGAATTCAAAGATAAGGGGAAATGCCGTCTGGGAAATGGTTGAAATGCGCATAGCTTCAATTTCTCCCGGAGAAGTTGAAATGTCTCTTGAGATAAAGGACAAGCACCTCAATTTAATGGGAATATGCCACGGGGGCATTATTGCCACCCTTGCGGATACGGCTATGGGCGTAGCCCTCTATGCAAAGGAAGCTGCCGGGGCTACCATAGAGATGAATATCAACTTCATGGAGCCTCTGAGAAAGGGAGACAGGGTATTGGCCCGGGGAAGAGTACTGAGGAAGGGTAAAACCACGGCGGTGACAACCGCCGACCTGTGGGTAGGCGATAAAATGGTAGCCACAGCGCGGGGAACATATTTCATTATGGAGAATGCAAACAACCAGGAGTAAAGGAATGGTAAACATGAGCTATACCGCTTTGTACAGGCAGTACAGGCCCAAGGTCTTTGAAGAGGTCATAGGCCAGGAGCATATTTCAACAATACTGAGAAACCAGATAACGGGCGGCAGAGTTGCCCACGCCTATCTTTTTACAGGGACCAGGGGTACCGGCAAGACTTCAACAGCCAAGATTTTTGCAAGGGCGGTAAACTGCTTGGACAATTCCCGGGGAAATCCCTGCAACGTCTGTACGGTATGTAAAATGGACCTTGAGGGAAAACTTATTGATGTTGTTGAAATAGACGCCGCATCCAACAGGGGGGTTGATGAAATCCGGGACCTGAGGGAGAAGGTGAAGTATCCTCCGGCGGAGGGGAAATACCGTGTCTATATAATAGATGAGGTTCATATGCTTACGGCCGAGGCCTTCAACGCCCTCCTGAAAACCCTGGAGGAACCGCCCGCCCATGTTATATTCATACTGGCTACGACCGAGCCCCAGAAGCTGCCGGCAACAATCCTGTCCCGATGCCAGAGGTTCGATTTCAAGAGAATTTCCGTAGATGATATAGCTGCCAGGCTTAAGTTTGTCCTTGAAAAGCAGGGATTGGAAGCCGAAGAAGGAGCCATACAGCTTATAGCTGAAACGGCTGACGGCGCCATGAGGGATGCGTTGAGCGTACTTGACCAGTGTGCCGTATTCCAGGAAGGCAGGTTAACCGTTGAACATGTTGTGTCGGTGCTTGGGATGGCCGGTGACGGGTACCTGTTTGATTTGAGCAAAGCCGTGCTGAACAGCGATGCAGCGGGCTGCATAGAGATTGTGGATACGATAGTCAGAGAAGGAAAGGATATAGGGCAGCTATTCAAGGATACTATACAGCATTTCAGGGATATCATGATAGCCAAAGTGTCCCCGGAAGGCTTAAAGGACATTTCACAGGAAAAGCGTGACAGGTTAACGGATCTGGCCGGATCCACAGGCCTAAACCCGATGATTAGGGCGATCAATACATTATCCGAGGCGGAGGCAAAGGCCAAATGGAGTTCCCAGCCGAGGATATTCCTGGAAGTTGCGCTGATAAAGCTTTGCGAACCCTCTATGGATAGTTCCGTCGAGGGGATGGAAGAGAGGATTTCCCGCCTTGAAGAACTCATTTTCAATAAAAATGATGCAATAAATAATAATAGCGCTGTGGGGCAGGAGAAGAAAGCTATCCAGGAGCACAAGGCATCCAAAGCGGAAGAGACCGTGACCGGCAGTGTAGAAAAGGAAACTCTAACCTTTGATACAATCGCCGGCAGGTGGGGAGAAGTCCTGAAATATCTGGAAAGGAACAAGAAGGGTTTATATACCCTGTTGCAGCACTCAAAGCCTTTGGAAGTGAAGGGTACCTGTCTGGTTATAGGCTGTGAATCCCTGCATGGGATATACTATGATATAGCAAACAGCAAAGACAATATTGACGCGTTGAAGAAAGCAGTGAATACCATAATAGATAGCGGCCTGGATGTGCGGATAGAGAATTTGAGCAGCGCCTTCGGCCCACCCTCAGGAGAGGTTTCTGAGGAAGGACCGGACCTTGTGGAAGAGGCAAAAAGGATTTTTGGGGAAGACCTTGTGGAAGTTATTGATGAAGAAGATAGCTTATAATGTATAGGAGGAGTTAAACCATGTCAAAGGGAAAGTTTCCGGGAATGGGTAATATGGGCAACATGATGAAGCAGGTTCAGAAGATGCAGCAGGAGATGGCAAGGCTGCAGGCCGAGCTGGAGGAAAGAACCGTTGAGAGCGCCTCCGGCGGGGGTGCTGTCAGCGTTGTAGTTAGCGGGAAGAAGGAACTCAGGGAGATAAAAATAAACCCTGCAGCGGTTGACCCGGATGATGTTGAGATGCTGGAGGACCTGATCTTGGCCGCTGTGAACGAAGGCCTGAGAAAGGCCGAAGAAATGGTTGCCGGGGAAATGGCAAAGATTACCGGAGGATTGAATATACCAGGACTATAGAGTAGGAGTGACCTTATGGACTATTTTGTAGCGCCCGTGGCAAAACTTATAGAGGAATTGTCAAAGCTTCCCGGCGTGGGAAGCAAAACCGCGCAGAGGCTTGCCTTTCATATCCTGGACGCCCCGTATGAGCAGGCCGAGAGCCTTGCAAGGTCTATTGTCTCGGCCAGGCGGAATATAAAATACTGCTCCTGCTGTTACAATATGACCGATGTGGACCCATGCAGTATCTGCAGCAGTGGGAAGAGGGACAGGAGTATACTGTGTGTCGTGGAGGATCCGAGGGATGTTATTGCCATGGAAAAAACCCGCGAATACAAGGGGTTGTATCATGTGCTTCATGGGGCGATTTCCCCGATGGAGGATATAGGTCCTGAGGATATAAGGATAAAGGAACTGCTTTCCAGGCTTCAGGATGGGGAAGTGCAGGAAGTGATACTGGCAACCAACCCTACCATTGAGGGGGAAGCAACGGCCATGTACATTTCCCGGCTGCTTAAGCCCATTGGCATTAAGGTAACGCGTATTGCCCACGGTATACCTGTAGGCGGTGACCTGGAATACGCCGACGAGGTCACCCTCGTGAAGGCCATGGAAGGAAGAAGAGAGATATAACAAAAATTAAACAGGTGTCCAACCAAAATAAACTCGTATCAAAGTAAAAAAGTTGTGTCAAAGAAAATAAAGTTGTATCAAAGAATCATGTTCAGAGGGTATGGGAGATTGCCTTCTGGGCATGATTTGTTTTGTTTAGGAATAAGGAAAGAAGGATTAAGGAAAAAATTTTTTATAAGGCGGAAAACGGGAAAGTCGTGTCAAAATGAAAATAAAGTTGTGTCATGGGCATACATAATGTGGATATATCAGGAATCAAGAATCTTGATGTAACATAATATAATATTGCCCCAGCCTTTTGGCTGGGTTTGATATATGTACTGGGGTGGTTAACCCCAGTGTACTTACTCTTGAACATATGAAGGCAGCTTTGCCTTTTTGCCACCATCCTTGTTGTTGCTTTTGAGCTTAATCTCCTCCTGGAATACCACATCCTTGCAGAGTAGCTCAAATTCCTGCCTACCGTCTATGCGGGCCAGGATATTATCCTGGATAAAACAGGTGAATGTAGCAGAGGATCGCCAGGGAGCGATGGAGATGATCCGGAAGTCAGGCCAGGGAGGAGTACCTGTTATTGATATTAACGGTCACATTGTGGTTGGCTTCAACCAAGCAGAAATAGGTAGGTTATTATCCTAAAATGAAAATTGCCTGGTGTTTTGTACCAGGCTTTTTCTTTAAATCTGGTGGGTTGCAAATTGGACAATCAGACTCACAGCGGCGACAGTAAACCACACAAACAACCCCAGAAAGATAGGTTTAACTCCTGTTTTTAACATTTTTCTGAAATCAGCACTTAATCCTATGGCAGAAAGGGCCATGACAATCATAAATCTGCCCACCATTGTTACAAGCTTGATGGTTTGCTCCGGGAAAAATCCCATGGTATTGAGCAATGATGCAATCAAAAACCATAGTATAAACCATGGGAAAATTTTCTTCAAGTTATAATTGACCTTGCAGTCGCTTTGTGCTTCCTTCTTCTTTTGGAAGGTAACAATGAAAGCGAAAAATAAGGATATAGGTATAATCATGGTGGTCCTTGTAAGTTTAACAATGGTTGCATAGGCTCCAGCAGCATTACTGAAAGCATAACCGGCTGCCACTACCGAAGAAGTGTCATTAACCGCTGTTCCTGCCCAAAGCCCAAACCCATGGTCGGACAACCCAAGGATATGGCCCAATGGCGGGAATATGAGGACGGCTATGATATTGAATAGAAAGATTGTTGAAATGGAGTATGCGATTTCCATTTCTTCAGCTTCTATTATTGGAGACACAGCAGCAATGGCAGAGCCTCCGCATATTGCAGTACCTACTCCGATTAGCGATTTGAGTTTGGGTGGTACACCCATTAACTTACCAAGGCCATAGGCTGCAACAAAGGCACTTGATAATAACTGCCGTTTACGAAAAAAAGCAAATTAGAATATATTATCTCATTATAATAAAATGTTATAATAATGAGTTGCGAGAATAAGTAAACATTATGTTGAGGTGGTTAGCTTGACCGACATACGACTGGTAACTTTTATTGCCCTTGCAAAAACAAAAAGCTTTACAAAAGCGTCAGAAATACTGAATATCACACAGCCAGCGGTATCCCAGCATATCAGGTATTTGGAAGGATATTACGGGATACCACTGGTCAAGAAAAAAAGGAAGGGTATTGAGTTAACTGAAGAAGGTGAAATTCTGTTAAAATATGCCCAAGATATTGACCTTTTATATAAAACGCTGGAAATGAAATTGAAAAACAGGGCTGGAACCGTAAAAACTTATCATGTAGGTGCCAGCATGACCATTGGAGGGTATGTACTTCCCCATATACTGGGCAAACATAAAAAATTATACCAAAACATAGATATTTTACTTCAAGTGAATAATACGGTTGAGATATTAGAGAAACTGTCGATGGGAACAGTTGATTTTGCGGTTGTTGAAGGATTGTTTGACAAAGGGAGGTTCAAGTTTAAAAAGCTTAAAGATGATGAACTGGTTTTGGCTGTTTCACCTGGACACCCTTTTGCAAAAAAGGAATCAGTCTCCATGGAAGAAGTTTTAGCGGGTAATCTGATTATAAGAGAAAAGGGGTCAGGTACACGAAGGGTTTTTGAGGGTAAATTGACTGAACTGGGGTATGACATCGACCATTTCAAAGGCTATATGGAAGTAGGAAGTATTAGTGCTATTAAATCCTTGGTAGAATTAAACCTCGGCTATACCATTATCTCTATGGAAACAATACGGAGGGAACTGGAAACAGGAACAATCAAGGTAGTCCGTGTATGCAGTGTCAAGATATTGGTTACACTGTAAAATGGGTGATAAGGATATGCTTGGGAGAACAAGAAAACGAAACAGGATGGTGAAACAAAACGCTCACATCGATAACATCCGTAATGATACAAATGAACCTATACCACAAACTATTGGAGCAGTAAGGTCAGGGCTTCAAGAGATTTTCACTGGATGCAGTGATTTCGTGCTTCGGGAAATTGTATGCGGGAAAGACAGTTCCATCAGGATGTTAGTGGTATATATCAATGGATTTGTTGACAAAAGGGTGTTAAACCAGGATGTGGTTCGCCCGATCCTTGACTATTTTTCAAATGCAAAACTACAGGATAAAAGAAACCCTATATATGAGCAGCTCAAAGAATGCGTTGTCAACAACAACGACATTAAAGAAGCGGAAAATATGCAGCAGGTAATGGAAAATATTGTGTCAGGAGAAGCCTTGCTTTTTATTGATGGAGAAGACAGGGCGTTGGTTATCGGGGTAAAAGCTCCACAGGGAAGGCATGTAGAAGAACCGGACACAGAGGTTTCCATAAGGGGAGCAAGGGAAGGTTTTGTCGAGAACCTGCTTACAAATACCACTCTCATCCGCAAAAGGATTAAAAACCCGAACCTGAAGCTGGAAATAATGCAGTTGGGAGAACAAACCAAAACCGATATTTGCATTTGCTATATCAAGGGGATTGCCAATGAAGAGATTGTCAGGGAAGTGCGGGAAAGACTCAAAAAAATCAAAACCGATGCTATCTTGGACTCTGGGTATATCGAGCAGTTCATTTCCGACAGCCGGCTATCCCTTTTCCCTACGGTGGGAAACAGCGAAAAATGTGACAAACTGGCAGGAAAGCTGCTGGAAGGACGGGTGGCAATTTTCTGTGATGGGACACCGTATGTCCTTACGGTCCCCTACCTTTTTATCGAGTCAATTCAGGTATCCGAAGATTATTACGACCATGCCTTTTTTGCAACCTTTATGCGGCTGTTGCGGCTGCTTGCACTGCTGGTATCAAACTTACTGCTAGGGATGTATGTAGCGTTGGTTGGCTTCCACCATACGGTAATCCCGTTCAAGCTGATGATCACCCTGGCGGCTTCACGGCAGGGGATACCTTTTTCACCGATCACCGAAGCGGTATTAATGATAGTGGCCTTTGAACTCCTCCGTGAAGCAGGTGTCCGTATGCCAAGACCAATAGGCCAGGCATTGAGCATTGTCGGAGCCATTGTGCTGGGAGAGGCGTCGGTTGCAGCAGGGATTTCCAGCAACCTTATGGTGATCATTGTTGCCATTACAGCCGTATGCAGTTTTGTTGTCCCGCCGCTGATCAGGGCAACCATGCTAATACGTTTTGTGTTTCTGGCTGCGGCTAATTTTTTAGGCTTCTTTGGAATATCCTTTGTATTTGTGGCTGTTTTCGTACACCTTTGCAGGCTGCGTTCCTTTGGAATCCCTTATATGGCACCTTTTTCACCGCTTACGACTTCCGACTTCAAGGATTCCCTGGTTGTGGCGCCCATCTGGGCGATGGTGACAAGGCCGAAGATACTGCGGCAGGAGAATACCAAAGGTGCCGCAGGCGTAAAACGACAGGAAGCGAGGTTGAAACGGTGAAATGCAGAAAAGATAAATATGCTGTGAAAATTGCCACACTTGCCGTTTCAAGCATGGTATTTCTGCTCCTGACCGGTTGCTGGAACAACAGGGATCTGACGGAAATCAACATGGTGACGGCACTGGGAATAGATAGAACGGAAGACGGGAAAGTGCTTTTGACTGTTCAGGTGGTGGAACCTGCGGCTATCCAATCAACGGCTTCAGGAAAAGGAAAAGGCGGAGGAGCACAGTCAAAACCCGTATTTGTTGAATCTTACGAAGGTGAAACGGTTTTTGACGCTTTAAGGAGTATGCTGTCTATAGTTGATAAAAAGCTGTTTTTAAGCACAGCCCAGGTTCTAATCCTTGGAGAAAGGCTTTCTAAAAACGGCATCAGCGAAGCGTTGGACTTTTTCCAGCGAAACCATGAGGTGGAATATGAAATGGATGTCCTTGTGGCAAGAAATGCCACACCCAAAGAAATCCTTGAAATGGAAACCGACATAGACCCCATACCGGCCGTGTACATAAAAGGGACAATAGAAAACACGGTTTCACGGGCAAAGGCAAAGAGGACAATACTTCTTGACTTGATCAAAGACATGGGGGACAGCGGCAGGCAGCCCGTCATCGGCCAGGTTGAAAAAGCAGGGGAAAAGGAGGTCAGGACGGAAGGTGCTGCAGTTTTCAGGGATGGAAAACTGGCAGGCTGGCTGGACCCATACGAAACACGGGGATATTTGTTTGCTGCAGGCAAAGTGAAAAGCACCATTGTCAATATCCCTGCAGATAACGGTAAAATATCCATGGAAGTAATACGGTCAAAGGGGAAGATCAATGCAGAGTTTAAAAATGGTGAACCGGCCATGTTGACTGTCCGGGTGGGTCTTGAGGCAAATGTGGGAGAGTATGAAGGGAAAGGGAAGCTGGATTCGCCTGATGACTTGCACAAGCTGGAGGAAATTTTGGGTGATGAAGTAAAGAAAGAAATCAGGAGGGCATTAGACAAGGCACAAAAGGATTATTCAAGCGATATTTTTGGTTTTGGCACGCAGCTGCATAAATACCACCCGCAGTATTGGAAGAAAGTAAAGGATGACTGGAATGATACTTTCAGCAAGCTGCCGGTGGACATTAAAGTGGATGCCAAAATAAGACGGACAGGGGTTATAAAAGGTCCAATAAAGAAGGATGGGTAAAGCTATGGCAATCGTCCTGGCAGCATTTATAATTCTGTCTTTATACGACTTGCAAAGGTTTATAAGAAAAAAAGAACAGGCAAAGGTATTTGTTATTTATGCTTCCCTGATGGCGGCAAGCCTGACTGTCAGCTTGCTTTTGGCAGCAGACAAAAGGCCTGCCAGCCCTGCCCAATTGATAGAATGGATACTGAAAATGATTGGAGTGGTAAAGTAGTGGAAAAAGCCCGAATATCCAGCATACAGTTATTCCTGCTTTTAACAGGTTTTCTTTACGGAAGCACGGTGATTATAAACCCTGCGTTAGGTGCTAAAAATGATGCATGGCTGGCCATCATCCTTGGAGGGGTGGGTGGCGCTTTGCTGATGGGGGTCTATGTGTCCATTGCATTATTGAACCCTTCAAGAACGCTGGTGGAAATTTTGAGGGACAGGTCTGGAAAGTTTGTCGGTAATGCGGTTTCCATCCTGTACATATGGTACTTTGTCCACCTGGCTTCCCTGGTGTTCAGAAATTTCGGAGAGTTTATGGTCACAGTGACATTTCCTGAAACCCCTATGATAATAGTCATCGGGATTTTTGCTGTCATATTGGTTTATGCAGTAAACAGCGGAGTAGAGGTTATGGGAAGGTTAAGCGAGCTGTTTATGCCTGTTGTACCTGTCGTAGTCCTTATTATCAGCCTGTCGCTCATCACCACCCGTGATTTCACAGCTTTCCTTCCGGTGCTGGAAAATGGCATGGCACCTGTATTAAAAGCAGCTTTTGGTTTTATCACATTCCCGTTTGGAGAGACAATTGCATTCCTTATGCTGTTTCCACATTTGAACCAGAAAGGAAATCTGAAAAAGATTGCAGCTTTATCTGCATTATTCTTGGTTGTACTGTGCCTGGTCATTTTTATGAGAGATATAAGCGTTTTGGGGAGTGGTTTAATGCAGCAGGCAACTTTTATACCCCATTTGACATCATTGCTTATTCCAGGTCTGAATGTAGAGCCGCTCGTTGATATCAACCTGCTGATAGGGGGTGGGACAAAGATTTCCGTTTGCATATATGCAGCGGTAAAGGCTTTAAGCCAGGTGTCAGGAATCGGTGACTACAGGAAATTGACTACAGCAATCACAACCTTTTGTGTCGTACTTTCAATATGGGTATACGAAAATGTGCTTGAAATGTTGAGCTGGGCTGAAAAGGTCTGGCCTTACTATTCTATACCCTTCCAGATGGTTATTCCCTTGATACTGCTTTTTTTATCTTTAAAAAAAAGGGTTAAACCTTCAAATGTAAGGAATGGAAGTTGATATAATTAAAAAGTAGGACACGGAATGGTTCCCTATGTAATTATTGTAGTTTTTTTGATGATGACAACAGGGACGGTTTGAATTTGCGAAAACTTCAAGCCGTCCCTGTTTGCTTTATTTACTTGAGGCTAGTTTACCTGCAAGCAGTATTGCCTGGACCATGCTGCTTTCGTTTGCCGTGCCCTTCCAGGCCTTGCCGAAGGCGGTTCCATGGTCCACCGAGGTTCTGATTATTGGCAGACCGGCAGTTACATTGATTCCCGTATGAAAGCCGAGCAGCTTGAGCGGGATGTGGCCCTGGTCGTGGTACATGGCTACAACAATGTCAAAGGTGCCTTGCAGAGCCTTCAAAAATACCGTGTCCGGGGGTACGGGGCCGGTTACATTCAAGCCCTTCCTTACCATATTTTCCACTGCCGGGCCTATGATGTCAATTTCCTCTCTCCCGAAAAGTCCCCCCTCCCCTGCATGGGGATTGAGCCCTGCAACTGCAACTCGAGGGTTCTGGTATCCTATTTTCCTTAATGTATCGTGGGCAATCTGTATAACTGCTTCTATTCTCTCCCGGTGAAGGGTATCAATGGCCTGTTTTAATGACATATGCGTTGTAACGTGGATAACCTTAAGGCGTTCGTCATATAGAAGCATGGCATAGTCCCTGGTATTTGTAAACTTGGCTAATATCTCGGTATGCCCGGGGTACATATGGCCGGCCAGGTGCATCGCTTCCTTGTTCAATGGTGCAGTGGCAATGGCGTCAATCTCTTCGTTTAAGGCCAGGGCTATGCCCTTGCGCAGATATTCGAAGGCAGCGTTTCCCGCCATCGCCTGTACTTTTCCCGGTTTCAGCTTATCCACGTCAACATTCGGGATATCCACTATATTTAAGGTGCTGTCATCAAATACGGCTTCTTGTACCGAACTCACGCTGTTAAGGCGGATACCGGAAATCTTTATCTGTTCCATCATAGTTTTCATTACTTCAAAACTGCCGATAACGATTAATCTTAGAGGTTTAACTTCTTCCTTCAAAAAGCTTTTCAATATAATCTCAGGACCTATACCCGCCGGATCTCCCATTGTAATTCCAATAACAGGTCTGTAGTTATCTATCTTTTATCTCTCCCCTTCAAGAATTCTATTATTTTAACAACAGCATCTTCTTTTCCAAAGGCGCCGGCTTTGGTTACCACAGGTATATGTCCGTACTGCTCGCTCATGAAATATCCAAAGGGAACCCCCGGCAGGATTTCATCTTTTATAAGTATACCGGATATTTTCATGACTTCGGCCGACTTTATCGCCACATCCCCGCCGGTCAGCATTATTCCTCCGGGCGCTAACCCGGAACAAATTTCTTTAGCTGCTTTGCCCAGGAACCTGGCAATTTTTTCGCTTACCTCGATGCTGCCAAGCCCCTGTCTTTTGCCGAGATCCCTGGCATAGTCAATAAGTTCCCGGGTCCTTGCGGAACGGATAGCTATATCTTTGCCTTCCGCTGCAAGGGAGGAGGCCTTCTTAATAATGCGGCCAAGCTCCTTTTCCTCGCTATCTGTGAAGATGCTTTCCAGATCCACATCTATTACTTCTATTATACCCTGTCCCTTGGCAAAATTTATCTGCTCCCTTGTTACGTCGCTTACACTCCCCGCAACAATAAATATAGTTGAGCTGTCAGCTGCAGGTTTTTTTGTAAACCCCAGAATTTCGGGGAGGTGTTCGGCAAATCCCGCAGAACCGACAAGAACAACTTTTTCATCAATATAGGGTACGGCACCGGCTATTGCGGCCAGGTCTTCGTTTGTTATTGCATCAATAACGAGTATCTGCCGGCGTTCAGCCTGGAGTTCAATAATTTTCCGAAGGAGATTTTCTGTTCCTTTCCTGACATCGTCAATGGCTATACTTCCTATTCTCTTGTCTGTTTGCCCGGAAATAATATCCGGGATGAAGGAAGACCTGACAGGAGTCCTTGGGTCTTGACCTATTTCGGTTTCCGCAACCGGCACCCCGTTTACCAGCTGGCTGCTGTTTTCCGTAGTCCGTCCGTTGGAGGGAAGAGCCGGTGCAACTATAGCTAAGCTTGCACCGGCGGCATCCATGGCTGCTGAGATCTCAGCTCCGATGTTCCCTCTGAAGGTGGAATCGAGCTTCTTATATATATAGGATATGCCGTTTTGAGTCAGCTGTCCGGCGGCATATGCAACCTTTTTATAAGCAGTCTCGCCGGTATCAAACCTGCTTTCGGTATCGACCACCAGTACATCCAGATTCCTCAAAGCCTGTCTTATGTCATCCGGGCTGGTTGTGACGCCGGTTTTAAGACCTTTTTTGCTGAACTGGACTCCGGTGTCGTTTGAACCGGTAAAGTCATCTGCAATTATTGCCAGTTTAATATCCACCTTCTTCACTCCAATCCCTATTTTGCTGCTTCGTTCCCTGCTTTGTTCTCCTGATTTTTGCCGTTCCTTTTTTTAACTATATACGCGGTCAGTATCGGTGTAAGGATTGCCGTCGTAATTGTGGAGGCTGCAACCTGGGGAGTTGCTATCTGGGCTACGGCCTCAAGGGCAGGGTCTGCCAATGCTACAGCCGCGGGAGTGGCAACGGCGTTGCCGGCGGTACTGGATGCGGCTGCGCCGGAAATGCCGCTTCCGCCTGTGGCCTTGTCGGCCATGATGTTGAAGAACCCGCCGATGAAGGTGGTCATTACTCCCAGAAGAACTCCGGGCAAACCGGCCTTGAGCAGCATTCCGAAGTTGATACCGGCGCCGAGGGCAAAGGCAAAGAAGGGAATAAGTATAGGTCCGCCCCTGGTGAGGAAATCCTTCATCTTGTCATCCAGGTTTCCGAGCAGCATACCCACAAGTATAGGTATTATTACTGCCACCAGGGACATAAACGGTATCTTCGCTATCCCGGCTGTACCCAGTGCAACCATGGTGAGGAAGGGTCCGTCGTTTATTGAGATTACCGCTATGGCGCCAACATCGGTTTCGTCACCGAACTCGCCGGTCAGGGCCGCATAGAGCCCACCGTTTGTGTTTGTCATTGCGGAAATGATTGCAAGGGAAGAAAGCCCGAACAGGCCGTTGTTTCCCATAAATTTAGCTACTAGTAATCCAATAATTACACCGATTATGAACTTTGTAAATGTTACCACCGCACCCTTTTTTAGCGCCTTTGGGGCGGCATTAAAGCTTATACCCGCTCCCATGCACAGCAGGAAGGCACCTATAAGGGCGGAAGCGCCGTTCTTGAACAGGGCTGTGGTGAACCCCCCTATTTGAAGGGCATTGGGGAAGAAGGTGTTTATGAATGCGCCGAGTATCAGCGGAACAACCATCATACCCCCGGGTATCCTGTCGATGGACTGCTTGATTTTCATTAAATTATTCCTCCTCCTTATTTTTTGATAGAGCCGCTAGAAGGTGTAACCCACCCTGAAGATGGCAAACTCATTATGTTTGAGCAGCTCTGCTTTGGTCAGCTTTCCATTGCAAACCTCTACCATTTCATCGAATATCTCCTTTGCACATTCCTGGAGCGAAACTCCTCCGTCGATTATCTTCCCGGCGTTTATGTCTATATTGTCTATCATCTTATTGTAGGTGCTGCTGTTGCCGGTAACCTTTATTACCGGCGCTATAGGCGACCCTGTGGGGGTGCCCCTGCCCGTGGTGAATATAATGATCTGACAGCCCCCCGCCAGCATCCCGGTAATCGATTCTATGTCCTGCCCCGGGGTATCCATCACAAAGAAGCCCCTGGAGTGGGGTTCTTCACCGTATTCCAGTATACCGTTTATCGGGGCGGTACCGGCCTTGTATATGCAGCCAAGGGATTTCTCCTCTATTGTTGATATCCCGCCCTCAATATTGCCCGGGGTTGGCTGGCTGCCCCTGATGTCCACCCCCATGCTTATGGACCTCTGCTCAGTCCTGTCCACAATTTCAAGGAGTTTGTTGGCGACTTCCTCACTCACAGCCCGCCTGGCCAGTATATGTTCAGCGCCAATGAGCTCGGTGGTTTCGGACAGCATGGCGGTACCGCCTGCTTCTATAAGCATATCCGAGACAAAGCCGACAACAGGATTGCCCGCAATACCGGAGGTGGCGTCCGAACCGCCGCATTCTATACCAAGCATAAGGTCGCCAATGTCAAACTCTTCCCTTTTAGCCAGCGAGGCTTGCTGAACCATTTTTCTAAGCACCTCGGCTCCCTTTCCTATGGCCTTTAGAGTTCCTCCGCATTCCTGGATGACAACGGATTCCACAGGTTTGCCCGACGCCTTGATACCGTTGACAACAACCCCGGGCTGAATGCCCTCGCAGCCAAGGGCAACAACCAGCACCGCGGCTACGTTCGGGTTTTTACCAAGGCCGATCAAGGTTCGCACCGTTTGTTCATAGTCAGCTCCCACCTGGCAGCAGCCGTGCTGGTGCGGCAGCGCCACCGTTCCATCCACCAGGTTGCTGATTCTGACCGCGGTTTCGCTTGAACAGACCGAGGTAGGTAAAACTATCACATGATTCCTTATTCCAAACCTTCCGTCTTCCCTTTTATAACCGTAGATTTTCAAATCCCTACCCTCCTTTATCTCTTCAAATCTCCCCTGCCGCGCTGACTGGCAATGTTGTGCACGTGAACATGGTCCCCTTGCTCAATATCCTCTGTTGCGATTCCAATGGGTTCCCCGTATTTTATTACTTCTTCACCGCGCTTAATGCCGGTGAGGGCAAATTTGTGACCGAAGATAATCGGGTTTTTAACAAGAATACCTATCTCCTGGTCACCCCTATGAGCATATACCATTTCACCCCCTTTGATGTCGGCCAGTGCCGTTGCAACGTTATCCCTGTCATTTGCTATCAGCGCCTTCTTCGTCAAGACTCTACACCCCCTTCGAGTGATTATATTAATACTAATCAATAATCATGCCAACCAAAAAAGCGTGGAAATCCGGCAAATATTATACAGAGAAACAAAAGTGACGATGCAAAATGCATCGTCACCGGTGTAAAATACAGCAAATTTTATTTTTTCAGCTTACGGGTAAGGGTTCCCCGGTCTATACCAAGCCTGTCCGCCGTTCTGGTCTTATTATAGTCCTCTTCCTCCAGCACCCTCTTCACTATTTTCTTTGTTATCTCATCAAGGGTTCCTTTGGTGAATTCATCGGGGCACTCCTTGATTGCTGATGGGTAGTTTAATTCAAAGGATAGTATATCTTCGGCATCCGCTTCCTGAAGTGTTTTCCCATCGGATATAATAACGAGTTTTTCTATTATGTTTTCCAGCTCACGGACATTCCCCGGCCAGTCATAGTTCTTAAGGGTGTCGATTATCTTGCTTTCAAAGGATTTCATTTTTTTATTATGTTTTCTGGAAAACTTAATGATAAAATAGTCCAGCAGAGGAGCAATGTCTTCCTTGCGTTTTCTGAGGGGAGGGATCTCTATACTCAGCACGTTTATCCGGTAATACAGGTCTTCCCTGAAACTGCCCAGCTCCACTTCCCGCCTCAGGTGTCTGTTGCTGGCTGCAACTACCCTTACATCTACGGGAATGACCTTGTCGCCGCCAATTCTCATAATCTCTTTCTCCTGAATTACCCTGAGCATTCTTGCCTGTATCCCGATATCCATTTCATTGATTTCATCCAAAAATATTGTACCGTTGTGGGCTATTTCAAACAGGCCTTTCTTTCCACCCTTAAGGGCACCGGTAAAGGCGCCCTCCTCATAGCCAAAAAGCTCACTTTCCAGGAGATTGCTGGGAAGCGCGGCGCAGTTAATTGCGACAAAGGGGCCATCCTTTCTTTTGCTGGCATTATGAATGGACTGGGCAAAGAGTTCTTTACCCGTGCCGCTTTCGCCGTATATGAGTATGGTGGAATCTGTAAGGGCGTACTTTTTTGCAAGCTCTACAACCCTGCGGATACCTGAACTATTGCCTATAATGTCTTCAAAACGGTGTCTTGCCACCAGGCCCTTTTTAAATATCTCCTGCCTGATCTTTTGTTCCAACTCCTGTATTTTTGTTACATCCTGGAATGTTGCAACGGCACCCATCACCTGGTCTTCTATTATGATAGGAACCCTGTTGGTTGCGATAAGCCCGGTATCGGTCTTCTGTATCTTTCCCAACTCCATCTGTCCGGTTTTCAGGACCTCAGGGATTCTTGTATTGGGAATAACTTCGCTAATCTTTTTTCCCAGCACATTATAATGGGATATCCCGAAGATCTTTTCCGACGCCGGGTTATAAAGGGTAATCCTGCCCTCCCGGTCGGTTGCTATTATTCCTTCATGGGAAAAATCCAGTATAGCCTTCAACTGCTGCTTTTCCTTCCTTTCCCTGAGGGTCAGTTCGTATACCTTTATCGCTTCTTCTATGGCATAGGTAAGGGCTTCCCTGCCGGATTCCACCAGGTCATGCTTCAAGCCGACTTTTTGAGCGGTCTTAACGGAAATGGTATCACCTATTATGAGATCAATTCCCAGAGCGGCTGCCTCCTGAATCTTTTCGACCGCTTCTTCTTCTCTGTCTATACTGAAATATTCGATATCAAGCCCAAGGATTTCTCCGATGGTTTTAACACCGCTTATTACGTTGCTGTATCCCACCGAGCCCAGCCTATACTTATCATCCCTGTGCCTGTATAGAACCCTCAGGAGGTCGTAGCCCGAAACCTTGATTTCCACCACCGGGAGGTCAACGTTTTCCCTTATAACCCTTGCTGTTCCACCCCTGCTTATTATTATTTCCTTTCCCCGCAGTTTGGCATCCCGGGCTACCTCTACGCCGTCCCTTAGATCGCCTAAGGCGGTTTCAATATTCAATCCCATATCCTTAACTACTTCATCGGCTATATCTTTTAGCTTTTGGTAGGGGGTAATTATTATTATCTTGTTATCCACGGCGCCACCTCCATGAAAAGTAGCAGGTTGTTGGAAGCAATTCCTAATCCATGGTTATTCTGACGCTGACCAGAGTATAGTTATCAATTATCAGATGACAGTCGGCAGTAGTCAACTACGAACTACGAACTATAATCTAGGGCCTAGTACCTGCGATCTGCGAACTGCCGACTGCGATCTGCGGAAGCAAAAGAACCGTCCCCATGCTTCCCCATGCTTCGAAGGAATGTCCCCGAATTTTACTTTTACTATTTGAGTCCCGCTTCGACCATCTTATCGTTGAAGTATCTTTCAATTGTGTCGAGCACCTGTGCCTCCTTGAAGGTTTTCCCTT
>Ga0067045_1003405_pt1 | contig 32817 bp, 22 predicted proteins | sample TerdegcTABiofilm_FD_59184 | JGI IMG/M metagenome (GOLD analysis project Ga0067045, IMG submission 59184) | Combined Assembly of (Gp0054472, Gp0054536) Wastewater bioreactor microbial communities from Singapore -Terephthalate degrading...
TGGTAGCGGTAGGTGCCGTCGGAGAGGAGCCGGTTGTTGGCACCGGTGGTGTACGCGCTGCCGTTGGCCAGCACCCGGTTGCCATTGGCGTCGTAGGTGTAGCTTTCGTCGCTTTGGTAGTCGTAGTCGGCGGCGGTCAGTTGCCCGGTGGCGTCGCTGGTATAGTCGGCCGTGCCGTCCACCGAGTTGACGTACTGCGTCATCCGCCCGGCGGCGTCGAAGGACCAGCCGTAGTCGACGAACGTGGTCTGCCCGCGGTAGTGGACGAGGTCCACCAACCGGCCCGTCTGGTCGTAGCCGTAGTCGCTTTGGGCCACAAGCTGGGTGCCGGCCAGGTCGGCGTAGCGGGTGAGACCGGCGAGCCGGCCGGGGGTTGCTAGATCTTGGTCCGGGAAGGATCGGCGCCGGTTCCGGCCGAGTTCGGGATCAAATGGACGGCCGTCGCCTTGACCACGGCGGTGACCGACAAGCCCGGGCGGATCGCCAGCTCTTCGTACGCCGGCCGTGTGATGCAGGCCAGCAGGGGGAATCCCGCGTCCAATTGCACGCACAGCAGCGGGCTGCCCGGCCGCACGGATAGGACGCGGCTGGGAAGGCGGTTGCGGGCACTGCTGGTAACGTTGTCGTCGCGTTCCAGAATGACATCCTCGCCGCGAATGCTGACGAGAACGTCCTCAGAAAGGCCGGGCGATGCCAGCGCGGTCAGCCGGGTCGAGCCGACCTGGACCGTGGCCAGCCCGTCCTGGAATTCAAGGATTCGACCGGGCTGAAGTGTTTCCACGCCCAGAAAGCGGGCCACTTGCGGAGCGACGGGGCGGAGATAGACATCCGCGCTTTCTCCCTGCTGTACGACGCGGCCGTCCACGAGTACGGTCAAGCGGTCGGCCAGGAAATAGGCTTCGGCCAAGTCGTGCGTAACCATGAGGACGGTCAATCGCCGCTCCCGGATGAGATCGCGGAGCAGCCACCACAATTCGCGTTTTAGGCTTTCGTTGAGCGAAGCGAACGGCTCGTCCAAGAGGAGCACGCGCGGGCGACTTACCAGCGCGCGAACCAATCCCACGCGCTGACGCTCGCCGCCGGAGAGGGTGTGGGGTTGCCGATGCAAGAAGGGCGCCAGGCCCGTTGCCCGCACCAATTGATCCAGCAGGGGCTCGAACTCGGCGGGGGGCAGGCGTCTTGCGCGAGCGCCGTACAGGAGATTCCGTCGGACATCGAGATGCGGAAACAGGCCGGTTTGTTGCGGCAAGTAACCCAGCTCGCGGCGTTCGATGGGAAGCTTGGTGATGTCGCGGCCGGCAAGGAGGATGCGTCCGCACTGCGGCTTCAGGAGGCCCAACACGGTGTTGAGGAGCGTGGATTTTCCGGCCCCGGACGGCCCGATCAGGGCGTGGCATTCGCCTTCGGCAACCGACAGATGGACGTCGCGGAGGCGAAAGCTCCCGACGGCGGTGGTCAACGATTCAATCCGGAGCATGGGCCGCCCCTCCCAGCAGCCGCCGCGTGGCATACAAGGCGGTCAGGCCGATGATGACCAGAATCAGGATCAAGGCCGCGGTCCCTTCGATATCGGCGCCGGCCAATCGCATGTAGATCGCGATCGGCAGCGTCTCGGTCCGCATGGCCATGGTGCCGGCGACCATGATGGTGGCGCCGAATTCGCCCAGGGCCTTGGCCCAGGCCAGCACGAAGGCCGCGATCAGGCCGCGACGTACCAGCGGCAGCGTGACCGTGGTCCAAACGTACCAAGGCGACGCGCCCAACGTTCGAGCGACGGTCTCCAACTCGACCGGCACTTCGTCGAAGGAAGTTTTGAGGACTCGCACCGCCACGCCCAACACGGTCACGAATTGGGCCAGCACGATGCCTGCCACGCTGAAGACGAAGTGGACGAGACGTCCCTGAATCCACGCCCCGAGCGGATTGTTGAAGAAGATCAACAACATGGCCCCCAGCGCCGCGGGCGAGACGATGATGGGGAACTCCAGCAGCGTATCGACCAATTCGCGGCCGAAAAAGCGATAGCGCGACAAGGCGTAGGCGGCGGGCGCGGCGAGCAGCAGGGCGGGCGCCGCGGCCAAGGTCGCCGAGATGAGCGACAATCGCACCGAGAACAGCGTCCGCTGCGAACGCAGCGTCGCCGCCACCGTGCCGGCGTCGAGAAACCAGGCCAGCGAAACGATTAGGCCGCCGTACAAAAGCAGGATTGCGAGGGCGGCGGCAATGGTCGAACGTCGCAAGCTCATGAAGCGATTTACTCCGCCATCCACGCTTTCGGAACCGAGTATTCTCCGCCCACCGGCTTTTCCGCGCCGAGCCAGCGGAAGGCCTCGTCGGCCGTGACGAAGTAGTGATGCTTGGAGAAGAGCCGCCTGCCCTCCGGACCGGCCAAAAAGTCGATGAACCGTTCCGCCGCGGCGCGGTCCTTGGTGAACGTGGCAACGGCCGCGGGAATATAGCCGACGCGAGGAATTTGCGACTCATCCAGCGGTATTGTTTGGATCCGCTGCGGGTCCCAATGCTCGAACACGCTCCATCCGATTACGGCGTCGGCCATCTTGAGCGCGACGGCGGTCGCGGTCTTCTCGCAGCTTTCCGTGTAATTGAGGAGATTGCGCCGGAAGGCGATCTTTTCCTCGTCCGAAAACGCGCGCTCGATGATCTCCACCGCATAGGCGCCGACGCACACGCCCGCGGGATCGGCGATGGCGACCTTTACGCCCGGCCGCGTCAGGTCGCGCAGCTCGCGGATGTTAAGGGGATTGCCTTTTTGCACGTTGATAGCCGGAACAAGATACACCAAAATCCTCTCACTATCGGCGAATACCAAGCCGTCGCGTTTCGCAAGCTCCATATAATCGGAGGAGCCGGGGAAGTAAACGTCGCCTTCGCGCATCAGCTTCATTTGAGAAAGAACGTAGCCGGAACCGCCGAAGACCAACTCCACCCGGACGCCGGTCTGCCGCCGGTAGAGCTCCGCGGCCTCCTCGGCGACCGGCTTGGACGCCGCTCCCGCGAACACCAAGAGCCGGGCAGGCTCGCCTTGCCGAGGCGCGCAACCGAATCCGAGCACGATCAGCGCGAATAGCGAGATAATCGAAAAGGATGTCTTCATGGTCGCTTTCTCGTCTGCCGCACCGAAGAACCGAGGCTCAGTCCGTCCGGCCGAGCCGAACCGGGCCGAAAAGCCCCGAAGGCATCAGGGCGGTATCGGCCGTGAGCTTACGGATATTGGTCCGCGTTAGTCGTTCGTCCGCGGGCAGCGCGGCGTCGCCGATGATTCGGTTCGGCCAGAAATTGACGACCTCGATGCGGACCCGGTTCTTGCCCGGGCGGACCGCCTGGGAAATATCGACGCGGAAGGGCGGCGCCCAAACGATGCCGCAGGAACGGTCGTTGACGAAGATCTCGGCCAACTCCCGCACGGAGCCTAAATCGAGCGATAGACGTCTATGATCCGCGGCGATTTGGTCCTGGGTAAGCTCAAACTCGTTCTCATAGACGGCGGTACCCGAGTAAAAGCGAATTCCCGGGTCGGGGCGTTCCGTCCAGCTTTGCAAGTCCTCCAAGACCACGGTTCCGGGGCCGCCCCAGCGAGGATCGAAGGTGACCCTCCAGGGACCGGCGATCTCGAGCAGGACTTGGTTTGCCGGAGGCCGAGGCTCGCTCGCAGGCGGGTGCGCGGCGGCCGCTTCTCGGAATACCACGAATGCGGATCCGCAGGGCGGCAGGTCCAGGGGCACCGCGGTTCGCCCGTCCTTTTCCGAATAGAGGCGGGCGAACGACCGCCGGCCCGTCACGGGGTCCCATAACTCGGGAGCCTTTCCCGATACTCGGAATATCACCGTAATATGTTGCTCGGCGGTGCCGCGATTCGCCACGAAATAGATGTCCGTCTCGTCCATCCGGCGGTGGATGTAGTCCAAATCGGCGGCGTCCCCGGCACCGAGGAACTCGCAGTCGGGCGGCACTCCGGCGGCCTGAAGCAGGTCCCGGGCCGTCTTGTCGGCAATTACCCGCCCTTGGTCCCACAATTCGGAAACCAACCGCTGATGTTCCGCCTCGTCGTCGCTCAAACTCGGAGACTCTTTAGGCCGGGGGCCGACGATCACGGCACCGGCCTTTGCCAAGTCGGCCACTTTGCGGAGGACGGGCAGCGAAATCACTCCGTGGTTGGGCAAAACCAGGACGCGATAGCTCATGCCGTCCGGCAAAACGATGCGGCCGTTCTCCACATGGACGCGCGTCAACAGGGCCTCCGCCGTGATGACGTCGTAATCGTAGCCGGGCAAGACCCGGGCGGGATCGGTGCGTTTGTGCTGTGCGAAGTTGGGAACGTGATCGCCGTAGTAGTAGCAGGCGTCCGCCACGAAAAGCCCCTGCTGCAACATGAACTGGCAGCGGTTGATGTAGTCGAAAAAGGGTCGCGACTTGGACCACCACGTGACGTTCGGATTGAGGTGCGTTCCGGCGAAGTATTGCAAACCCGGCAGGCCGTACTCGCGCGGCGAACAAACGAAGGCATGCCAGAAGAGCAGGTTGAAACCTTCGCAGCAGGCTTTGTCGAAGGCGGGCTTGAGGTTATCCCATAGCGTCTCTTGCCAGTGCGGGCCGATCGTGGTGAAGCCCTCCGCCGCGACCAAGCGCCGGCCGTAGGTGTGGGCGGCCGACGCCGGCTGCTTGACGAAAAAGCGGTTGGCGTCGCCGATGCGATGACGCCACGACCAAGCCCAAAACTCGGACATCGGCACGTCGTTGAATCCCAAACACTGCTGCGCGTCGATGGGGACGGCGTGCGGACCGCCCGATTCGGGGTGAATTTCCAAACCATGCTGATGGGCATGGTCCCGGAATAAGCGATAGTGATTGTCGATGGCCAAGTCGCCCAACGTCCTGCGGAAATCGTAAAGAAATCGATTGCTGGCCCGCCGATCGCCGACGATGCGTCCTGCCAGGACGGGCATCCAGGGGAACAGTGCGTAACCGCGCCGCCTCTCGAACTCCGCGGGAAGCGTCGGCGTCCAATTGAGCGGCTCGATTTCCCAGCTATCGGTATGCAAGTACTTGAGCGTCTTCCCCGCCGACGGCCCCGCGTCGGCCAGCAGCGGCTCGACGACGGCATCCCAGTAACGCTGAAAGGCTCCGGCGTCGAGTACGTCCAGGGCGTATCCTTCCCAACCTTGGCTGCACGTGGAGACGTACGCCCGATCGCTGATCGTATAGCCGAATCGCAGGATCTCCCACGTGCCTTCCGGGACCTCCCAAGACAGCGTCCCATCCTTCGCGAGCGCGGCCGTCAAATCGATCACTTGGTCCGGCGCGACGTCTTCTTCGCCCGCGATCGGCGGGTCCTCCTCCAGCAGCGGCGTGGTATCGGGCGCGGAAAAGTGAAGGGGGCGGTAGCCGGCCTTTTCCGCCCAATTGCGGATCGGGCGACGGGCCGGCGTGCGCGGCCATGCTCCGTCCGGACCGGCCAGCCGCAGCTCGCGAACCTGCACATTCCGGGGATTTCCCAGCTCGCCCCGGTCATAGGCTCCGAGGATCAAAAGGCGAAACACTCGGCCTTGAACGGGCGGTATCGCGACGCTTGCTTCGTCCCGCGGGTTCGTGATCGTGAAATCGACCGCCGTGCGAAACTCGCGTCCGTCGTCCGAGACCAGCACACGGCAAGCGTGCGGGCCGTACGTGGGACGCGGGAGGAGCACCAACCGGTCGATCGTGACCGGGGAGGTGAAAGCGAACTCGATCCATTCCGGCCGCTGAGGAGTCGGACCTTTCCCCGGCTCGCCGCCCTCGGAGACCCAAAAGCTGTCCGCGTTGCCGTCGATCAGGAATTCGACGGGATGCGACGGTTGGGCCGACGAGGCGGTGACCCGAACCTCCGGCACCGCTTCCGGTGCCTCTTGGACGGGATAGGCGATGAGCACGGCGTCGCGGTAATAGCCGTCGCGGTGTGCCGGTTGGGGAAGCGGCCCCTGGAAGGCGGTCGGGCCCGTGACGCGGACCTCGGACCAGACCAGCTTCTTTCCCGCGTCATCGGCGGAAACGACAGGCCCTCCCAGATTCCAACCGCTCTGAATATTGAGGCTCATTTCCAGCCCCAAGCGATCGGCCTCCCGCAACGTGTGTTTGAACAATTCCCTCCACTCAGGTGAGAAGAAGTCCGGCCCGTGCGGTGCTCGCTCGTTTCCGTCCTGGCTGGAGCCGTCGGCGTCGCAGATCAATGCTCCGCCGAAGCCCTGCGACTTCATCTCTTCCAGATCCCGCGTGACGGCCTCCGGTGTGACGCAGCCGTTCAGCCACCACCAATAAGCACGGAGGCGTGCCTCGCGGGGCGGCGACTCCCAGCCGGCATCCAAGGACTGCGCCGCGGCGAAACTTGCCGGCAACAGCAAAAGGATCAGACTCAGACCGACAGGTCGCGCGGCTCGTTTCATCGATGGCATCCTCCATGTGGAAATAAAGCCCCCGGGTTGTGCCCAAGCCGAAACATACCGTGAAAAACGCCGGCGCCGGCGGAAGCTCGCGGAAGCGCCGTGCAACGAACACTTATTATACGGAAGGGTTTCGCCCGCACGCGACACGGCAAGGGCGAGCAAGACTGTTCCAGACGCGGAGCCCGGCCGGTGTATTCGGCCCGCCGGACCGAGGTGGAAAACGGCGGCGGGGGCGGAATTTCCGCGGCGGTGGAGCGGACTCGCAAGCGGCCGCAGCCGCGAAAGCCACGCGATGCCCGCTTACTCGACGGCCTCCCACGCCGTTTGACCGTAGGCCTCGATGGTCTGCGTCAGGGCCTCGAGCCGGTAGCAGTCGCCGATGCCGACGGGTACGGACCGCATGAAGCCGGTGAGCTGCGCGGCCTCGGTGCCGGCCACCCAGCGCTCGACGGGATGGATCATTCCGATCAGCTCCGGAGTCACGCCCACGCCCTCGTCGCCCGTCCAACGCGTAAAATATGGGGCCTGATGCAGCCACCAGAGCGGATAGCGGGCCTTCATCAGTCCGATGCGACGCAATACCTCGGCTTTTTGGGTGTCGGCCAGAAAGCGGAGGACCTCGGGGCACGCGTCGAGGAAGATCCAGCAATCGCCCGGAAAGCTGCCCCGGTTGCGAGGCTCTTGAAATCGGGCGAAGCGGGTCCGCGATAAGCGTGCCGCGATTTGCGCCACGTCCCGGCCCGCGTCGAAGTCGGCGGTCAACGCCTCCGTCGCTCGGCGGAGCGTCGGCTCGTCGCCGAACCTCCGGGCCAGACGGGCGACGGCGATATGGGCGCTCATTTGGCCGTACAGAATCGGCTCGTTCTCGATCCCTTCCAAGTAGCGGGCCTTGATGCGATCCCAGTACCGCTCCAGGGTCTTCCAATCCCCGCTGCGATCGCCGTACAGCCACAAGCCGTAGAGCACGTGCAACGTCGGCGACGTGCCGTATTCGGAGATATAGCGACCCTCCGTGACCAGACGGCCGTGCAAGGCCCGGGGGGCGCCGTCCGCCGGCCCCAAAATCCCGGGCCGATAGGGCGCGTGCTTCGAATCCGCCAGCGTCTCGGCGACGTATTTTCGCACGGCCGATTGTTGCGATTCCGTCAAATGGGGATAGGCGTAGGCCAAGGTCGTGATCGTCCGACCGCGCTCGTAGTACAGCCAATAGGCTTCGTGGGGCACGTCGGCATAGCTCAACCGCAGCGGCGCGAGCAGGCCCGCCTTCAGAATCCGATCCACTTCCGCGCGCAATTCGGCCCGCAACGCGGCGGTCGCCTCGGGGTCGATATTCGTAACGCGCGGTGTTTGCCAAAGATAGTCGTCATAGTCCGCCGACTGCAATGCGGCGCCGGATAGAACTACGCCGTAGATCACACAGTAAGTAAGGAACATGATAGAAGTATCCTCATGGTGATCGCGCGGTTTCCACGCAGGTAACGGCGAATTCTTCGGTGAAGAAGAGCTTTCCGTCGGCCACCGCCGGGGCCGTGCGGCCCGAGGGCGCGGGCGGCGTCGACGGAACGCGGACGGCGTCGCCGTCGCCTTGGGCGTAGTTGACGGGCGAGTGCCATCCGCCGCCGTCCCACCGCCGATAGATCGCCGAGATGCGGTGGTGCTGCGAGGTTTGCAGATCGATGACGCTGGTGCCGCGGAAATTCTGCCGCAGATACAAGTACCGCCCGCCCGTGCTCATGGCGTACAGGTTGTCGGTCTCGGTGGTTTGATCGGCATGGCGGCCGTTGTCGATGAGGATGCGGTCGCCGTTGCGAAGATCCAGGGCGCTGATGTCGGTGGTGAAGTTCGTGCCGAAGCCGCACTTGCGGATGACGGTGCCGTAACCGGATGCCCACCACAAGAGCGGCCGACCCCGCTCATCGAGGGCCGGCGGATTGGGCGGCATGCCGCAGCCCTCGGTGACGCCGGTGGCGATGATATAGTCCTTCTTCAGGTCCTCCGCCCGCAACGCGAAGTGCGTTTCCCAGACCTTGCCCGGCCCGCTCAGCCAGCGGCGGAGGGCGGCCTGTTCGGCGGCCACGTCGGGATAGCCGGGCTTGAGTTGCGGGTCCCAGCCCACCGTTCCAAAGGCGGAATCCTTCCCGGCCAGGATCGGGTCATTCACATACTCGCTCCCCACGCAAATCAGCGGCACGGTGGTGAAGATCACGCGCTCGGCGACCGCCACCGGCCAGAGGAGCCGAAAACTCTGGCCCATCAGCCGTTCACTGCGAGCCAAGACCCGGCCGGAGGCGGCGTCCAGCGCCACGGCCTCCATGGCTTCCGTGCCGACATAGACCCTGCCGTTCGCGACGCACAACCCGCCTTGAATCGGTGCGCCTAAGTATTCGCTTTTCCAAACCTCTTGTCCGTCTTTCAGTCGCAGGGCATAGACTCGGCCCGATTGGCTCGGCGTGTAGAGGATGTCTCCCACCAAAGCCGGTGCGCTGGTGACGGCCTTGCCGGAGTCGTATTTCCAAAGCTCGCGGCCGGTCGCGGCGTCCCAGGCCGTGACGTAACCCGTCGTCGAGGCGAAGGCGACCACGTCTTCCGTGGCCGCGCCGGACCAGAGCGAGCCGCCGGGGTTCGCCGCCGTCCATAACGTGGCGCCGTCGTCGCTGCGCAGGGCATATACGGCTCCTTGGCAGTCCGCCACGAAGACGCGGCCGCCCACGCAGATCGGTTGCATGGACCCGGCGAAGCAGAACGGCAAGCGGTCGGGCATGGGGTAGCTCTTCCCCTCCCCGCCGGCCAGGTCGTCGTCCCAACCGGCCGCCCGCTTCGATTCGCGATTGCGGAGAATATGCTCCGGTCCGAACCAGATCCAGCGGGCGCGGTACGGGGGAGGTACCTCGATCTCGGATCGCCCATGGCGCTCGGCGGTACGCTGCAATTGCGGCCAATCTTCCGCCCTTGCATGAGAAGGCGCCGAAGCGACCGGCGAGGCCTGAGGTGAGGGCGGGTCGGCGGATCGGCCGTCCGCGCAGCACCAGCCGCTCACGATGCACGCCCCCCACAAGACGACTGCGGCGGATCGGTTTGTTGTTCGAAGTCCCATCGTAGCCCTCGCCATCGCGAAACCGCTTGCGGCCGTGCCCGCACAACCCGTGGCTATTTTAGTCCGCCCGCCCGCCGCCGATCCAGCAACGGCTCGGACGTCCACGGCGAATCCGTCATCAGCATCGCCCAGGGAAATGGGACGCGTGCGATCCCGATTATTGCGACCGACGGCGATCCCGGCGCGGTTCGAGGCTTGAGGAATCCTTGTCGATTTGACAAAATATGGGGCGTGAACGCGGGAAAACGCGAAATCGGTGCGCGTCTCGGCGGCGATCTCCACGTTTTCCCCGGCCGTTCCATTTTTTCCGGGAGCGAGGTTTCATGGCCGACCGACTTGATCGACGCAGCGTGCTTTCGTCCTTGGGGCTGTTTTCCGGCGGCGTTCTGGTCGCGGGATCCGTTCAGAGCCTGGGGGACTCGCCGGGAGGCTCGGCGACGTCCGGCGTCGGGGTATCGGGGCGGCCCGAGGTCCCGGCCGGGAGGCCGGCGGCGTGGAAGTACCTCGCCCTCGACCCGGAGGAACTCGCGGATCGGGCCTACGCCATGTACCCCAACGGGTCGTGCATGTACTCCATGGTCGGCTCCGTGATGACGGCCTTGGCTGAAAAGGTGGGCGAGCCGTTTGCTTCCTTCCCTTACGGTATGATGCGTTACGGCCACGGCGGGGTCGGCGGTTGGGGCTCGCTCTGCGGCGTCGTGAATGGCGCGGCCGCCATCATCTCGCTGTTCTATCAGGACGACGAGGAGGCTCGCAACAAGCTGATCGGCCGCTTTAACCTGTGGTTCGAATCGACGCCGCTTCCGACGTATCAACCGAAGAATTCACCAACGGCCATGGAGGTGCCTGCCGCCGCCCCACGCTCCATCCTGTGCCACATTTCGGTGTCGGAGTGGTGCAAGGCCTCGGGATATCCGGCATTCTCCAAAGAAAAGAGCGAACGATGCCGCCGCGTGACCGCCGACGGGGCGAGAATGCTGGCCATCCTGTTGAATGAGGCCCAGACCCAGTCTTATCACAACCTGCTCGATGTCTCGTCCACGGCCAAGGATTGCAATTCCTGCCACGGAAAGACGCAACTGGCGGACGCGATGGTGAAGATGGAGTGCGGGTCCTGTCACCATCTGCCGGCCTCGCACCCGTCGGAAACGATCCACAGCCGCTAGGCTTGCGCACGATGGCGGCGATGGGGGACGCTAGCGCAGCGTACCATCGTCGGCTCCGGCTAGCACCTGAGCCTCGGGCGTGAGCCCGAGGTGGAAATGCCGGCGAACTCGCGAGCCTCGGGCGTGAGCCCGAGGTGGAAGCGCCCGACGACGTACGGCGTGGGGAACTGATGCGCAAGAATTCACCACCAGCTCACGCTGGTGGCTCGGTGAGCACCTGAGCCTCGGGCGTCAGCCCGAGGTCGAAACGCTCGGCGAATTCACGAGCCTCGGGCGTCAGCCCGAGGTGGAAATGCCCGACGGCGTACGGCGTGGGAAACTGACGCGCAAGAATTCACCACCAGCTCACGCTGGTGGCTCGGATTACACCTGAGCCTCGGGCGTAAGCCCGAGGTGGAAACGCTCGGCGAATTCACGAGCCTCGGGCGTCAGCCCGAGGTGGAAACGCCCGACGGCGTACGGCGTGGGAAACTGACGCGCAAGAATTCACCACCAGCTCACGCCGGTGGCTCGGTTAGCACCTGAGCCTCGGGCGTGAGCCCGAGGTGGAAATGCCCGACGGCGTACGGCGTGGGAAACTGACGCGCAAGAATTCACCACCAGCTCACGCCGGCGGCTCGGCTAGCACCTGAGCCTCGGGCGTCAGCCCGAGGTGCAACGCGGAACCACCCCTTGTTCGCCCTGTCCATCCGTTATAATGCCTCGCGTCGGTCGGCGGATCGGCGGCGTAGTCTTTCGTCGCGCGAGGTTGCTTCCCCACGTGGACTGAACGGGAGGTTCCAGGGCATGATCGAGCTGGGATTTCACACGGACAATTGGCGGCCGCTCAGCAAGAGCTTCGAATTCGCGGTGGAAAGGGGGGCCGAACTGGGATTGAAGCACGTCGAATTCGCGGTGATTCACGGCCAGGACTTCATCCAAGAGATGGGATACGATCCGGCCGTCTCCCTGCAAAGCAATCCCCGTGCCCTCCGCCGCTATCTCGAATCCAAGGGGATGAGCGTATCGCAGATCGACGGTTCTTTCCCGTTGATGGGGCCGCGAGGCACGATTTACGGCATTCAGTACGTGCAGCAGGCCATCCGTTTCGCGGCGGAAGTAGGTTGTCCCATCGTCGATACCACGGACGGCGCGGCAGTCGTGCCGGGCATGACCCGGGACGAAGTCTTTCGTATCACGTGCGAGAATTACCGCCACTGCCTGAGCTGGGCCGAGGACTACGGCATCATCTTGGCCGTCGAGCCGCACGGGCCGTACACCAACGACATGGATTTCATGCGGCGGCTGTTCGAGCACTTCGAGTCGGAATACCTGCGATTCAATCTCGACACGGGCAACAGCTTCATCGCGGGGCTGGACCCGCTCGAATACTGCAAGGCGTTCCGCAAATACCTGGTGCACCTGCATGTCAAGGATGTGGCCCCGGACTTGGCCGCCGAGGCCAGGGGCAAGGACACGGGTATCGGCATGTCGTTCGTGCCGGTGGGCGGCGGCGTCAACGCCGAGAATATTCGCCGGGTATTCGCCTACCTCAAGGAGACGGACTGGAGCGGCGCGGTCTCCATCGAATGCCTGGGAACGGACGAATTCATGCGGAAAAGTGTTGATTTCATGCGGTCCTTGGTGTAAACCGAATACCGGATCGGCCGCGACTCGCGGACCCGGCACGCCGGAAAGCAAGGGAGGAACGAACGATGTTCGACCAGACGCATCGCAGGGGCTTCGTGGCAAGGACGGCGGCTTGGACCGCGGCTTCGTTGGCGGCCGGGATGGGCATCCCCGCCGCGCCCGCGAATGCGCAAGACGGCGCCGACTCCGCGGCGGGAACGGCGACCGCGGCCCTGCCGCGGGGCAAGATCAAGAATTTAGAGGTCAGCCGCTTGCTGCTGGGCGGCAATCTCCTCACGCACTACACGCACAGCCGCGACCTCCGCTACGTCTACAGCCTTGCTCGCGAGTACAACACCGACGAAAAAATCTTGCAGACCTTGGCCGTCGCCGAAGCCAACGGGATCAACACGCTGATCATCCACTACGTGCCGCATGCGATCGAGCTGCTGCAAGAGCATCGCCGTCGCGGCGGCAAGATGCAATGGATCACCTGCACGGCCCACGCCATGGTCAGCGGCGGTCTGGACGCCTTCAAGCAGCAAATCGACGCCCTGGTCGCGGCGGGAACGAACGCCTTGTATATCTCCGGCGTGGAGGGCGATCACGCCTGCGGCTTCATGAACGACATTTCCGGCCCCGAGGCGGAAGAACGCGTGGGAGCACCGCGGATCGAGATGCTGGCGCAGGCATTGGAATACGCCAAGCAGTTCGGCTTGCCGGTGGGGATCGGCGGGCACCGCATGGGCGTGGTGGAAGATTGCGAGAAGGCGGGCTTGGACAACGATTTCTACATGGTCACCTTCCACCACCTCAAGTATCCCACCGCCAAGCTGAACTACGATTCGCGATGGTGCGCTCGGCCCGACGAATTGGCCGCCCTGATGCAAAACGTCCGCAAACCGTGGATCGCATTCAAGGTGATGGCGGCGGGCGCCATTCCCCCGCAAAACGCCTTTCGTCACGCCTACGGGAACGGGGCGGATTTCATCGTGGCCGGCATGTTCGACTTCGAAATCGCCCAGGACGCCGCGCTGGCCGCCCAAATCATCGCCGAAACGCAAAACCGCTCGCGGCCCTGGTGTGCCTAGCGCGCGAAGGGTGAGAGGGCGGAAGGAACACAGAACGGACCGCTCGGTCGTGGAACCTACGGAGGAGCAACCGATGATGCTGCGATCGTGGATGGGTTGGGGTATGTGCGTCTGCGCGGCCGTGATCGTGACGGGCCGGGCCGTCACGGCCGAGGAATCCGCCGCCTCGTCGCGGGCCGAGGCCGAGGTCGTGTTCGCGGATGATTTCCGCGGCCCGGAGCTGGAAAACGGCTGGCGCTGGATCCGCGAGCACGAAGGTTATTGGCGTCTGCGGGAGGCCGGCCTGGAGATTCGCGCCGAGCCCGGCTTGGCGGAGACCGTCCGCAACGCCTTGGTTCGGCCGCTGCCGGATCGCGACCGGGCCAAGCTGATCGTCGAGGTCGCCGTATCGAATTCGGTTCCTCCCACCGAGCAGTACGAGCAAGGCGGGATTACGCTGTACAACGACGGGAAGCCGGTCTTCAAATTGGTGAAGGAACGCATCGACGGCGGGCTGTATATCATCCCCGGACGCGTGCCGCTGGAAGGCAATCGCGTCGTCTTGCGACTGATCCTGACCGCCGATCGCTTTACGGCCCAATTCCGGCCCGAGGGGGAAAAAGAGTTTCGGACCGCGGCGGAAGGACCGTTGCCGGCGCCCAAGAACGACGAAATCAGCATCCAGTGCTATCACGGCCCGACGGACGCGGAGCACTGGATCCGGTTCGAGGGCTTCCGCATTCTGCGGGCGACGCCGTGAACCGATGCGAGGGGGGAGATTCGGGATGGACGTGTCGGGCGGGACGGGTGCCGGGGACGCGGCAACGTCTTCGCCCGGTAGTGGTGAAACGGGACGTGGGGATTCGGATTAGCGCCGTTCGCCTGGGGCTTAGGGCCGCGGGCGGCGACGCGTTTGGTGTTTTTTCCGGGAGGGAAACGACATGGCTCAACGAATCGCTTTGCCGACCGTGTCCGGCTGCGGCTGCTGCTTGTCGCGGCGTCGATTCTTGGAGTTCTCGGCGGGGTGCGCGGCCTGTGCCGCCTTGGGCGGAGTCCCGCGCCGGGCCTTGGCGGAATCCGGTTCCGCCGCATCCAAGATGCGATTGCGGGTGCTCTATTCGTTGCACGGCCCGGTCCAAGATAGACCGGACTGGCCGAACGTGGGTTTCGACTTCCGCCCGGTGATGCAGAAGATCGAGAGCGTTCTCAAGGAAGGGTGCCCCGACTTCGAGTTCCTGCCCGCCATGGCCGACGGTCCCGAGGCGGCCGCCAAGATCATCGAGCAGGACCAAGCCGAGGGCATCGACGGCTACATCGTCTATCAGATGAACTGCTGGAACCGCGTCGTGCAATCGGCGGCGGCGACGGGCAAGCCCACGCTGTACCTCGACTTCCAATTCGCGGGCAGCGGCGGATTCCTGGTCTATACGGCGGGCTTCTTGCGGCAGAACGCCCCGAACGTGGCCTTCATGGGATCGTCCGACTGGGAAGATCACGTGGCGGCCGTTCGCTGCTTCCGCCTGGTGAAGGAGGGGAAAGGGGTGAGCGATTTCGCGGCCGCCGTGGCCCGGGTCCGTCGCGAAAGGACGCCGGCCCCCGGCGACATGACGTGCCTTGCCGACGCGGTCGCCGTGCTCTCCGTCGAGGAGACCCTCCGCCGGCTTAAGGAGACCAAGATCTTGGCGGTGGGCGGCGGTTGGCCGGGAATCATCGAGCCGCTGCAAAAGGAGCTGGGGATTCCGGTCGAGTCGGTGCCCTTCGAGGAATTGAACGCGGCCTGGGAAAAAGCGGACAAGGACGAGGCGGCCGCCCTGGCCGACATGTGGAAGAAGTCGGCCGCCGTGATCGAGGACGTCTCGCCCGAAACGCTGCAAGCCTCCGCCGCCATGTATTTGGCCGAAAAGGCGGTCCTCCAGGCCCACAACGCCAACGCCATCACGATCAACTGCTTGGGCGGCTTCTACGGCGGGCACATCCACGCGTACCCCTGCCTGGGTTTCCATCAATTGAATAATGAGAGCTTGATCGGGGCCTGCGAGTGCGACCTCCGCTCCACCGCCACCATGGTCCTTATGACCACCATGACCCAGGGACGCCCCGGCTTCATTTCCGATCCGGTCGTCGATACCGCCAAACGGCAAATCATCTATGCCCACTGCGTGGCCTCGAACAAGCCGTTCGGCCCGCAAGGCCCGGCCAACCCCTTCCAAATTCTCACGCATTCCGAGGATCGCCAGGGGGCGTCGGTTCGCTCCTTGCTGCCCGAGGGCTACATGACGACGACCCTGGAGATCGCGCCCGAACGCAAGACGATCCTGTTCCACCAAGCCAAGAGCGTCGGCAACTCGCTGGAGGATCGGGCGTGCCGCACCAAGCTGTGCGGGGAACCGGTGGGCGATATCGAGAAGCTGTTCCGCGAATGGGATCAGTGGGGTTGGCACCGCGTGACGTTCTACGGCGACCTGAAAGAGCCGGTCTTCGCCCTGGCGGACGCCTTGGGCTGGCAAGTGCTGCAAGAGGCCTGATGTGCCGCGGCAGGGGCAGGGGGCTCGGCGGCCGGGCCTGCGGTCGAGACGGGGCCGGCCTGCCCGCCGCGCGGGTACGTGGCGGCCGGAAATCGCCCGGGATCAATCCGGACGCGCCGCATGGGAGCCGGGAGGGGTATAAGCCAGCAGGGTCGCCCCCTCGCGCCCTGGGTTTTCCCACGCCCGGGCTTCGCATACGGCGGGAACCAGCACCGTGGAACCTAAGGCGAAGCGGTAACGGTCTTGCGCCGTTTGAAGCTCGGCCTCGCCGCGGATGACGGTCCACACGGACATTCCGCCGCGAAAGAGTGCCAGGTCCGTGCGATCTCCCGGCCGCAGACGAATGCGGTGGATGCGAAAGAACGGGGATTCCAACAATACGGCGTGTCCCGAGTCGGGGGCCTCGTCCCTGCGGACATTGCGCGGCCCGGCGGTCCAGTCCACGGCGGCCAGGCCGGCTTCGCGATGCAGCGGTCGCGGCCGGCCGTCGGGGCCGGTCCGGTTCCAATCGAAGAGCCGCAGCGTGGCGTCGCTGGGCTGTTGGATTTCGGCCAGCAGGACGCCCCCGCCCGCCGCATGCACGGTCCCCGCACTCAGATAGATGCTGTCGCCCGGCCGGGGATGAAATCCGAACAGGCAGCGTTCCACGGCGTCCTCGTCCAAAGCCTGCCGCAGCGCTGCGGCATCGATCCCGGGGAGCAGGCCCGTGTAAAGCACGGACCCCGGTTCGGCATGGAGCACGACCCAGGCCTCGTTCTTGCCGCGTTCGCCGGGGCAGAAGCGGTCGGCCGCGGCATCGTCCGGGTGCACCTGCACGGAGAGAAAGTCTTCGCAGTCCAGAAACTTGACCAGCCAGGGGAAGGCGTCGGGAGGTGCAGTGAGGTTTCCCCAGATTTGCTCGGCGTGTCGCCGCCACAACTCGTCCAGCGCGGTGCCCGCCCACGGACCTTGGGCAACCACGGAAACGTGCAGGGGATGGGGGCTGATTTCCCACGATTCACCGTATTGCCCCTCCGGCGGAAGCGGCTTGTTCAGACACGCGGCAAGCCGCCTGCCGCCCCAGATTTGCGGCCGAAAGAAGGGATGAAAAACGATCGGTTCCATTCCACGGTCTCGAAGTTGCGGATTGCGGCCGGTCGGCCCTTCGATCATACAACATTGTAGGTCATGCTTTCGACCGGGTGCCGATTCGCGGCTTCGAGGGGGGCGGTTGCCGAGTTTTCGGGGTTGCGCGATCGCATGGTGCGGCGGGTTGGGGAAGGGGCTGCAACAGTGTGGCATGGCGCGATCGTTTTGTGCTATCATGAAGTCCGAGGTCGTTGCGGCCCGCCCAACTCGGTTCCCGCCTGCAAGCCCGGCCCGGCATCCGGATATGACGGAAGACGATCGCGGCACGATACGAGTCGCTTCTCGGAGATGGTCGACCCATCCGATCGCGAATCCCCGGTGCGGCGTTCTTCCGTCGCGCTTTCGGAAAAGCGGCGTAGGTTGCTTGGGTAAGGCTTGCCGAGGACCGAGCCGCGAATTAAGGTAAGAAGCGTTCGGCGGAGTCGCTGGTGTGTTCGAGCTTTCTTCGATGCAAGGAGTGATTGCCATGAAGTTGCATGCAAGTCGACGGCGATTTTTGCAGACGTCGGCGGCGATCGGCGTGGGGTATTGGGTCGCGGGCGGCGTCCAGGCCCAAGAGAGCAAGTCGCCCAACGAAAAGATTCAGTTCGCCGCGATCGGCTTGGGCGGAAAAGGCCAGAGCGACTCGGCCGATGCCGGTAACTCCGGCGCCATGATCGCCATCTGCGACGTGGACGATCGCACGCTGAACGGGGCGGCCCAACGCTTCCCGGATGCCAAGAAGTACAACGACTTCCGCAAAATGCTGGAAGAGATGGGCGAAAAGATCGACGCCGTGACGGTTTCCACGCCGGACCACACGCACGCCGCGGCCGCCCTGATGGCGATGCGGATGGGCATCCACTGCTTCTGCCAGAAGCCGCTGACCAAGTCCATTTACGAAGCCCGATTGATGGGCCAAGTGGCCGCCGAGAAGAAAGTGGCCACGCAGATGGGCAACCAAGGCACCGCCAACGAGGCCCTCCGTCGCGCTGCGGCGATCATCAAGAAGGGCGTCTTGGGCAACGTCACCGAAGTGCATGTTTGGACGAACCGGCCCATCTGGCCGCAGGGCGGCGAGCGTGCCCCCGAGGCTCCCGTCCCGCCGTACTTGCACTGGGAAGAGTGGATCGGCCCGGCGCCGTTCCGGCCGCACGCCCCGGGTTACCACCCGTTCTCCTGGCGCGGTTGGTGGGATTTCGGCACCGGGGCGTTGGGCGACATGGCCTGCCACACGCTGAACATGCCCTATGCCGCCTTGGATTTGCGCGACCCGATCTCGGTCCAGGCCGAGACCTCCGGCCACAACCGGGACAGCTATCCCAAGTGGTCGGTGATCACGTACGAATTCCCCGCCAACGATTGGCGGCCGGCTGTGAAAATGAAGTGGTACGACGGCGGCAAGCGACCCGACAAGGAGCTATTCGCCGCCTTCAACGATCCGGACGCTCCCTCCGGCAGCGGTGCCTTGCTGATCGGCGAGAAGGCGACCATGTACGCCCCGGGCGACTACTGCGATCATTACAAGATCCTGCCGGAAGTCGCGATCCCCGAGGTGGAAATCCGCCGATCGCCGGGCCACTTCGAGGAGTGGGTCCAAGCCATCAAAGGCGGCGAGGCGGCCATGTCCAACTTCCCCGGCTACGCCAGCCCGCTCACCGAAACCGTCCTGCTGGGGAACTTGGCCGTTTGGGTGGCCAATGAACCCGGCGTCGGCCCGAAGGTGGAATGGGACGCCAAGAACCTCAAGTCCACCAACGTTTCCGGCTTGGAACTGATCGTCAAGCCGAACTACCGCGAGGGTTACGTGCTGGACGTCTGAATCCCAACTCGCGGAGGACGCATCCCGTCCTCGCCGTGATCCACCGCCGCCCGAGAATCGCCGAGCGATCATCTCCCTACGAGTGCTCCATGCGATTCGTGAAGCGAACTCGGGTCGGCGGTTTTTTGCGCGCCCGCCGGTCGGCCGCGTAGCCCGGCCGGACCGCATCATCCGGCCCGAACGATGCCGCCGCCCGTGCGATGCCTCCGCGCGACTAAGCGAGGATGCCGTGAACGATCTCACCGTGAACATCGGTGAGTCGGAAATCGCGGCCCTGGAAGCGGTACGTCAATTTGGTGTGATCGATGCCCAACAGATGCAAGATCGTCGCGTTGAGGTCGTGGATATGGACGGGGTCGCGGACGATGTTGTAGCTGAAATCGTCGGTTTCGCCGTAGACGATGCCGGACTTGACGCCCCCGCCGGCCAGCCACATCGTGAAGCATCGCGGATGATGGTCGCGGCCGTAATTCGTCTTGGTCAAGGTCCCCTGGCAGTAGATTGTGCGGCCGAATTCGCCGCCCCAAACCAGCAGGGTGTCTTCGAGCAATCCCCGCCGCTTGAGATCGAGGATTAGGCCACGACACGCCTGATCCACGTCGCGGCACTGGAGCGGCAAGTCGCGCGGCAAATCGCCGTGATGATCCCAGCCGCGATGGAAGATCTGGATGAATCGCACGTCCCGCTCGGCCAAGCGGCGAGCCAGCAGGCAATTGGCGGCGAAGGTGCCGGGTTTGCGGGCGTCCTCGCCGTATAACTCGAACGTCTCCTCCGGCTCGCTCGATAGATCGGTCAGCTCCGGCACCGAAAACTGCATGCGATAGGCCATCTCGTATTGCGCGATGCGCGTCTGAATCTCGGGATCGCCCAGCGATTCGAAGAGCTTTTGATTGAGGGTCGAAATCGCATCTACGGCCTTTCGGCGGGATTCGGGGGAGACGCCCGGCGGATTGCTGAGATACAAGACCGGGTCGCCTTGAGATCGAAAGCTGACGCCCTGATGTTGCGAGGGGAGGAAGCCCGGCCCCCAAAGCCGCTCGTAAATCGCTTGCGCGTCGCGCTTGGCGCTCCAGGTGGAATGCAAGACGACGAACGTCGGCAGGTCCGCGTTCATGGACCCCAGCCCGTAGGAGAGCCAAGCCCCCAAACTCGGCCGGCCGGGGACTTGGGCGCCGGTCAGCAGATAGGTGATGGCGGGGTCGTGATTGATGGCCTCCGTGTACATGCTCTTCACGATGGCGATCTCATCCACCACCGTGGCCAAGTGGGGCAAAAGCTCGCTGATCCACGCCCCGGATTGGCCGTATTGGGCGAACTTGTAGATCGACGGGGCGACCGGGAATCGGCTTTGGCCCGAGGTCATCGTCGTCAGGCGCTGCCCCATGCGGACCGATTCCGGCAGGTCCGCGTCGAACAATTCCTGCATCTTGGGCTTGTAGTCGAACAGATCGAGCTGCGACGGAGCCCCGTTCATAGTCATGTAGATGACCCGCTTGGCCTTGGGCGGGTGGTGCAGTTGCTCCAAAACGCCGGTAGCGCCGGGCTGATGCTCGGGGACGGCGGCCCGCCCGAGGCCGGGGTTGAGCAGGGAAGCCAAGGCGATCGGCCCCAAACCGCGGGCCATCCGGCCGAAAAACTGCCTTCGCGTTTCCAGTAATGCCCGTTCTTCTCGCGGGTCCATAAGCCTTGCTCCCATCGTGCGAACGGGGCGGACCGCGCCTCGCACGCGACGGCGATTTCCGAGGTCGGCGTACCCCCTCGCCTAGTTGTAAGCCGGAAGTATCCCGACTATTTCGTGACGGTTTCGTCCAGATTCAAGAGCGCGTTGCATACCATGGTCCAAGCCGCCAACTCCGTGTGCGGCAAGGATTCGTCGCGAGGGGCCTCGCCCACGCGCAGCAACTCCCCGGCTGCGTCGGGATGCTCCTCGAAATACCTCCGCTGCCATTGCAACAAGTCCGACAAAACGGCGGTTTCTTCGGGCCGAGGCGGGCGTGAGGTCGCCCAGCGAAACCCGAGCGCTATCCGTGTCTCGACCGGGGCGTCCTGCTCGCGGAGCAGGCGTTCGGCCATTTTTCGGGCGGCCTCCACGTAGCCCACATCATTCATCAACGCCAAGGCTTGCAGCGGCGTATTGGTCCGCGGGCGACGCACGACGCAGGATTCCCGGTTGGGGGCGTCGAAAACCACCAAGCCCGGCGGCGGCGAGGTCCGCTTCCAGAAGGTGTACAAGCTCCGCCGGTAGAGGCTCTCGCCGTGGTCCTGCACGAACTTGGCGGTATTGCTGGTGGTGTAGCCGACCGCCTCCCACAAGCCGGCCGGTTGGTACGGTTTCACGCTGGGCCCGCCGAGTTTCTCCACCAGCAAGCCGGAAGCGAACAGGGCCGTATCGCGAATCGCCTCCGCGTCCAGGCGATAGCGCGGACCCCGCGCCAGCAGCCGATTATCGGGATCCTTGGCGAGAAGTTCGGGTGTGACGCGGGCCGTTTGCCGATAGGTCGAAGATGTTACCAGCATCCGCATCAAGCGTTTCACATCCCAACCGTTTTCCACGAAATCCACGGCCAACCAATCCAGCAGTTCGGGATGCGAGGGCCGCTCGCCCTGCGTGCCGAAGTCCTCGGCGGTCTTCACCAATCCCGTTCCGAAAACCTGCTGCCAAAACCGATTCACCGTGACCCGCGCGGTCAAAGGGTGGTTTGGTAGGACCAGCCACCGGGCCAAACCCAAACGGTTGCGGGGAAAGTCGGCGGGCATGGGGGGCAAGACGGCGGGAGTCCCCGGTTCGACTTTGTCCTTCGGCTTTTCGTAATCGCCCCGCTCCAGCAAGAATGCCTCGCGGGGTTGCGGGAGATCCGCCGAGACCAGCGTCCCCACGATCTCGTCTTCCAACCTCTTCAGCTTTTCTTCCAACTCCTTGGCCGCGGCGTGCAGCGGATCGAACGTTTCCCGGGAATCGGCGAAGACGTGCTCCACGAAGTAGTCTTGCAAACGCTTGCGCGCCGTCTCGTCTCGATCCTCCGGTTTGCGATCGAGGATTTCCAGGATCGGCTTGGGCACGGCGTCGCGTCCTACCTTGGTCTCTTGCAGCACCAGTTCCCACCGCCGCAGAGAGCGATAGGGTTGCCCCGCTTGCGGCGTTTTGGTCACGATGCCGGCCCGATCCCAATACACCGTGCCCCCGTGTTGCGTGAAGGCCCAACCGTTGATCTGACTGCCGGGCTGCAAGCCGACGTCGGCGGCGGGCACTTCCAGACGGACCCACTGACCCGGCGGCGGCAACTCGCCCTTGGAGCGGCGCGAGGGCGTGCCGTCCGCACCCCATTCGATCACGTTCTCGCCCCAATATGCCCGGTGTTCCCAAGAACCGTCGTTGAACTGCACCATGATTTCCCGCGGCGGATCGGCCGGATCGAGAAACACGTACGCGAACAGCACGTCGCCCTGGCCGATCATCAGAGGTTGCTTGGCACCGGTGAAAAAGTGCTGGGCCAGGCCGTCCGCCTTGCGCCGGAAGGACTTGGTCCCGCTAAACACGGGATGCTCCTCCCCCGCGGCGAACTCCCAGGGATGTCCGTCGAACTTCGGTTCCGCTCCGGCGGGCAGATCGTCCTCGACCCATACAATTTCCTGGGGAGTCAAATCGGCCGCGGCGTTCAACTCCGCCTCGGGGTCCTCGTACTCGATCTTCGCCAGGGCTTCCGCGATTTTCCCACGGACGTCTTGCAGTTCGGCCTCCAGCGCGGCCTTGGTGGTGGCTTGCTCGGGCGTAGGCAGCTTGACGATCGGCGGAGTCAGCTTGGCGTTTCCATCCATCGCCGGGTCGGCCATGCTGTAGAAGTAGGCGTACAGCCCGAAGAATTCCTTTTGCGAGATGGGGTCGAATTTATGGTCGTGGCAGACCGCGCAACCTACGGTCAGGCCCAAGAAGGCCGTGCCCACGGTAGAGGTGCGATCCACGGCGTATCGCACGAGGAATTCGGCATCGATGGCCCCGCCCTCGCTTGTGGTAACGTTGCATCGATTGAAACCGGAGGCGACCTTTTGTTCCAAGGCGGCGTCCGGCACAAGATCTCCCGCCACTTGATCGACGACGAAACGGTCGAATGAAAGATTCCGGTTGAATGCCTGGATGACCCAGTCGCGATACGGCCAGATCGAGCGGTAATTGTCCAGGTGCAGGCCGTGGGTGTCGCCGTAGCGGGCCACATCCAACCAATATCGGGCCATGTGTTCCCCGTAGCGGGGCGACGCCAACAGGCGATCAACCACCTTTTCGTAGGCATCCGGCGAGTCGTCGGCGAGAAAGGCCTCCACTTCCTCCGGCGTGGGCGGCAGGCCGGTCAGATCGTAGGTCAACCGGCGGATCAACGCAGGTTTGTCGGCCTCAGGAGAAGGCTCCAGACCTTCGGCTTCCAATCGGGCTAGGATGAACCGGTCCACGGGATTGCGGCACCAATCCGGACGGCCGACGTCGGGCAGATCGGGCCGGGCGGGGGAAACGAACGACCAATGCGGAGCGGCCTCCGCCCCCGAATCGATCCAGCGTCCGATCAACTCGATCTGCGCGGGGGTCAGAGTCTTGCCGGTAGAGGGCGGCGGCATCCGCTCGGCCGCGTCCTCCGCCGTGATCCTGCGGAAAACCTCGCTCTCCTCCCGACTGCCGGGGACGATGTAACCGGAGTCGATCGCCTCCAGGATTGCATCCAGGCGGAGGTCGGCTTTGCGCGTACCGGAATCCGGGCCGTGGCAGACATAGCAGTTGTCGGAGAGGATCGGACGGATTTGACGATCGAAGTCCGGGACCGCAGCCTCTCCCGCCCATAATGAGAGCGGCCCAAGGACCATCCATCCTAGGGCCGGGAGAAAGCTCCGTTGCAGGGCGGGGGGAAGAAAAGGACGCCTCACGGCGAAGACACCACGCAACAGTCGGGCCATGGCAAAGCTCCGTGGCGGATTGAACCGTCGACTGTCGACCGATCGCCCGTCGATCGCTCAGAGAAAGGCCGCCCGCCAAACGTAAACGACGCCGGTAGGTAAAGGATGGGGTGCCGACTCGAATCGAATGTCACAATCGCCAGTCGCAATTGATTATAAACCGGCGCCAACAGCCGTCAAGCAATGATGGAAGCAACCTCCCCCCGGAACCAAGAGGCGTCTGATTCGGGAGATTCCCCGCTTTCCCGCGATCGAACGGCGGGCGCGGCGGTGTGCGGCGCTCGGCGGCCCTACGGGAATGCTCCAATCCGAAGGAATCACTGCTTAGTGAACGAAATCCGCCTCTTTTTCCAGGTCGATTTCGTAACGGTCGAGACGGGGGGATACGGCGAAGAGGCGACCCGGCGGAATCGGCTCCCAATTCATGCCGCCGCAGGTTTCGGAGCCGACGAACACCGCCCGAACCTGCGCCAGATCCCTGCTTTCCAAGCGGATGGGTGAGCCCCAGGCCACCCAAGGACGGCCGGCGTTTTCCGGATTCCAGTCGGCGGAATACAGCGGCTGCTGCGATTGGTAGGCGAACACCCATCGTCCGTTGGACAGCACGAACTGCATGGATTCCGACGAGACGGAGCGGAGGGCGTCGCGAATGCTATCGACGATGTCGCGGGTCTTCTTGATGTTCTGAAGAATCCAGTGGAACAGGACCTCCGAATCCGTGCCGCCCCGTAGCGACTTGTGATGGGCATGTTCCAGCAGGCCCGCCAAAGCCTCCCGGTTTACCTTACCGGAATGCGCGAACATCCAATTGCGGTAGTGGAAAGGATGCGAGTCTTCCGGGCCCGGCGCAGCCTTGTCGTCGCGGACATGGGCGATCAACACGCGCGACTGACACGTGTGTTCCAGAGGTTCCGAATCCTTCCCGTTTTGCTCCGGCGAAGGATATTTGAACACGGCGGGGCGCGAGCCGTCGTACCAACCCAGGCCCCAGCCCGAGGCCCCGGCGCAATGCGGCAAACCCTCGCCCTTCGCCGCCGGCTCCGCCCGCAAGTGAACGTTGATCGGTTTTTGGGCAACCAGACCTAACAGACGACCCATTCGTTCTTAACCTTTCGCCGGCCGAAATGCTGCCCTACTTCGCATCCCGCGTCTTCTCGTGATCGTTGGGACTTGGATGGAACCAGGTCCCCGCTCGCCCCTCTGTTCCAACCGCGAAAACGTGGCCCGTTTGATGCGGCCGGCATGCGAAGCGCCCTTGCTATCCCTCAAGTATTGCCTTTTGGGCGAAAAAATTCAAACGTTTGGTCCTTGCCGGGACTAGCTCTTCCGAGGGGAAATCGCATTTTCCCCTGCCGTTCGCGCATCGATCATGGGGAGCAAGACGGCGCGCGAGTTTACGAAAACCGTTTGCGTTGCACCGTTTCGGCGTTTACACTTGGCCGCTAGTCGCTCCCGTTGGGTGGGGAGCAATCCCGAGGCACAAGAGCAGTGCAAGCGTCGGGTATTCTTCATTAAGAAGCCGCAATTCGAATTAAGAAGCCGCAATCCGAGGGAGGCGCCTCCGATGTCCCGAAACTTCGCCCCGTCAGCCCGGCCCGTAAAGTTCGCCCGTCGCGATTGCCTGAAGCTGGCCGCTTCCACGGGAATCCCATTGGTCCTGCCCCGTGCCGTCTTGGGAGTTGCCGGCGAGGTCGCTCCTTCGGAGCGGATCACGCTGGGGTTCATCGGGATGGGCAAGCAGAACCAGTACCACCTCAACCGCTTCCTGGGCATGAATCAAGTTCGCATACTCGCCGTGTGCGACGTGGATACCACGCGCCGCGAGGATGCCAAGCGCCGTGTGGATGAGAAGTATCAAAATGGGGATTGCGCGGCTTACAACGATTACCGGGATGTTATCGCCCGGGACGACATCCAAGCCGTAGTCATCGCCACGCCCGACCACTGGCACACGCACCCCATCGTGGATGCCTGCAAGGCCAAAAAGGACATCTACTGCGAAAAACCGCTGACTCTCACGATAGCCGAGGCCAAGCTGTGTATCGAAGCGGTGAATAAATACGGGGTGATCTTTCAAACCGGCAGCCAGCAGCGGTCCAGCCGGGAATTCCGCGTGGCATGCGAGGCGGTGCGGAACGGGCGGATCGGCAAAGTGGAGCGGGTCTATGCTTCGGTCGGCGGCCCCAGCAAATGGTGCGACTTGCCCGAGGAACCGATGGAGCCGGGCTTGGATTGGGGGCTTTGGTTGGGGCAGGCGCCCGAGCGGCCCTACAACTCGGTCCTCAGTCCCCGGGGCGTGCATAACCACTTTCCGGCCTGGCGGAGCTATCGGGAATATTCCGGCGGCGGCATGACGGATTGGGGGGCCCACCACTTCGACATCGCTCAATGGGGTCTGGGCATGGACGGCTCCGGGCCGGTGCGGATCATCCCGCCGGAAAACCCCGCTTCCGGGCGCGGCGTCCGCTATGTCTACGAAAACGGCGTGGAACTGATCCACGACGGGTACGACGGACGCGGGGGCGTCAACTTTGTGGGTAGCGACGGCGTGGTGTACGTCGATCGCGGGAAGTTGCAAAGTTGGCCCGACGAAGTCGTCAAGGAGCCGCTCGGCGACGACGAAAGGGTCCGCTTGTACCAGTCGTCCAATCACCACCAAGACTGGATCACCGGGATTCTGGAACGCAAGCAGCCGATCTGTCCCGTGGAGGTTGGGGCCGGATCGGTGACGGTTTGTCATCTGGGAAATCTGGCCTACTGGACGGGCGAAACGCTCACTTGGGATCCCCAAAATTGGAAATTCGTGGAGCCGGCCGGCGCGAACGATTGGTTGGACGGCATCCGCAAAAGCCCCCGCCGCGATCCCTGGCAGCTTCCCAGCGTGTAAGGGCTGCGCGTGTCGCCCAGACGCCGACGGCTCAGCTACCGCCCCGGAGAGCGGTCGCCGTGTCGGGCGCGCCCGTGTTAAGCCGTCTCGGCAGAATATGCCCGGGGCGAGGGTCGTCCGGCTTGACCTTGCCCGTTTCACGGGATTTCGCTAGGATGGGCGAACCTGGACGGGTGAGGTGCGCGGATTTGGAGGCCTCGCGACCCAGGCGCCACTGTCCTATCGGAAAGGATTTCCGATGCATCCCGCTACTCTTGAGCAGTTGAGCCTACTCGTGGGAGGCGAGTATGAGGGGCCGGCGGACCTGCCGGTTGAAGGGGCGGCTCCCATCCACGAGGTGAAGGCCGGCCAAATCACCCTCATCGACCGGCCGGACCGCATCTACCTTTTGCGAGACACCCAGGCCGCCGCGGTCGTCATCCCCAAAACCGTCTCGGAGTGTCCGCTGCCGGCCATCCGCGCCGACGACGTGCACCGTGCCTTTTCCGCGATCGTCGGCTTTTTTCGTCCGCCGCGAGCCGTGGAACGCAAGGGAATCCATCCCACGGCCGTCATCAGCCCCACGGCCGAACTCGGCGACGACGTCGAGGTCCATCCCTACGCCGTGATCGGGGACGGCGTGCGGATCGGGGCCGGAAGCACCATCCATTCCGGGGTCCGCATCCTGGATCACTGCCGCATCGGACGCAACGTGCAAATCTTCCCGAACGCCGTGCTGTACGAGAACACCGTCGTCGGCGACAATTGCCGCATCCATGCGGGGGTGGTCCTGGGCGCCTACGGATTCGGTTACGTCTGTCGCGACGGGCGGCACGTCCTTTCGGCCCAGTTGGGAAACGTCATCCTCGAGGACGATGTGGAAGTCGGCGCCAACACCACCATCGACCGCGGCACCTACGGCTCCACGGTCATCGGTGAAGGGACGAAAATCGATAATCAGGTGATGATCGCGCACAATTGCCGCATCGGACGACACAACATGCTGTGCGCCCAGGTCGGCATCGCGGGCAGCACGACGACGGGCGATTATGTGGTGATGGCCGGCCAGGTCGGCGTCCGGGATCACGTCCACATCGGCGACGGGGCGGTCTTGGGGGCGATGGCCGGTGTCATCCACGACATTCCGCCGCATTCGCGTTACGTCGGCATCCCCGCCACGCCGGAGCGCGAGCAGATGCTCAAGCAGGCGGCCTTCGCCAAGCTCCCCGAAATGCGGCGCCAGCTCAAGGAATTGCAAGAGACCGTCCGGCGGCTCGCGCCCGCCGAACCGGACCGGCGGCGCGAAGTGGCTTGAGGGGGATCGCCCCGACCGCCGCCCGATCCCGCGCTTCGCAGCCGGTTGCGGAGCCGGCTGTTCGACTGGGGATTCTCCGGCCGGCGGTTTCTTCATCGCGAGTGTCTTGTGTCATGTTCGGAGTCGCCGTTCCAGACCGACGCTTCCCTCAACGGCCCGCTTCTCCGCGCGACGATGTTCCGCCGGGCGCGACGATTCCCAGCCGGATCGGCCTGATCGCGGGATGGGGCGACTACCCGATCATCTTGGCCCGTACCCTGCACGAACGCGGACTGGCCGTCTTCGGTCTGGGCGTCCGTGGGCACGCCGACCCCGTTATCCGCGACTACTGCCGCGAATTCGGTTGGATCGGACTGGGGCAACTCGGCCGAGCCGTGCGATTCTTCCGCCGCCACGGCGTGGCCCATGCCACCATGGCCGGCAAGATTCACAAAGTCATCCTCTTCCAACGTTGGGCCTGGTTGCGGCATCTTCCCGACGGTTACGGGCTGCGCACCTTCGCCCCGCACTTTCTCTTTCGAGCCAAGGATAATCGCGACGATTCGCTGCTGGGAACGGTTTGCGAGGCCTTCGCCCGCCGCGGCATTCGCATGCATGCCGCCACCGACTTCGTCCCCGAAGTCTTGGTGGAACCCGGCGTGCTTACCCGAAGGCAACCCACCGCCGCGCAGTGGCAAGATATCGCCTTCGGCTGGCGGATCGCCAAGGAGATGGGCCGGCTCGACATCGGCCAAACCGTCGTCGTCAAGGACTTGGCCGTCCTGGCCGTGGAAGCGATCGAGGGGACCGACGCCTGCATCCTTCGGGCGGGAGAACTGTGCGGCGCCGGCGGCTTCACCGTGGTCAAGGTGGCCAAGCCGCAGCAAGACATGCGATTCGACGTGCCGACCATCGGCATGAATACCGTCCGCAACGTCGCGGCCGGGCGAGGCGCGGTCCTTGCCGTTGAAGCCCAAAAAACGATCTTCTTGCACCGCCACGACGTATTGGAACATGCCGACCGGAACGGGGTGGCCTTAGTCGCCCTCGGCGGACCGTGATCGGGAGACTTGGTCCGAGCGTTTCCCCCGTCTCCACCGCGAGACACGGGACCAAGGCGAAACCGTATCGCCTCCGGATCGGCGAGTCTGCCGCCCACGCCTGAATGCGAGATTCCGCCGCCATGGAGTCCTTGGACGCTGCTTCTTTTCAGCATTCCTCGCCAACGCCGCAGGAGGGGATCGTCTTGCTGACCGGCGCCACGGGCTACATCGGGGGTCGGCTCTTGCCGATCCTGGAGGAACGCCGACTGCGCTTGCGATGCCTGGCCCGACGGCCGGATAACCTCCGTTCGCGTGTCGCCCCATCGACGGAGATCGTCCGCGGCGACGTCCTGGATGCCGAATCCCTGACGGCGGCCTTCCGGGACGTGCATACCGCGTACTACCTGATTCATTCCATGGGGCAGGCGGGGGATTTCGAACGGGACGAATTGCGGGCGGCCGCCAACTTCGCCGCCGCGGCCAAGCAGGCGGGCGTCCGCAGGATCATCTTCCTAGGCGGGTTGGGCAATCCCCGGCATCCCCTCTCCAAGCATTTGCGGAGCCGGCACGAAACCGGCATGCTGCTCCGAGAATCCGGCGCCCAGGTGATCGAGTTTCGCGCTTCCATCATCATCGGTTCCGGTAGCGTTTCGTTCGAGTTGATTCGGGCCTTGGTCGAGCGGGTGCCCCTGATGATCTGCCCGAAATGGGTGAACGTGCCCGCCCAACCGATCGCCGTCGAAGACGTCCTCGATTACCTGGTCGCCGCGCTGGATTTGCCCCCCGGCGAGAGCCGCATTTTCGAAATCGGCGGTCCGGACCGCGTGGGCTACGGCGAGATCATGCGGGAATACGCGCGGCAGCGCGGTTTGAAGCGGATCATGATCCCCGTTCCCGTGCTCACCCCGTATCTCTCCAGCTTGTGGCTGGGGCTGGTGACGCCGGTCTACGCCCGCGTGGGCCGCAAGCTCATCGAGGGATTGCGCAATCCCACCATCGTGGAAGACCCATCCGCGCTGGAGGTCTTCCCGATCCGGCCCCGAGGACTGCGCGAGGCGATCGAGCGGGCCATGCTCAACGAAGATCGAGAATTCGCGGCCACGCGTTGGTCCGACGCCGTCTCCGCGAGCGGGCTTCAACCGCGCTGGGGGGGCGTGCGTTTCGGTTCCCGGATCGTCGATACCCGGAGTGTTTCCGTCAATGTTCCCCCCGCCGCGGCCTTTGCCCCCATCGAGCGGATCGGCGGTCGCACCGGATGGTACTACGCCGACGGGTTATGGCGATTGCGGGGAGTGCTGGATCTGCTCGTGGGCGGCGTAGGCTTGCGGAGAGGACGCCGCGATCCCGAACACCTCCGAGTCGGGGAAGCCTTGGATTTCTGGCGCGTGGAAGACTTCGAGCCGAACCGTCTGTTGCGGCTTCAGGCCGAGATGAAGCTGCCGGGCCGAGCGTGGCTGGAGTTCGAAGTGACGCCCGCCCAACACGGGGCCGTGATTCGCCAAACGGCCATCTTTGAACCCTTGGGGTTGCTCGGTCTGGCCTATTGGTACGCGATGTATCCGCTGCACTGCCTGATTTTCGGCGGGATGTTGAAAAAGCTGGCCCGCGCGGCCGAAAGTCAGGCCGGCGTCGTTTCCGGTGCGAAGTGACGCCGCAGGCTCGACGGGCCGATCGACCTCACCTCGACAGGACTAGCGAATACAGGCTAGAATACCCGTTGCGAGTGTGCTCGCTGACGCGCATGCCGCAAAATGATTTCACCAAAGCAGCGAAATTCAACATCCCCGTTGCCGCCGGTATGGATGTCTTGCGTTGGTTCTTGGCCTTTGCACCCGTCGCGATCTATTTGATGATCGTAGGCGGCTTGAACCTTTGGCGGCGCCCCGTTCTGCTGACGGGAACGCAGGATCGGCTTTTGCTCGGCCTGTCGCTGGTGGGTCTGCTTATCGTGGGGCCGATGGAGCTGTTTCTTCCCGTTGCAGCCTACATCCAGTACGGCGGCGCGGTCTGGTTGATTTTGGTAATCTTGCTTTCGCTGGCGGTCGGGCTGGTGATTCTTACGGCCCCGCCGCGGATCGTGATCTTCAACACGGCGCCCCATCAGCTCCGCGCCATCGTCGCCGAGACGGCGCTCGAATTGGACCAAGCGGCACGTTGGGCCGGCGATTGCCTGGTACTGCCCGGCTTGGGGATTCAACTCTTCTTGGTCGTGTCGCCCGGTTGGCGTAACGTCACCTTGTCGGCGATCGGCCCCCATCAAGACCATCAGGGTTGGCGAACGTTCGGAAGGGCCTTGGCGAGCCGCTTGGCGGCGACGGAGGTGCCGCCCAACCCCCGCGGTCTGATGCTGGTCGCGGTGGGCTTGGCGCTCTTGATCGCCGTCAGTGTGGGCGTCTTCCAAGGAAACCCGTCGGTGGCGGCCGTTCTCAATCGGGTCATCCCCTTCTAGATCCGCGTCCGTCCAAGGTCGCGCCGCCCGTTCGCAATCCTGAGGGCAGGTTGCGTCCCGGCGTCCGTCGGACGCCCCGGTTTCCCTATTTGTCAAAGGGCTTCCCTTCCATGGAAAGATATTTCGTTCGTTACGGCATCACCCGCATCCTGGGCGTCTTCTCTCCGCCGAGCGAGGACCAAACGTTCGCGCGGGGCGATCAAGTCATCATTCGCACGGATCGCGGCTTGGAGGCGGGCGAGGTCCTCGGGCCGGCTACGGAGCGAGGAATCCAGATGCTGGGCACGCCGCCGGAGGGGCGCATCTTGCGCCGCATGACGGCCGACGACCAGCGCGAAGTCGTCCGCATCCGCCGCCAGGCCGAGGAGGAAATCGAGATTTGCAATCGACACGTGCGGGAGTTGGGCCTCGAAATGGAGTTGGTGGACGTCGAACACATCTTCGGCGGGGAGCGCATCATCGTCTATTACTTGGCCGACCAACGCGTGGACTTCCGCGAATTGGTGCGTCGCCTGGCCGCCGAATTCCATACCCGCATCGAAATGCGCCAAATCGGCGTGCGGGATGAGGCCAAGCTGCTGGGCGATTACGGCGATTGCGGCAAGCCCCTTTGCTGCAACACGCACCTGTCCTCCATGCCGCCCGTCTCCATGAAAATGGCCAAGCTGCAAAAGGCGACGCTGGATCCGGCCAAGATCTCAGGGCGGTGCGGCCGCCTCAAATGCTGCCTCCGCTACGAATTCGAGCAGTACGAGGAACTGCTCGAAAAGTTGCCTCCCGTGGGTAGCGAAGTGGAAACCAAGGACGGTCCGGCCAAGGTCGTGGGGCACGAAATCCTAGCGCAGAAAGTCCTCATCGAGACGCGGGAGCGCGTCCGCAAGCTGGTTGCGTACGATCAAGTGCGAGTGGTGGGGCGAGCCGCCCCGGCGGAAGACATGCGGCAGGCCGCCGAAGACGTCGTATGAGGCCGCCGCTTCTCCGCTCGTTGCGTCGCCCGCGAACGCGGTTTCCTTCTCGCCCGTCGCCGTTGCTTGCGACCTGCTTGGCAACCGCTACACTATACCGTAGTCTTGGGCCGTCGCGTGAGGCAGACGGGCGGTGGGTCGACGGCTCGCCGCGTCCAAGTAAGCCTGGGGGACTCGTATTCGGAGGAGGTGCGACATGAAGGCACGTTGGCACAAGATTCTAGGGGTGATTCTGATCGGAGTCGGCGTGATCCTGGCCGTTCCGGGCTGCCCGAAACCGCCTGCGGACCAAAAGGCCCCGGCGAGCACGACGGGCAGTGAACGCGGGCCGGCGGCGGCGACGGAAACCGGGACGGCGGAGTCTGCCGCCGAACCCGCCGAATCTGCCGCGGAGAGCACGGCGCCGGCGGCTGAAGCCGAGGCTCCGCCCGCC
>Ga0067045_1003240_pt1 | contig 32777 bp, 33 predicted proteins | sample TerdegcTABiofilm_FD_59184 | JGI IMG/M metagenome (GOLD analysis project Ga0067045, IMG submission 59184) | Combined Assembly of (Gp0054472, Gp0054536) Wastewater bioreactor microbial communities from Singapore -Terephthalate degrading...
TTTGCTCTGAAGAGCTACCGCCAAATATGGGGCATCCTATGTCACCACCATCAAATTAGCCCAAATATGGGATAGGCTTCGCAAATAAGGATATCCGAATTTATTTGTCAAATTTCATCAGCAAGCAGCGGTCGATTGGGGAGGGAACGCCGCCAGCGACCGGGGAGGTGAGGCAGCGGCGAGGCGTAATGGTTGGGTCCGGGGGCAAGGTTGGCGTGGTGGAAAAGCCGCACCTGGGGTGTGGCAGGATGCGATAGGTTTTGCAGCGGGTGGCGGGCCGGCACGGTCACAACGGTGAGGTGGTCGGCGGGCTGGTGAGGCCAGAGCGGCTGTTTGGGGCCGGGGTGGGCCGGTGAGGCTTGGAAGCGGGCAGGGGGAAGGTTGAGATAGCAGGGGGCGAAAGGCAGCCTCCATCGGCGGGGTACATTGGGTGGTCGGAGGGTGCGGTCAACGGGCGGAGGATGAAGCCGCTGTCAATGAAGCCTTACGTTTGGTGATTCGATTGACGGAAGTTCAACGTGGTAAGAAAGAAAGTGCGGCAAAGCCTTGAAAAGGACGGCTGGCTAACGCGCGCATGCTAAGAAACAGACCCGGGTACCGGCTGGGGAGAGAGAGTAAAACCCAGGCGAGCCGCTTTGCGTTGCAGGTGCCGGATTTCCCGTTTACGAAATTGCTGTTCATAGTCCTGGGCGCTCATTTGCTGATACTCTATTTTGAGCTCAAGACCCGGAAAGAAAAACCTTTCCCATTCACCAAAACGGCGGATACCCCTGCTTGAGTTCCAGCCCGACCTCCTCGCTGTACGCCAGGAGCGCCCAGAGCACCCACTGCGCCGGCTTGAAGAGCGACATATTCCCCCAGGGTTGCACTTTGGCCCAGGCGGCATACAGTCAGACCGGGACCAAATGGAGATCTAAACCCCACTTGAGGACGGTGCCACCAGCATGAATGTTGGCTCTATCGTGCAAGTCCGTGATCGCTGCTGGGTGCTGCTGCCGCACCCCGACCCTGAAGTCTACGCCTTTATGATACAAGGCGTTTTCCCGGTTTGTCAGGTTCCCCCCACGGGCGTGGGGACGACGCAGGGTAGCGCGGTACTCAGCGATAACCTAGCCAGTTCCCCCCACGGGCGTGGGGACGACGTGACCACGTTTAATCAGCTGGCGAAAATACGCCAGTTCCCCCCACGGGCGTGGGGACGACTCACATCACCATGCAACAAATTGCAAATCTTACCACAGTTCCCCCCACGGGCGTGGGGACGACGTTCATTGCGGGCGTCCTTGAAGCCGTAGACTCCCAGTTCCCCCCACGGGCGTGGGGACGACGTGGGAACACGGAGGCTTGAGCGGTCATCCACCGGTTCACCCCCACGGGCGTGGGGACGACCAACCGCCCGGCCTCGGTCGGCGTCAAGTGCGGAGGTTCACCCCCACGGGCGTGGGGACGACGTGGATGGAGCGTCGCCGTCCATTACCAACGGCGGTTCACCCCCACGGGCGTGGGGACGACGCGCTGAACACCATACTCCCCACGTCCGCCCGGAGGTTCACCCCCACGGGCGTGGGGACGACGATGCTTATGCTGTGAATCTGCCGTGTCGTCCGAGGTTCACCCCCACGGGCGTGGGGACGACCTAACAATCCCACCGGCTCGTGGAACTGGGATAGGTTCACCCCCACGGGCGTGGGGACGACGGCTTTCCGGTCTCGTTTTTGGTGCCCTGGTGCGGTTCACCCCCACGGGCGTGGGGACGACTTGGGATAATATTCGCGATGCAATCGCCTCGGCAGGTTCACCCCCACGGGCGTGGGGACGACTCAACCCGCGCCCGAACGTGTAGGCGCGCGTCAAGGTTCACCCCCACGGGCGTGGGGACGACGACCAACCAGATCGCGATTCACTACGTGGAGCCGGTTCACCCCCACGGGCGTGGGGACGACGTGCGGGCTGGGAGCACCTGGAAATCTTTGTGCCCTTCATCCCCACGGGCGTGGGGACGACGTATTTTCGGCGGCCAGCGCCGCCAACGCCGCCGGTTCACCCCCACGGGCGTGGGGACGACTTCCATATTGCCGGCGCGGAAATTCGTCCCATCGGTTCACCCCCACGGGCGTGGGGACGACGACTGCTGCTCTCCCGTTTCCAGCCCCGCCACCGGTTCACCCCCACGGGCGTGGGGACGACGTACTCAAAATCGTCAACCGTATAGATCACTGCCGGTTCACCCCCACGGGCGTGGGGACGACGCTCGGCGCAGGCCCAGGCGGCGGCCTTTGACCCGGTTCACCCCCACGGGCGTGGGGACGACAAACATCGGCGTCTGCCTGCCAAGCACCTTGCGCGGTTCACCCCCACGGGCGTGGGGACGACTGATAGATGAGAAGCGCTATCAACCGCAAGATATTGGTTCACCCCCACGGGCGTGGGGACGACTACACGTTCAAACTCGCTGCCAGCAAGTTTTACGGTTCACCCCCACGGGCGTGGGGACGACTTTTGGCGCTCGTCCTCGCTCAGCGCCCGCGAAGGTTCACCCCCACGGGCGTGGGGACGACGCCTACTGCCCGTTAAGAGCGATTACAACCATACGGTTCACCCCCACGGGCGTGGGGACGACTATATCCGTCTAGGTCTGGCTGGACGGATATTTAGGTTCACCCCCACGGGCGTGGGGACGACTTCTGTAGTAATCGCGGGCGAAGTCTAACGGACGGTTCACCCCCACGGGCGTGGGGACGACGCTCCTTTTTTGTCTGTTGCTTAACTGTTTCTAGGTTCACCCCCACGGGCGTGGGGACGACGAGTAGTGAGCGGGAGAAGTTCCGGCAGGAGGCGGTTCACCCCCACGGGCGTGGGGACGACGCCAGCGCGGTTGTGGAACTGGGGAAACTCGGCGGTTCACCCCCACGGGCGTGGGGACGACAACAACGCAACGGTACCCCGTTATGCTGCCTACGGTTCACCCCCACGGGCGTGGGGACGACGTTGCGCCGCGCTCCGACCAGCCCGGTAAGGCGCGGTTCACCCCCACGGGCGTGGGGACGACTCGGGTTCATGGTGGCCTGGTGTGTAGTGTTTCAGGTTCACCCCCACGGGCGTGGGGACGACGACCCTAATCAGGGAAACCACGGCGCTGCTGTCTGGTTCACCCCCACGGGCGTGGGGACGACCCGCAGTGTTACGTTTGCGGGGCGACGCGCGGAGGTTCACCCCCACGGGCGTGGGGACGACGAACAACCGGATCGGGACGCACTTCGCGCTGCCGGTTCACCCCCACGGGCGTGGGGACGACGTCTCAAGCGGGCCTGATCGCGGCTACCGTAGTCAGGTTCACCCCCACGGGCGTGGGGACGACAAAGTTACCTCCATGATAACAAAGGTTACGCCTCGGTTCACCCCCACGGGCGTGGGGACGACACGGTACCCCAGGGCCGGGCGTCCAGCGTCGGCGGTTCACCCCCACGGGCGTGGGGACGACACAACGCCACGGTACCCCGTTACGCCGCTTATCGGTTCACCCCCACGGGCGTGGGGACGACGCCGTGCATCAGTGACATTTCCTCATCTGTGAAGGTTCACCCCCACGGGCGTGGGGACGACGCATTTTCACGCGCCGTCTGCGCTGGCGTGATCGGTTCACCCCCACGGGCGTGGGGACGACGGAAGGCAGCAGCGGTAGCACGGTAGACAGCCCGGTTCACCCCCACGGGCGTGGGGACGACGGGATAAATTTCGCAACACAGGTAATGAGTTCCGGTTCACCCCCACGGGCGTGGGGACGACTTCCAGTCTACGTTGCCGCGCGTATCCCACGCCGGTTCACCCCCACGGGCGTGGGGACGACGTGGCCTCCGTTTGAGACCCCGGCAACATGCCCGGTTCACCCCCACGGGCGTGGGGACGACTATGAGCGTTTTCCAGGGGCGCTTCACGTCATAGGTTCACCCCCACGGGCGTGGGGACGACTTGTTGTTTCGTGGCCTACTGCGCTCCTGGTTGTAGGTTCACCCCCACGGGCGTGGGGACGACGCATCACCAGGCGCGAGAGTAAGCGGTAAGGGTAGGTTCACCCCCACGGGCGTGGGGACGACTACCGCTGCCGGGTCGGCCTGCAATTCCTGAACGGTTCACCCCCACGGGCGTGGGGACGACCTGGAAAATGCTTTCCGCATTTCCTCTATCGTCAGGTTCACCCCCACGGGCGTGGGGACGACGACGCGCCTTCTCGCTCACTCAGCGCCCACAACGGTTCACCCCCACGGGCGTGGGGACGACGGGCGTTCAATTTCTCCAGCGCAGTTGCAACGCGGTTCACCCCCACGGGCGTGGGGACGACTTTGACGGAGATCGCGTGAACGCGCCCCCCGTCGGTTCACCCCCACGGGCGTGGGGACGACTAGGGGTGGCTTATACCGGTATAGAGTTAGTAAGGTTCACCCCCACGGGCGTGGGGACGACTACTCGGAAACTGTGAGGCGGTTTCGGTGCCATCGGTTCACCCCCACGGGCGTGGGGACGACAAAATCTACTTGATAGTATCATTGTCCACAATCAGGTTCACCCCCACGGGCGTGGGGACGACTGGAGACGTGGATAAAATCGCGTCTAATGTCTCGCGGTTCACCCCCACGGGCGTGGGGACGACATACCGCATAGGCGAATTCGCTTTTGGGTAAGCGGTTCACCCCCACGGGCGTGGGGACGACCATTCCATTGATGCATTTAGGATTGCGGCTGTTAGGTTCACCCCCACGGGCGTGGGGACGACGAAATCCCCTTCCAGAAACGCCGAGCACAACGCGGTTCACCCCCACGGGCGTGGGGACGACGGGTTGCCCTGCTCATCACGAATCATCCGCAACGGTTCACCCCCACGGGCGTGGGGACGACTCACAGAGGCCGTGGATGGCGTGCTGTCTGTGAGGTTCACCCCCACGGGCGTGGGGACGACGTCCGCCGCGCTATCCGGTTGCGCCACGGGGGCGGTTCACCCCCACGGGCGTGGGGACGACGATGCTTATGCTGTTAGGCTCCCGCGTCGTCCCAGGTTCACCCCCACGGGCGTGGGGACGACTTATGATGAGTTCGGCACTGTGGATCTGATTTAGGTTCACCCCCACGGGCGTGGGGACGACTTGACTGTGATCTTTTCACTTCGTGTATTTCGTCCGGTTCACCCCCACGGGCGTGGGGACGACGCCCGGTTGACCGCGCAGCCGTAGGGTGCGTCAGGTTCACCCCCACGGGCGTGGGGACGACGCAGGCCGCCATCACGAGCACTGCGTCAACCATGGTTCACCCCCACGGGCGTGGGGACGACGTATCTGTCAAGCGGTTTGGGTGATTTTAGGGAAGGTTCACCCCCACGGGCGTGGGGACGACGTCACGATTCCGCCGCTGGAGGCAGACCGGGCAGGTTCACCCCCACGGGCGTGGGGACGACGCTGGAGAGCGAAGACGGTCAGACGCGCCTTATCGGTTCACCCCCACGGGCGTGGGGACGACGAAGTCCCGCAAGCCAGGCGGGACGACCACCACGGTTCACCCCCACGGGCGTGGGGACGACGGCAGCCAACGGCCTACTATAACGATTCGCGGCGGTTCACCCCCACGGGCGTGGGGACGACGCGGGCGGCCACTTTCCCGCGCACCGCGCCGTTCGGTTCACCCCCACGGGCGTGGGGACGACGCCCAGGGGCCGGTCAAAGTGAATCAGGTATACCGGTTCACCCCCACGGGCGTGGGGACGACCTACGCGGCCCTGCTCAAGCTCTCCGGCGGGCGCGGTTCACCCCCACGGGCGTGGGGACGACGAGGTTGAGGACGCCATGGACCGCAGCGGAGCCGCGGTTCACCCCCACGGGCGTGGGGACGACTGGTACGGCGTCTCCTTACTGTTCGTCTCAGTCGGTTCACCCCCACGGGCGTGGGGACGACGCTTTCTTGCGTCTCTATGACTGCGACAAGGAAGGTTCACCCCCACGGGCGTGGGGACGACGGATGGTAGGCTTAGACATTGACGGAACGGTACGGTTCACCCCCACGGGCGTGGGGACGACGATGCCGCTGGTTAATCGTACCGGCTGCGCCTAGGTTCACCCCCACGGGCGTGGGGACGACTTCACCCTGGTGGTCGCCGCAGCGTGACCGGGACGGTTCACCCCCACGGGCGTGGGGACGACTGCTTGCCCATTTCCAACGTATTCAATACCAGACGGTTCACCCCCACGGGCGTGGGGACGACTCCAGGCCAACACCTCTTCGTAGCCAGGACGGTAGGTTCACCCCCACGGGCGTGGGGACGACTGAGCGTTACCAGCCGCCGAGCCGGGGCGATTCGGTTCACCCCCACGGGCGTGGGGACGACCTGAACGGCGAGACTTTGCCGCTCAATGCGATCGGTTCACCCCCACGGGCGTGGGGACGACGTAGTCCGCCGCCGACCCGTCAACTATGCTCGCCAGGTTCACCCCCACGGGCGTGGGGACGACGCTGGTAACGCTCAGGCTGACGCCGGCAGGGAACGGTTCACCCCCACGGGCGTGGGGACGACTATTGAGCGTGCGCGGACACGGGGGCTGGATGAAGGTTCACCCCCACGGGCGTGGGGACGACTGAGTGAATTGGGCGGAGTTGCTGGGGGCGGTACGGTTCACCCCCACGGGCGTGGGGACGACGCGGCACATCAATTGTAGTCACAGCCCCCCCACGGTTCACCCCCACGGGCGTGGGGACGACGCATACTCCCCCCTTTTTGCGCGGCCAGCAGTCGGTTCACCCCCACGGGCGTGGGGACGACATACTTTTTACAGGGGGTGTTTGTGAGAGTTGAAGGTTCACCCCCACGGGCGTGGGGACGACTTCCCCGCGTTGCCCGTCCAGTTTCCACAGTTGCGGTTCACCCCCACGGGCGTGGGGACGACCCACGTTTAAGCACGGGCGGTACAGCAAGGTGCGGTTCACCCCCACGGGCGTGGGGACGACTTCCTGGGATGTAGTGCAGGTAGAAGGTTTGATCGGTTCACCCCCACGGGCGTGGGGACGACGCCCGTACTGATTCACCAGGTCTGCAAAAGTTCGGTTCACCCCCACGGGCGTGGGGACGACTGGTTAGATCAGGCTCGCTGGTGGTTAGTAGTAGGTTCACCCCCACGGGCGTGGGGACGACTACGTGGGCCTGGCAGAACTGGCTACCCAATGGCGGTTCACCCCCACGGGCGTGGGGACGACGCGACTAATGCCGTGATAGAGATTGGCGACGGCGGTTCACCCCCACGGGCGTGGGGACGACGCATGGCCGACGAAGAAGAAATCAGGCTGGTTTGGTTCACCCCCACGGGCGTGGGGACGACCGAGACCGTGTAGAACCAGCCAGTTTCCGGTTCGGTTCACCCCCACGGGCGTGGGGACGACCCGGATGAAGAATCGGATGGCAGTTAATATCTCGGTTCACCCCCACGGGCGTGGGGACGACGGGCATGGAGCACTACACGAAAATATTTATGGCGGTTCACCCCCACGGGCGTGGGGACGACTTCTACTGAGTAGCCGCACCGGAGCAGATCGTCCGGTTCACCCCCACGGGCGTGGGGACGACATGCGGAGGCGGAAGAATTGATTGAGTGGGCCAGGTTCACCCCCACGGGCGTGGGGACGACGTAGAATGGCTGAAGTCTATGATTGTAGGCATCGGTTCACCCCCACGGGCGTGGGGACGACGAGCACCGATAGGTAATAGCCCGTAGCTGCTTCGGTTCACCCCCACGGGCGTGGGGACGACCCGGATTCGCGGTGGCACAGCCCCCCTCGCGGTCGGTTCACCCCCACGGGCGTGGGGACGACTAGCGACCACCTCTCCACCCAGGTAAGCGTGACGGTTCACCCCCACGGGCGTGGGGACGACTTTGCAGGCGGTCACGAATGGACTGAACAATATCGGTTCACCCCCACGGGCGTGGGGACGACTCAGGAGCAATCCAGCAATAAGGTTCAATCATCAGGTTCACCCCCACGAGCGTGGGGACGACAGCAGCAAAGTTGCCAGTGAAACAGCCATTTTCGGTTCACCCCCACGGGCGTGGGGACGACGTCTGCTAACTGGGATACGGAATGGGGAGGCTATGGTTCACCCCCACGGGCGTGGGGACGACGGCAGGAGGCAAGAGCAACTGGACAAAGAGCACGGTTCACCCCCACGGGCGTGGGGACGACTCATACGAACTGCTGAAGATCCCCTTGTCGTATCGGTTCACCCCCACGGGCGTGGGGACGACTTGCCACATGATCTATAACGCGGAGAATCCGCGCGGTTCACCCCCACGGGCGTGGGGACGACCCACTGGCTACGGTCGTGACGGACGCTTCTGATAGGTTCACCCCCACGGGCGTGGGGACGACTTTGGATAGGCCCGCCGGCGGTAACGGCGGGCCAGGTTCACCCCCACGGGCGTGGGGACGACGTGGCTGGATGATCAGACTCAGCAGCAGAGTCAGGTTCACCCCCACGGGCGTGGGGACGACTCCACCGCCAGCACGGTTAACCGGGCGCGTGGAGGTTCACCCCCACGGGCGTGGGGACGACGACCCTAATCAGGGAAACCACGGCGTTGTTATCGGTTCACCCCCACGGGCGTGGGGACGACCCTGACCTCAGCCATCACCGCCGCCGCATCTGCGGTTCACCCCCACGGGCGTGGGGACGACCACCGCCCCCCAGTCCGTATTCTGGAAGAACGACGGTTCACCCCCACGGGCGTGGGGACGACTACTCCTATCATTGACATAGACATAGCACTCTCCGGTTCACCCCCACGGGCGTGGGGACGACCTGTGGGAGTCAGGACGAGTGGCGTTCAGGCAAGGTTCACCCCCACGGGCGTGGGGACGACGTGGGATGATAGATGCAGACGTGGCAAAGCGCAGGTTCACCCCCACGGGCGTGGGGACGACCATCTGCGCTTGCTCTCGCGCCAGCAGGCCCTCCGGTTCACCCCCACGGGCGTGGGGACGACTGGGCTGCCAGGCTTGAAGCGTTCCCCGCTTTCGGTTCACCCCCACGGGCGTGGGGACGACCGAAGCGGACAACTTTTCAGATAACGCTCACGGAGGTTCACCCCCACGGGCGTGGGGACGACCTGACTATCTGCCAGCGCAGCAGCGGAGACGGCGGTTCACCCCCACGGGCGTGGGGACGACTGACGCTACGTGAGGCAGCGGAGATTGCCCAGACGGTTCACCCCCACGGGCGTGGGGACGACCTGGTCTTGCTCATCTGTGGATGAGTGCCTGGCGGTTCACCCCCACGGGCGTGGGGACGACGCCCGCGCCCGCCAACTGGAGCGGCGCAATCTCGGTTCACCCCCACGGGCGTGGGGACGACTCTAAGGGAGCAGTAGGCATCTCACCCTCCTTTCGGTTCACCCCCACGGGCGTGGGGACGACTCCCAGTCCCTTGCAGGTTGGCGATAACTCGTGAGGTTCACCCCCACGGGCGTGGGGACGACTGGCCCTGTGCTGGGCCGCTGGAAAGGAGGATGAGGTTCACCCCCACGGGCGTGGGGACGACCAGCAGCAAAGTTGCCAGTGAAACAGCCATTTTCGGTTCACCCCCACGGGCGTGGGGACGACGCAGGATAATATGACAAATGCTGACCGAGCCACGGTTCACCCCCACGGGCGTGGGGACGACTGTTCAGGTTGCGTGAGTCCATTGCCTCATCTGCGGTTCACCCCCACGGGCGTGGGGACGACTGAAGCAGCAAGACGCAGAGCAAAAGCAAGCTAGGTTCACCCCCACGGGCGTGGGGACGACCTGTGATGTTACATGATGGAGACAAGATCGGTATGGTTCACCCCCACGGGCGTGGGGACGACGATGCCGCTGGTCAACCGCACCGGTTGCGCCTACGGTTCACCCCCACGGGCGTGGGGACGACTCTAACCGGACGCACTGGAGCGACGCTGTTGTTCGGTTCACCCCCACGGGCGTGGGGACGACGCCTTGATTTCCTGCGCGGCCAGGTATGCCAGCCGGTTCACCCCCACGGGCGTGGGGACGACTAAAATGAAAAAATGGAATTCCATGATCACCTACGGTTCACCCCCACGGGCGTGGGGACGACTGGCTGAGGTGCGAGCATACGCTGCGCTCTTTCAGGTTCACCCCCACGGGCGTGGGGACGACAACGGCTGCGGATTCAGTCTCTACGCCGGGCTACGGTTCACCCCCACGGGCGTGGGGACGACGCAGCCGGCGCGAGATTCTTTCTTGCGCCGGCCGGTTCACCCCCACGGGCGTGGGGACGACGCGGTAAAGAGGAAGAAAGTCCGCTATTCGCTAGGTTCACCCCCACGGGCGTGGGGACGACCAGCGTGTCATTGAGCGCAATCCTGGCGTTATAGGTTCACCCCCACGGGCGTGGGGACGACCTGGTGGCCCTTCTGGGAAGCGTTGGGGAATTTGGTTCACCCCCACGGGCGTGGGGACGACGCTTCCGCCAGGTCGCGCCCGCAGGTCGGGCACGGTTCACCCCCACGGGCGTGGGGACGACCTACCTTGCCGCAAAACAGCTATTCAGCCCTGCGGTTCACCCCCACGGGCGTGGGGACGACCACTATGGCGGCTCCTGGCCTGTCCACATGTACGGTTCACCCCCACGGGCGTGGGGACGACGGCGGCTGTGGGGCGTCATGGGTCGTGATTCTAGGTTCACCCCCACGGGCGTGGGGACGACTGACGTTTGAGATCAGCCCGGACTTGCTGGTACGGTTCACCCCCACGGGCGTGGGGACGACTCGCCCTCGCCGACAGCTACGGCAGATTGATCACGGTTCACCCCCACGGGCGTGGGGACGACGAAAGAAGCGGAGACCGACCGGGGGCGGATGTCGGTTCACCCCCACGGGCGTGGGGACGACTGATTCTAATGTCTCTCGTTGTCCCGTTGCTTCTGGTTCACCCCCACGGGCGTGGGGACGACCCCAATCCTGGTGGTTCGCCAACGGTGCGCTAAGGTTCACCCCCACGGGCGTGGGGACGACCAACTGGGCAATTTCCTGCTCGCGCTCCATCAAGGTTCACCCCCACGGGCGTGGGGACGACTCATAGCCTGCTGCTGGCCTGTTACGAGCCGGAAGGTTCACCCCCACGGGCGTGGGGACGACCTCCCCAACTCCTCCAGGGCCGGCAACCGGAACGGTTCACCCCCACGGGCGTGGGGACGACTGTTACGCAATGCGCCCAACGAAATCTGGATGAGGTTCACCCCCACGGGCGTGGGGACGACCAGCCGTTCCGGTTGTAGGGGGACCAATGGCAACGGTTCACCCCCACGGGCGTGGGGACGACGGTGGTCGCGGTGCTCCTGTCGCTGTTGCTGGCGGTTCACCCCCACGGGCGTGGGGACGACGCATACCAGATTATGAGGATGCGCTGTTGTGCCGGTTCACCCCCACGGGCGTGGGGACGACAATCTTGGCCGCGTGCCAGGCATTGCACGCATACGGTTCACCCCCACGGGCGTGGGGACGACTCCGGGAGGACGTCACCGCCGCCAAAGTGGAGGAAGGTTCACCCCCACGGGCGTGGGGACGACCCAACCTGGCATCCCCTCCCAGTCGGGCGGCTCGGTTCACCCCCACGGGCGTGGGGACGACTGGTTTAGATCCTCGTCGTTGGCAGTCAGTTCCGGTTCACCCCCACGGGCGTGGGGACGACGTTGCCCCTCGCCTCTCCTTCTTCTCTGTATCCCGGTTCACCCCCACGGGCGTGGGGACGACTTCTGACCTTCCATATCCTCATTAAATCCCCAGTCGGTTCACCCCCACGGGCGTGGGGACGACTTGTCTGGCCGGAGGAGGGGCAGCCGACGGCATAGGTTCACCCCCACGGGCGTGGGGACGACTCCCTGCACCGGGTCGTTGAGCGCCTTTCCTAATGGTTCACCCCCACGGGCGTGGGGACGACTAGTCCGGGCCGCCTCCGCCTCCAGCTTGTGAGAGGTTCACCCCCACGGGCGTGGGGACGACGGATGGCATTGACCGTGCCCCAAGGGCGGGCGTCGGTTCACCCCCACGGGCGTGGGGACGACTTCCGCCTGGCTGCGGTGATTGCCGCCAGGCGCAAGGTTCACCCCCACGGGCGTGGGGACGACGCAGGTGGCCGAGTTGCAGCAGCGGGTGGCCTCGGTTCACCCCCACGGGCGTGGGGACGACGTCAATCACGAGTTGGGAACAAATTTGACTCTAGGTTCACCCCCACGGGCGTGGGGACGACTGCGGCGACTCAGCCAGCAGCTCCGCTTCCTGCGGTTCACCCCCACGGGCGTGGGGACGACTTATCAGCGCCAACGAGCGTTGTTGGAAATTGCGGTTCACCCCCACGGGCGTGGGGACGACGTTGCGCAGTGCGTCATAATTGCGCGGGCGCCCCGGTTCACCCCCACGGGCGTGGGGACGACGCGCATGAATCCCGTGTCCACCGGCGCGCCCGTCGGTTCACCCCCACGGGCGTGGGGACGACGAAGGCCCCCCTATGAAGATCACCCGATCATCCGGTTCACCCCCACGGGCGTGGGGACGACGCAGACTGCCATCGTGCCCGATCTCATGAACTACGGTTCACCCCCACGGGCGTGGGGACGACGTCGGCGGGACCTTCTGCGCCGAGTGCGGTGAAGGTTCACCCCCACGGGCGTGGGGACGACGAGGATTTGCAGCAGGCGCGGGAAGCCCGCGACGGTTCACCCCCACGGGCGTGGGGACGACCTGGTGGTAGCAGAGAGAGAGGGCCGCAAGGTACGGTTCACCCCCACGGGCGTGGGGACGACGAACTCAATTGGCTCAATCCCGTCCCACCACCGCGGTTCACCCCCACGGGCGTGGGGACGACGTTGGCAAAAACAATCTTGGCCGCGTGCCAGGCAGGTTCACCCCCACGGGCGTGGGGACGACGCATGAGCCGGCTATCGCAGCGGTGGTAGCCGCGGTTCACCCCCACGGGCGTGGGGACGACCCGCTTTCGCGTGCGACAACCCGAGATCCTATACGGTTCACCCCCACGGGCGTGGGGACGACCAGCGCCAGCAGTTTAGAACTCAAAACTAACATCGGTTCACCCCCACGGGCGTGGGGACGACCAAAACCGGCACTTCCCACTTGTCAAGCACAATGGTTCACCCCCACGGGCGTGGGGACGACCTTTATCCTGTTCCTGGTCTGGTTGGCGAGTCTCGGTTCACCCCCACGGGCGTGGGGACGACACTGCGGGTCGTATTGTTTCCACTACAACCGGCAGGTTCACCCCCACGGGCGTGGGGACGACGGCAGGGCCGGGTATTCATCCTGTGTGGCCGGCGGTTCACCCCCACGGGCGTGGGGACGACTCTCTCTGGTTGCGCGTGTTGTTCTTCGCCTGAGGTTCACCCCCACGGGCGTGGGGACGACTCCGCCGTCGCCGGCGGCTGGCTTTGACATGTACGGTTCACCCCCACGGGCGTGGGGACGACCCGCAGGGCGTCCAGGTCATCGTTGACGAACGCGGTTCACCCCCACGGGCGTGGGGACGACTCTGTTCCGCGTCGTCCGGTCACTCTGTCAGTTCGGTTCACCCCCACGGGCGTGGGGACGACCTCCAAACGTCATTCATGTTTCACCTCTTATCTCGGTTCACCCCCACGGGCGTGGGGACGACTCCTTCTGCCTCCGTCCGCCCCCGGAGGCTTGCGGTTCACCCCCACGGGCGTGGGGACGACTGCCCTGTTTGGAGCGAGTGAGGCCTTCTTCTCGGTTCACCCCCACGGGCGTGGGGACGACTTGCCTTTTCCTCATTTTAGTATAAACACGTCAAGGTTCACCCCCACGGGCGTGGGGACGACGTGGGCATCTTTGGCGGCAGCGAGCCAACAAACGGTTCACCCCCACGGGCGTGGGGACGACTAAGCGGAAAAACATATCAAACCTCCTGATTTAAGGTTCACCCCCACGGGCGTGGGGACGACTTCAGTCCCGCCCTTTCGTCCGCGTCCGTGCTCGGTTCACCCCCACGGGCGTGGGGACGACTGATCAGGCAGGGCAGTTCTATGTTGTCGCAGTCTGGTTCACCCCCACGGGCGTGGGGACGACTAACGGCAGTGATATTGTCTAAGGGTACACTACTCGGTTCACCCCCACGGGCGTGGGGACGACCTCCTCCCCCCAACTTGAACTGGACCTGGGGGACGGTTCACCCCCACGGGCGTGGGGACGACGGAGTGGGAGTGGGTTGCCCTGGGGAGGCCCCGGTTCACCCCCACGGGCGTGGGGACGACTTACGGTTTTACTTATCTGTTCGGGAAAGGCAAGGTTCACCCCCACGGGCGTGGGGACGACTCGCATTGCTAGAAAGATTGGGGTTGATAAAAATGGTTCACCCCCACGGGCGTGGGGACGACGCCTGACGACCTGGCCGAAAAGGACATACCCTTGGTTCACCCCCACGGGCGTGGGGACGACCCGGCACGCCTGACGAACCACCTTTGGGAGAGGCGGTTCACCCCCACGGGCGTGGGGACGACGTGACGGCGGGCAAGTTATTGATTGCAACGCCCGGTTCACCCCCACGGGCGTGGGGACGACACCAGTGGCTCACCGGGAACCCCCCCCGACGTGAGGTTCACCCCCACGGGCGTGGGGACGACGCCATGGTCAGCCCGCTCTATAGAGACGATGGCGGTTCACCCCCACGGGCGTGGGGACGACCAATGAAGCGCCGCGCCGGGATTCGCTGTAGCCGGTTCACCCCCACGGGCGTGGGGACGACTGGGTGGAAGACTTCAATGAGCGCCAGGTCATCGGTTCACCCCCACGGGCGTGGGGACGACGCAGCCAGCGCGAGATTCTTTCTTGCGCTGGCCGGTTCACCCCCACGGGCGTGGGGACGACTGGGGCGGCGCGAGAACACCATGCGCCATTACACGGTTCACCCCCACGGGCGTGGGGACGACGCTACCTGAGGGGGGGCTTTGCATGACCGAGACCGGTTCACCCCCACGGGCGTGGGGACGACGCAACCTCCGTTCCAACATCTGGTAGCGCACCAGGTTCACCCCCACGGGCGTGGGGACGACGACGAAGCGCCTGACCGAGGCCGAGCGCGAGATGGTTCACCCCCACGGGCGTGGGGACGACGAAGCCAAGCCGAAAGGCGAGTTCGCGGCTAACAGGTTCACCCCCACGGGCGTGGGGACGACGTGTAGCCAAAGATTGAATACACCCCCCCTGAAGGTTCACCCCCACGGGCGTGGGGACGACTTGCTCCTCCCGCTCCATTGCTCGCTGCCAATCAGGTTCACCCCCACGGGCGTGGGGACGACTCTGCTTGCTCGTGTTGTCCTTCGCCTAATTGACGGTTCACCCCCACGGGCGTGGGGACGACGTAGCGAGGGCCATCCCAATTCCATGAGTATCCGGTTCACCCCCACGGGCGTGGGGACGACGTGGCCCTTAGAGACGATCTGCGGAGATCTGGCCGGTTCACCCCCACGGGCGTGGGGACGACTAAACGCTCTCGTAAACTCTCGGTTGTTCGTAAGGTTCACCCCCACGGGCGTGGGGACGACCCGCGTAAACCTGTTACGTATCCTTTTGTTGACAGGTTCACCCCCACGGGCGTGGGGACGACGATAAATTGTTGCTGTATCTGCGAAAACTGAGGAGGTTCACCCCCACGGGCGTGGGGACGACTGCTGCCTGCGTTCCACATCCCCTTGAGGTCAGAGGTTCACCCCCACGGGCGTGGGGACGACGCCAGCGCGGTGTCGGCTAACAGAAAATCACGGAGGTTCACCCCCACGGGCGTGGGGACGACTACGGCGGTCTTTACTGTCCTTATGGTGCTGTTCGGTTCACCCCCACGGGCGTGGGGACGACGTGCGGTTGTTATCATCTGGTCCCTGTCTTGCCGGTTCACCCCCACGGGCGTGGGGACGACCTGCGGGTCGTATTGTCTCCACTACAACCGGCAGGTTCACCCCCACGGGCGTGGGGACGACGGGTAGATGGTTACGGGGCTGTTGCCCGTTTCAGGTTCACCCCCACGGGCGTGGGGACGACTAAACGCTTCGGTTTGGCCATTTCCTCACCCCCGGTTCACCCCCACGGGCGTGGGGACGACGCACGACGGAGCGGGAGGCCGGGCGGCACACGCGGTTCACCCCCACGGGCGTGGGGACGACCAGATGTTGGAACGGAGGTTGCAAACCAGTGCCGGTTCACCCCCACGGGCGTGGGGACGACTGGCGGCGGTAGACCCGGACGACGTCCAGTACAAAGGTTCACCCCCACGGGCGTGGGGACGACCTGAAAAGTTAGTTGGGCAGGACTTGCAGCAACCGGTTCACCCCCACGGGCGTGGGGACGACGTTGTCATTGTTGTCATTGTTGTCATTGTTGTTAGGTTCACCCCCACGGGCGTGGGGACGACTTCGGCCCGCGCCGCGATCATACCGCCGACCCCGGTTCACCCCCACGGGCGTGGGGACGACACAGCAAAAGCACGGCATCTGTCATCCGCGCAACGGTTCACCCCCACGGGCGTGGGGACGACTGGACTATCCCAGTCCATTCGCAAGAGGGAAATAGGTTCACCCCCACGGGCGTGGGGACGACTATCAAAACACTCAGAATGTCAATACCCAAATTCGGTTCACCCCCACGGGCGTGGGGACGACCCATAGCGCCGCTCAGCAGGAGGATGAAGCAAAGGTTCACCCCCACGGGCGTGGGGACGACGCGAGTTCCGCGTTGACTGTCAAAAAATTGTCAGGTTCACCCCCACGGGCGTGGGGACGACGTTTGTTTGCGAGTTCCGCGTTGACTGTCAAAAAAGGTTCACCCCCACGGGCGTGGGGACGACAAGCACGCGAGCCCACAGAAAGCCTCACAAAAATGGTTCACCCCCACGGGCGTGGGGACGACTATCGGGGGTGGTGTCCTGGCTCTTGGTGCGCATGGTTCACCCCCACGGGCGTGGGGACGACTGGCCTGCGCTACTGTCAGCAGCACAATCGTGTAGGTTCACCCCCACGGGCGTGGGGACGACACCCGCTTGGCGTGACGTAGCGCTGCTATGATCGGTTCACCCCCACGGGCGTGGGGACGACATGTAGCAGACATCCCCAAAAGCCTGCGCCTCAGGTTCACCCCCACGGGCGTGGGGACGACGTAAGCGGCGGATGACATTAAACCAGCAAGCCCGGTTCACCCCCACGGGCGTGGGGACGACTCTAAGGACTGCTTGAGAGCGATAATCGCAGGAGGTTCACCCCCACGGGCGTGGGGACGACTAAAGAAACACTTTCTCCCTGTGTCTGTGCGTGCGGTTCACCCCCACGGGCGTGGGGACGACTCTGCAATCTAATCAAGGGGGGTTGACATGTATCCGGTTCACCCCCACGGGCGTGGGGACGACGTATCGTCTTTGATCTGGATGCGGCTTAAAAGACGGTTCACCCCCACGGGCGTGGGGACGACGTTGGGCCGGTGGCCTGCCCCACCTCGGTCATCGGTTCACCCCCACGGGCGTGGGGACGACCGTGGATCACCTGACTGTCAGCGCCGACATCACGGTTCACCCCCACGGGCGTGGGGACGACGGGGGCAGGCCCGGTGGAATGTGATGTAGTGCAGGTTCACCCCCACGGGCGTGGGGACGACTCAGTGAACCGCTTAGCAAGCGGATACAACAAACCGGTTCACCCCCACGGGCGTGGGGACGACACTTTGCTCGGCTCTGGACAGCGACGTGAAGGACGGTTCACCCCCACGGGCGTGGGGACGACTTGAGAGTCAGCTTTTGTTACAGCACTCTCAGCGGTTCACCCCCACGGGCGTGGGGACGACTGCAGGGACAGAATCCCGACATCCTGGCTATTCGGTTCACCCCCACGGGCGTGGGGACGACGGAACCGCCGACTGCGGCAATTGTCATCCCAACGGTTCACCCCCACGGGCGTGGGGACGACTGCGTACCCCTGCCTGATGTAGAGCCTGGCAGAGGTTCACCCCCACGGGCGTGGGGACGACGACAACGCGCGGGCCAACCGGAGCAGATGGGGTAGGTTCACCCCCACGGGCGTGGGGACGACTCACCAGGTCGGCTATCAGCCGTGATAGATTCCGGTTCACCCCCACGGGCGTGGGGACGACCAACCGTTGTACCGGCAACGGCGGGCTATGGGTAGGTTCACCCCCACGGGCGTGGGGACGACGGTGAGTGGGTTCTGTCAGTGTTTTTGGGCTTAGGTTCACCCCCACGGGCGTGGGGACGACCAAAGATTGGCCGGCTACGCAATACCCTTACCGCTGGTTCACCCCCACGGGCGTGGGGACGACTCACGTCTTACCACGATTAACCCCAGCCTGTCCGGTTCACCCCCACGGGCGTGGGGACGACGTGGCGACGGCCAACGAGTACAACAGCGCCTACGGTTCACCCCCACGGGCGTGGGGACGACTCCCCGGACGCACACGCACGCTGTCGGGCAAATGGTTCACCCCCACGGGCGTGGGGACGACGCAGGCCGGGTAAGATTTGGCGGGCTGATCATCTGGTTCACCCCCACGGGCGTGGGGACGACGTCTCGCTGCTTGCGCGTATTGTTCTTCGTCTTAGGTTCACCCCCACGGGCGTGGGGACGACTAAGCAGCCGATGGTGATGGTGCAACCGGATACGGTTCACCCCCACGGGCGTGGGGACGACGTGATCCGCCCACAGTTATGACAAATTGCCATCGGTTCACCCCCACGGGCGTGGGGACGACAAGGCACTGCGCAGCGCAGTACCGGCCTCCGCGCGGTTCACCCCCACGGGCGTGGGGACGACCAGGCAGCCCCAGCAGTTCACGCCAGGCATGTACGGTTCACCCCCACGGGCGTGGGGACGACCGAGGGTGTGAGTGAATTGGCAGGAGTTAATCCGGTTCACCCCCACGGGCGTGGGGACGACACGTCTGGACAACGTTTCTGACGGACATGTTCAGGTTCACCCCCACGGGCGTGGGGACGACGGAATTTCTGCGGGAGGGGGTGGCGCTCAATGAGGTTCACCCCCACGGGCGTGGGGACGACGCAACCAGGAGGGTGGGGATGGTAGGCTTAGACAGGTTCACCCCCACGGGCGTGGGGACGACGTAAGCCGTGCTCATCCCCTGCTGGTCCCCGGCGGTTCACCCCCACGGGCGTGGGGACGACACTGGCATTCACTGTAATGGTTACGGTGCGGCTAGGTTCACCCCCACGGGCGTGGGGACGACAAGAGCAGCCGCAGACGACGACCCTCAAACACCGGTTCACCCCCACGGGCGTGGGGACGACGTATCCGGTCGTAGCAAGCGGATCATAACGAGCTAGGTTCACCCCCACGGGCGTGGGGACGACCTTTCCTCAGCAGGCGAGTGGATAGGCAAGACCGGTTCACCCCCACGGGCGTGGGGACGACAATAGCGAGTGAGGCATACAGAGCGGGCATCTCGGTTCACCCCCACGGGCGTGGGGACGACGGGGTGTTTTCGGGGGTTAACTGGGGCTTCGCACGGTTCACCCCCACGGGCGTGGGGACGACGTTCCGCGTGCTGTTCGCTGGCGTGAGGATGCCGGTTCACCCCCACGGGCGTGGGGACGACCTGCTGTCAGTAAATTTGTGTCAGGTATCATCAAGGTTCACCCCCACGGGCGTGGGGACGACTAGCAGCGGTCAGGGCTAAAGGACTTGACGTAAAGGTTCACCCCCACGGGCGTGGGGACGACGTCGCGCCTGCGCTTTTCAGCGTCGCGCCTGGCGGTTCACCCCCACGGGCGTGGGGACGACTATCCCACAGGGAGCAACGCAGCAGCGAGATCAGGTTCACCCCCACGGGCGTGGGGACGACTAAACAACGTGTTCATTGCCCCCCCCTTTCTTCAGGTTCACCCCCACGGGCGTGGGGACGACTGGGGCGAGCGGTAGAAAGCGCTATGGCGCAGACGGTTCACCCCCACGGGCGTGGGGACGACGCCGCTGCCAGGCGCATCCGTTCATCGCTGCTAGGTTCACCCCCACGGGCGTGGGGACGACGGCCCGCGCTATCTATAGAACCCTCGCCTACTCGGTTCACCCCCACGGGCGTGGGGACGACCGAATGCGGGCGTTGTCCCGCAGGTCCACCGCCGGTTCACCCCCACGGGCGTGGGGACGACAAATGAGTCGCTACCGCAAAATCAAGTGCGAACGGTTCACCCCCACGGGCGTGGGGACGACAACGTCTGCGCCGCCGGGACGATGATGCCATCCGGTTCACCCCCACGGGCGTGGGGACGACCATCCTTGTAACCGCCGTGCTCCGCCAGCCAGAAAGGTTCACCCCCACGGGCGTGGGGACGACGACTGCAAAAGCGCAGTTTCACCGACAGGAATCAGGTTCACCCCCACGGGCGTGGGGACGACTCCCTGCTCGGTTTTGGTGCTGCGCTTGTTGGCAGGTTCACCCCCACGGGCGTGGGGACGACGGTGAATTCTGGTGTTTTGACCTCCGGCGTCTCGGTTCACCCCCACGGGCGTGGGGACGACCTCGGTATGCCGGACTCTCCACGATAGCGCGGGCGGTTCACCCCCACGGGCGTGGGGACGACCAAGATGCCCCCCGTAAAGGCCACCGCCTCAGGCGGTTCACCCCCACGGGCGTGGGGACGACTCCAGGCAGCCATGGATGACGAGCACGATGCCGAGGTTCACCCCCACGGGCGTGGGGACGACGGCGGTGACAGTGAACGGCCGTGCTGACGGGATGGTTCACCCCCACGGGCGTGGGGACGACGATAATGCTGGCGGGGCGTATATTGCCAGTGCCGGTTCACCCCCACGGGCGTGGGGACGACGCCTTCTGGTACTCCAACTGCAAGCGCAAGTACGGTTCACCCCCACGGGCGTGGGGACGACGAAAAAGGCAATCAGAACTGTCCTCTCAGCGGCAGGTTCACCCCCACGGGCGTGGGGACGACATGTTTGTCCAGTGCGTAATCGGGAATTTCCCGCGGTTCACCCCCACGGGCGTGGGGACGACTTCAGCGCGGTCCAGGAACCAATCACGGCCGCGCGGTTCACCCCCACGGGCGTGGGGACGACGCTGACAGCATCCCGATAGGCCTCTGCACGCTCGGTTCACCCCCACGGGCGTGGGGACGACGATGGGGTCAAAAATCCCTTACTATGAAAAACGCGGTTCACCCCCACGGGCGTGGGGACGACTTCCGAAGGTACAACAACAATTTATCGTACTCACGGTTCACCCCCACGGGCGTGGGGACGACGTTCTGGCTATGTGCTCGCAGCGCTTTATCAGGCGGTTCACCCCCACGGGCGTGGGGACGACCGAGCGGTCAGCGGCGCAACCTGTCCGGTCAGGAGGTTCACCCCCACGGGCGTGGGGACGACGCCCGACCCCAAAGACCACGGGGCGCTCCAGCCCGGTTCACCCCCACGGGCGTGGGGACGACTCTGGGCACGGGTGCGGGCCGCAACAAAGAAATCGGTTCACCCCCACGGGCGTGGGGACGACGAAGCGCGGAAACTGAATGGGCAATTTGATCTCAGGTTCACCCCCACGGGCGTGGGGACGACTACTGATAACGTCTACGGGCAAGGCCATGCTGCCGGTTCACCCCCACGGGCGTGGGGACGACCGGGAGACGTCTTTGGATCTGCGTTTCGTAATCGGTTCACCCCCACGGGCGTGGGGACGACCACCTTGACAGAGTAACTGAGGCTGCGCAACCTAGGTTCACCCCCACGGGCGTGGGGACGACACGGTCGTGGCATACGTCCGCAACCGCAAGCCAGGTTCACCCCCACGGGCGTGGGGACGACTTGGGGTTTGATACCTCGTGAGATAGTGTTAACAGGTTCACCCCCACGGGCGTGGGGACGACCCTTCGGAAACTTAGAATTTGGATTGTGATTCCGGTTCACCCCCACGGGCGTGGGGACGACCACAGAGCTGGAGGGGCGGAATGAAGCAATTACGGTTCACCCCCACGGGCGTGGGGACGACTATGAATTTGGCACAAGTTCAGGCAATCCACGAAGGTTCACCCCCACGGGCGTGGGGACGACTAATGGCGGTGGCGGTGGCGGCGCTGGTGGCGCTAGGTTCACCCCCACGGGCGTGGGGACGACGGTTGCGGGTAAAGTCTGCTTAGTTCTCCCCCCGGTTCACCCCCACGGGCGTGGGGACGACGCTGGGATTGATGATTGGCAAGCGCGGCTTTCCAGGTTCACCCCCACGGGCGTGGGGACGACGCGCGTATACGCTCTGATACGCTGCCGCTCTTCAGGTTCACCCCCACGGGCGTGGGGACGACTATACGTTTCACTGATCACCTCATATGTAACCACGGTTCACCCCCACGGGCGTGGGGACGACTCAACCTTCAACCTCCGTGTCTTTTTTTATCTTAGGTTCACCCCCACGGGCGTGGGGACGACTATAGGTAGTTTTTTGCGCCCACTGTCGTCTATCGGTTCACCCCCACGGGCGTGGGGACGACTCGCGCTGCGGAGCGGCCAACAATCCAGACTGACGGTTCACCCCCACGGGCGTGGGGACGACACCCTGACCAGTTAGGAAAAGACCGCACCACACGGTTCACCCCCACGGGCGTGGGGACGACCAAGAACGCCGTTGTGTGCACGGTAACTCTTACGGTTCACCCCCACGGGCGTGGGGACGACTGACCGGCCAATACAGGTGAGGCAGCCCTTTGTAAGGTTCACCCCCACGGGCGTGGGGACGACGCCCGCCGCAGGATTAATTGCATTCCGACGAATGGTTCACCCCCACGGGCGTGGGGACGACGTAAAAACTATCATCCTACCATCTGATTGCGCAGGTTCACCCCCACGGGCGTGGGGACGACGACTATCTCCATTGGAGAAGCCATGAAACGTAGAGGTTCACCCCCACGGGCGTGGGGACGACTATGAGATGTACTTTTGGCGGCGGCTGCTGGTGAGGTTCACCCCCACGGGCGTGGGGACGACGTTCAACCCAAGACGCAGGCAGAGATTCGCCAAGGTTCACCCCCACGGGCGTGGGGACGACTCAAGCCGCTGTGCTCAAGGTAAAGTTGCTGCACGGTTCACCCCCACGGGCGTGGGGACGACTGAGTTGCTGAGTAGTAGCCATGAGACACCTCCCGGTTCACCCCCACGGGCGTGGGGACGACCTGCGGCGGAAGGTGCAGCAGGTCGGCACTTGAGGTTCACCCCCACGGGCGTGGGGACGACGAACTAATGGCTGGGCTGGGCGCTCTGTCCTCTTGGTTCACCCCCACGGGCGTGGGGACGACGAGTTGCTGAGTAGTAGCCATGAGACACCTCCCGGTTCACCCCCACGGGCGTGGGGACGACAAAAGATGGGTAGGGTCAAAAACAACTCTTACTAGGTTCACCCCCACGGGCGTGGGGACGACGGTTTCCTATGAGCAAGGGCGGGTGATACACGTCGGTTCACCCCCACGGGCGTGGGGACGACGCGGTTAGCGTATAGAGAGTGGCTGGTTTCATTCGGTTCACCCCCACGGGCGTGGGGACGACTAAGCGCTACGCGCGCGGCGCGGCTGCTTAAGTCCGGTTCACCCCCACGGGCGTGGGGACGACTTAGCGCAGTGATAAACGTAACCCTGCTCACCAACGGTTCACCCCCACGGGCGTGGGGACGACTGCGGACGGCGGAGCGGAATGCGCGCGAACTGGCGGTTCACCCCCACGGGCGTGGGGACGACTACCACCGCTGCGATAGCCGGCTCATGCTTCCAGGTTCACCCCCACGGGCGTGGGGACGACGGCTTTCTGTGGACTCACGTGCTTTCTATGATCTGGTTCACCCCCACGGGCGTGGGGACGACTTCCCTAATCTTGCCAGTCACGGTGAGTCCTTACGGTTCACCCCCACGGGCGTGGGGACGACGATGAGTTGTCGCGGCTGGACAGCTACCCGCCGCGGTTCACCCCCACGGGCGTGGGGACGACGCTGATGATGGTGTGGTCAGTTTAACTCATCATAGGTTCACCCCCACGGGCGTGGGGACGACTCATGTGCTGTACAAACTCAAAAACCGGATAGTCGGTTCACCCCCACGGGCGTGGGGACGACCTCGCTGAGTAGGGGGGGGAGCGGAAAAGCGTCTCGGTTCACCCCCACGGGCGTGGGGACGACTGCTGTTTCGTTTGTTTGTGAGTTTCGTGCTGAGGTTCACCCCCACGGGCGTGGGGACGACGCGTGCTGATGTTTCTGCGTCTATCTCTGACAAGGTTCACCCCCACGGGCGTGGGGACGACTGTCGCCTGCTTCCGCTATGGGGGGTGGATCGCAGGTTCACCCCCACGGGCGTGGGGACGACGAAACGACCCGGTTGGCTTCATGGAGGCAGTCTGGTTCACCCCCACGGGCGTGGGGACGACGAGGGCAATCCGGCCCTGCTCCAGTACGGCGATCGGTTCACCCCCACGGGCGTGGGGACGACGTTAGACAACTCTGGAAAGCTTGCCAGGAATGCGGTTCACCCCCACGGGCGTGGGGACGACTGATACCGGGGTCGTCTACACGGCGGACGATGAGGTTCACCCCCACGGGCGTGGGGACGACTGGTCGCCATGAAGTTACACAGTGCCTCGTAGACGGTTCACCCCCACGGGCGTGGGGACGACGTGGGTGTTATGCGTGGTCATGACGAGGTTATCGGTTCACCCCCACGGGCGTGGGGACGACCTGAGCGTACCAGCCGCCAAGTCGGGGCGATTCGGTTCACCCCCACGGGCGTGGGGACGACGCCCAATCACAGCAGCAATCCTAAACGCATCAAGGTTCACCCCCACGGGCGTGGGGACGACTATATGATTTTGATGTATGTGCTTGCCGCTGTGCGGTTCACCCCCACGGGCGTGGGGACGACTTTTCTCCTCAGTACCTTTCCTCGGTGTCTCAACGGTTCACCCCCACGGGCGTGGGGACGACAATTTCTTGTATCTTTCACACCAGGCATATCCACGGTTCACCCCCACGGGCGTGGGGACGACCGTTGCTTATTATTGTGGTGGCTGCCTCCATTAGGTTCACCCCCACGGGCGTGGGGACGACGGCGTTTCAATGAAGGCACTCTCCCTAACCCACGGTTCACCCCCACGGGCGTGGGGACGACCACAAGACTGATTGTAACACCACCAGGGGACTTCGGTTCACCCCCACGGGCGTGGGGACGACGTAATGCGCGAGCGATGAGAGAGTCAGTTGTTGAGGTTCACCCCCACGGGCGTGGGGACGACGAATATGATAAACTCCTGCTTTACTTGAGAAAACGGTTCACCCCCACGGGCGTGGGGACGACCCCCCAGGCAGCGGACGACAGCAACGGACACACGGTTCACCCCCACGGGCGTGGGGACGACCTGGATGACCATCCAGAGGTTTCTATCCTGGAGAGGTTCACCCCCACGGGCGTGGGGACGACTTACCAGAGCAGCTGGCCTGGAAATGAAATTAGGGTTCACCCCCACGGGCGTGGGGACGACGACATTTACCAGCAGGGCCAGCCGGTAGACGTAAGGTTCACCCCCACGGGCGTGGGGACGACGTTGGTGATCGTGATGTTCATTTTCCCTCCTTTCGGTTCACCCCCACGGGCGTGGGGACGACAAATAATTGAGAGCGCCCATAAGCTGCTTATCCGGTTCACCCCCACGGGCGTGGGGACGACTTTTGTTTGGGCGTCAAGCCGTCAAAAGCCATCAGGTTCACCCCCACGGGCGTGGGGACGACCAACGGCAGCGGTCTCTCCTGGCGGCGCGAGATCAGGTTCACCCCCACGGGCGTGGGGACGACGCAATTAGTGCGCCGTTGGCGAACCACCAGGATGGTTCACCCCCACGGGCGTGGGGACGACCATATCATGCGCCAGATCGCCCCCAGCGCCACACGGTTCACCCCCACGGGCGTGGGGACGACTGAGCAATGCAGACGCGAGCGTATCCCGTTTTTCGGTTCACCCCCACGGGCGTGGGGACGACGCCCGCAGGTCGCCGCCCGCCAGGTAGAAATCAGGTTCACCCCCACGGGCGTGGGGACGACCGGGTGGTAGTTCGCCCGCGCTGGCGGCATTCGCGGTTCACCCCCACGGGCGTGGGGACGACTATTGCCACCGGCCAACCCCAGTGGGCTCCCGGCGGTTCACCCCCACGGGCGTGGGGACGACCTGACCGCAGCCTGGGCATTTCCAAAGCCCAGAGGTTCACCCCCACGGGCGTGGGGACGACGGGGGCGATCTGGCGCATGATATGCAAAACCTCGGTTCACCCCCACGGGCGTGGGGACGACTACTGCACACAAAGATCATGGTCGGCTTACGCGGTTCACCCCCACGGGCGTGGGGACGACAAGTTCGTGGGCAAACTGGGCGTAGATGTCAGCCGGTTCACCCCCACGGGCGTGGGGACGACCCAAACGGCCCACCGGTGTGCTATACTGATGATAGGTTCACCCCCACGGGCGTGGGGACGACGCCCCCGCCTTGCGTTGCGGGGGCCGTTGTGCTAGGTTCACCCCCACGGGCGTGGGGACGACGATGCCAATATTGAACAGCACGGCCTCTGGATGAGGTTCACCCCCACGGGCGTGGGGACGACTGGCCTGACCGAAACTGAATCAAAGCCTGTTGCACGGTTCACCCCCACGGGCGTGGGGACGACGTTAATCGTACCGGCTGCGCCTACTTCTCCTACAGGTTCACCCCCACGGGCGTGGGGACGACGGATGATCCGTGCCCGTACTCCTGTGCTCAATTCGGTTCACCCCCACGGGCGTGGGGACGACTCTCATTCTAAAAATCGTGGATATTATCTGGCCCGGTTCACCCCCACGGGCGTGGGGACGACCGCATAAAAGCGAGATTTTCGATCATTGGGGTAGGTTCACCCCCACGGGCGTGGGGACGACGCGCGAGATCTCTGACCACAGGGCCGCATATTCGGTTCACCCCCACGGGCGTGGGGACGACGGGAGGATCGCTTTAGATTCGTCAGTTTTGTGAGGTTCACCCCCACGGGCGTGGGGACGACCAAGTACTGGCACTGTTGAAGTGCGAGCAAAAACGGTTCACCCCCACGGGCGTGGGGACGACGCGCTCTATGATGACCGTAGGCTGTTGGAGGTCCGGTTCACCCCCACGGGCGTGGGGACGACGCTATCCGTTCGCGGTACTCACACAACCGATCAGGTTCACCCCCACGGGCGTGGGGACGACGTGGTGTGACGCCGGCCAGCCGCGCCGCCTCCCCGGTTCACCCCCACGGGCGTGGGGACGACTGAGTGAGCGGGCGGGGCAGTTGGTGACCTGGAGGTTCACCCCCACGGGCGTGGGGACGACCTGCTGTGGTGGGCAGGGGTAACGCTCACCCACGGTTCACCCCCACGGGCGTGGGGACGACTAATCAGGTCTTCAGGAAAACGCCCTTCTGACAAGGTTCACCCCCACGGGCGTGGGGACGACGTGCTGCCAGCGGTTCCCCGCTGGCGTCACGACGGTTCACCCCCACGGGCGTGGGGACGACTCATTTGGGACGGGACAGACGAATACAATTGTGAGGTTCACCCCCACGGGCGTGGGGACGACTACCCACCAACGGCGGATTTTGCGGACCAGATAAGGTTCACCCCCACGGGCGTGGGGACGACCGTAGTCTCCCGCATAGACTGAGGCTCCCAGCCAGGTTCACCCCCACGGGCGTGGGGACGACATAGAGCGCTCGGACGTGACCGCACAAGAAATCGGTTCACCCCCACGGGCGTGGGGACGACGCAGGGGGCGGGGTACGATCTCCCGCCGGACGAAGGTTCACCCCCACGGGCGTGGGGACGACTGCTCCGCCAGAAACTTCCCTATCACGTCCATCTGGTTCACCCCCACGGGCGTGGGGACGACCCCGGTTGCCGTCACCGGGATTCCGCCCCGACCAGGTTCACCCCCACGGGCGTGGGGACGACGTGATCCACAATCCCACCCAGTTTGATGTGAGCGGTTCACCCCCACGGGCGTGGGGACGACCACTGCCGCTCCTCGCGCCAGGAGCAGATCGCCAGGTTCACCCCCACGGGCGTGGGGACGACTCAACACTGGAGCCTGAGCCTCATCCAACCAGGCGGTTCACCCCCACGGGCGTGGGGACGACGGTAGCAGCTGACGCGACGACCATTGAACCCCAGGTTCACCCCCACGGGCGTGGGGACGACGTTATCTTCTGTGGAAGTGGTGCTCTACGGCGCGGTTCACCCCCACGGGCGTGGGGACGACGCTGTTGCGGCTGGACCGGGCGCCGGCATGAAAGGTTCACCCCCACGGGCGTGGGGACGACTCATCCCCCGTGTAGGCGACGCTCAGGCCCCCGGTTCACCCCCACGGGCGTGGGGACGACGAGCTCGGCCCACGGGATATCCAAAGTGACCAAGGTTCACCCCCACGGGCGTGGGGACGACTATTTTCTCGTGATGGCGCTGGTAGTGTCGGCGAGGTTCACCCCCACGGGCGTGGGGACGACTGGCTGCCTGCAAGGCCGGTACCGCCACGTCACGGTTCACCCCCACGGGCGTGGGGACGACTAACAGAGAAAACGGAAAGAGTGGAAGCCAAACGGTTCACCCCCACGGGCGTGGGGACGACCGGCTGGCGCGAAATTGGCGGCCAGCGCGTCTAGGTTCACCCCCACGGGCGTGGGGACGACTTGTTTGGGCGTCAAGCCACCATCAGAAGCCATCAGGTTCACCCCCACGGGCGTGGGGACGACTCGGCGGTATACCTGGCGCCCCTGGCCGAGATCAGGTTCACCCCCACGGGCGTGGGGACGACGTGAGCGCCAATACGTCATAGTTCGCTGCCTTACGGTTCACCCCCACGGGCGTGGGGACGACGACGCGCGCGAGTAAGCGGTAAGATTGCATTGCGGTTCACCCCCACGGGCGTGGGGACGACTTGTTAGATTGTCAAGTCAATTGTTTAGTACCACGGTTCACCCCCACGGGCGTGGGGACGACTCTGCAATTGTTCTCGTTTCATTTTGGCCTCTCGGTTCACCCCCACGGGCGTGGGGACGACTTTTTCCGTCCGCGTCGGATACCAGCAAACCCTCGGTTCACCCCCACGGGCGTGGGGACGACTACTACGAATCCCTGGGTTGGCAAACAACCATCGGTTCACCCCCACGGGCGTGGGGACGACCTTCTGATGGTGGCTTGACGCCCAAACAAAAACGGTTCACCCCCACGGGCGTGGGGACGACGGGCGTTGCCCGGTTGCTTTTTCTACCATTGCCGGTTCACCCCCACGGGCGTGGGGACGACTTTTGTCTCAGTTTGTCGCGTCATCGTAACCTCCGGTTCACCCCCACGGGCGTGGGGACGACCCAAAGGCCAGCATAAGCGCCGCGCCCCGTTTCGGTTCACCCCCACGGGCGTGGGGACGACGTTGCGCTTAATCGCTTGGTCCCCAAAAGCATCGGTTCACCCCCACGGGCGTGGGGACGACGTAGCCGCTCAAGGCCGGGGTGAAAAACCCCGGCGGTTCACCCCCACGGGCGTGGGGACGACGTGGTCAGCGGCCGGCGCGCCTGGCCTGGCCTACGGTTCACCCCCACGGGCGTGGGGACGACTCAGGCCGAGCTCCAGGGTTATATCTCATCCCGCGGTTCACCCCCACGGGCGTGGGGACGACTACTCGTTTCGCACAGTCGGGAGGATCGCTTTAGAGGTTCACCCCCACGGGCGTGGGGACGACGTACTCATGCAGGATATCCTGCCAGGCGGCCATCAGGTTCACCCCCACGGGCGTGGGGACGACTCCAGATTCAGGGGTGATGGATAAAACGCCATGAGGTTCACCCCCACGGGCGTGGGGACGACGTCCGCAAAATCCGCCGTTGGTGGGTCACGCGCCGGTTCACCCCCACGGGCGTGGGGACGACGCAGGTGCAGGGTAAGGATGAGCGCATTCGCTACGGTTCACCCCCACGGGCGTGGGGACGACTATACCTGCCAGTCCATGCCTAACAGCTGGTACGGTTCACCCCCACGGGCGTGGGGACGACCCTGGTTGTGAAACATGATCTACCAGCTTCTTGCGGTTCACCCCCACGGGCGTGGGGACGACGACATACCACCGCAACCGGTCAAGGCATTCTTGCGGTTCACCCCCACGGGCGTGGGGACGACTGAAGCAATGGCCGCCCACGTGAGAGCTCGGGACGGTTCACCCCCACGGGCGTGGGGACGACGGCGGCCGGTGTCGCCCGGCAGACGGTCAGTTAGGTTCACCCCCACGGGCGTGGGGACGACTGACCAGATCGGCCAGCGCCCGCGACACACTGCCCGGTTCACCCCCACGGGCGTGGGGACGACCAGTCCCTCCAGCGGCAGAAACTTGACGCGCTCGGTTCACCCCCACGGGCGTGGGGACGACTGGGGAACATATAATAATGAAGAAGTGTGCATCCGGTTCACCCCCACGGGCGTGGGGACGACGTAGCGACCCTGCAAGCCGTAACCGAAGCCGACGGTTCACCCCCACGGGCGTGGGGACGACGTATCTACCAGTAGCGTCAGCCGTGGCAGTCTCGGTTCACCCCCACGGGCGTGGGGACGACGCGAATGCAGTAGGAATTATCAACATAACACATAGGTTCACCCCCACGGGCGTGGGGACGACGTCAAAGACTCTAACTCATACATCCCGCTTTGCGGTTCACCCCCACGGGCGTGGGGACGACTTCTGATGGCTGAAGTGGGAACAGGAGGTTGACAGGTTCACCCCCACGGGCGTGGGGACGACAACTTGAGAGTATTTGCGCCGTCCGCTGCCGTATGGTTCACCCCCACGGGCGTGGGGACGACGGCCGTGTCGCCGCTGGCAACGGCACTGTCTTACGGTTCACCCCCACGGGCGTGGGGACGACTCTCCAGGATCACCTGGCTGAACTGCCAGTGTTCCGGTTCACCCCCACGGGCGTGGGGACGACGACGCCGGCCACCACGAGCAGAGAGACATAACCGGTTCACCCCCACGGGCGTGGGGACGACGACCGGCGCGCGCGATTACGCGCTCATCTACACCGGTTCACCCCCACGGGCGTGGGGACGACATTGCTGGCGCAGAAATTCGTCCCGTATTGACCAGGTTCACCCCCACGGGCGTGGGGACGACCCGCTATGATCACTATCGGAACGACCCGGTGAGCGGTTCACCCCCACGGGCGTGGGGACGACGCTGTAGTTGGGTTTCGAATGCGCTCCATTGTAAGGTTCACCCCCACGGGCGTGGGGACGACACGTTTCCGAAGCACAAGACCCGCTCGTGCCACTTGGTTCACCCCCACGGGCGTGGGGACGACTTTCATGCCACGCTTGATTAAAAAAGGTTGGAACGGTTCACCCCCACGGGCGTGGGGACGACGAAAGTGTGCTGCGCGGCCGGGCTGAGCGACAAATGGTTCACCCCCACGGGCGTGGGGACGACCCAGCACCCGCCCGGCGCGTCCTGTTCTATGCACGGTTCACCCCCACGGGCGTGGGGACGACGCCAGGGCTAACTTTGGTGCAGCCGGTCAACGGAGGTTCACCCCCACGGGCGTGGGGACGACGGCCTGGGCGCGCGATACAATACGTCCCGTCAAGGTTCACCCCCACGGGCGTGGGGACGACGCCCAGTTTGACCAACCGGAGCGGCTGGCCCGCGGTTCACCCCCACGGGCGTGGGGACGACGCGGTCCTGCAACTCCGTGGAGAGGCCCAGCACGGTTCACCCCCACGGGCGTGGGGACGACACTCTTTCCTGGCCAAATTTTGCCTGTGGGTTAGGTTCACCCCCACGGGCGTGGGGACGACCAAGCCCCAACTCAGCCTCAATCTGGTCCACTCGGTTCACCCCCACGGGCGTGGGGACGACGGCATTACGCACAGCGAAACGGCCGGCTTACGCGGTTCACCCCCACGGGCGTGGGGACGACGTCCTGGACTCCACGCCCGGGGTGCAGCGCGAGTAGGTTCACCCCCACGGGCGTGGGGACGACTGTCACATAATGTCAGCCAGGCGGATAATTGGAGGTTCACCCCCACGGGCGTGGGGACGACCAACGAATGCCTTGACCCCGATATTCCCACGGTCGGTTCACCCCCACGGGCGTGGGGACGACGACCGCCGGCGCTATTTTAGTTGACTGACCAATAGGTTCACCCCCACGGGCGTGGGGACGACTTGCCCCCGTCCAGGCGCGGGGGTAGTCCAGTCAGGTTCACCCCCACGGGCGTGGGGACGACGGCCGGCTTGCAACGGCTGGCAATTGACCGCGGCGGTTCACCCCCACGGGCGTGGGGACGACGGGCATCAAGTTGCGTGTTATTTGACACCTCACGGTTCACCCCCACGGGCGTGGGGACGACGGAAAGCGCCCCAGCGCCGATACGGGAATATCCGGTTCACCCCCACGGGCGTGGGGACGACTGCCTGGTAGACAGGCCAGGCTACACAAGAGGTTCACCCCCACGGGCGTGGGGACGACGATTGGCTGGCTGCATTTTTCCGCGTTGGAACACGGTTCACCCCCACGGGCGTGGGGACGACGAGAGTTGGTTCACGGTAACTAACAACACTATGAGGTTCACCCCCACGGGCGTGGGGACGACGATTGGCTGGCTGCATTTTTCCGCGTTGGAACACGGTTCACCCC
>Ga0067045_1003021_pt1 | contig 32767 bp, 33 predicted proteins | sample TerdegcTABiofilm_FD_59184 | JGI IMG/M metagenome (GOLD analysis project Ga0067045, IMG submission 59184) | Combined Assembly of (Gp0054472, Gp0054536) Wastewater bioreactor microbial communities from Singapore -Terephthalate degrading...
GCCTCATCGGTATAAACCTTTACAACAGAAAAACCCCGCCGCCCGGCGTACTCGTTGCATGCCCGCACCTGGGCGGTGATGCTTTCCTCCCGCTGGTTGTCGCTGGAGAACCGGGCATATATAACCGCCTTCACAGAGAATCATCCCTCCTAGTCAGTTGTCCTATAACATCCACCAGCCGGTCCAGCCGGCCATGCGCAGCCGCCTCCTGGATCTCAGACTGGTATTGCTCAGCCTTTTCACCGAGCATGAGCACACAGGCAAAGCGGTTGGCCTGGTACTCGTGCTTTGAATAAAAGCCGGTCTTTTCCAGGATAAAAAGAAAATTAGTATTCGGGTGCAATAAAAAATGGCCCAGTTCATGGCCACACACAAGCTGCTGTTCAATTTCCGTCAGGCCGGAGTCAATAAAAATGAATCTCTCAGAACCCAGGGATAAAGTAATACCTTTAAGTACCTTTAACGGTATATATAAAACCTTAATGCCAAGAGAGGCGGCGATCTCTAACGGCTTACCGCTCCTGGCAAGCTCCCTCGCTTTTTTATATAATGACATTTACAGAAATCACTATCCTTTGGGCTGTATCTTTGCAGCCCGCTCTTTTTTTACTACCTCCCAGGCCGTTTTCAAAGCCAGCATCACGTCGTCTTTCACCTCTTCAGTGAGCGGGTCGCCGAAAACGCGAATATTCGGATGCTCACGGATAAACCTTTCCAGTTCAATATCGTCCGGCGGGCTTTCCTTGTCCAGCCATGATTCATCCCTGCCCAACAAATAGTCAGCCGATACACCGTAAAGGTCTGCCAGTCTTTCCAGGGTTTTAGTCTCCGGCGTCCTGTATTCGCGCTCATAACCGGAAAAAGTGCCGACCTCCACGCCGAGCATTTCAGCGATCTGCTTTTGGGTCCACCCCTTTTTCAGCCGTTCTTCTTTGATGCGCCTCGCCAGAGCTTTATTTCTATATGGCGTTAAATTGTCTTTTGTTTGCCCGGACTGACTTAAGCTACCTCCATTTTTACCGGTTAGCAGGTAATTTGGGCTAGTTTCAAGCTTTTCAGAGATTAATAACAATGTCTTATAACTTGGTTCTCTTTTACCGCTCTCATACAATGAAATTGTCGGCTCGCTAAGATTACAGAGCCTGGCTAAATCAGCCTGGGTCAGGTTTTCCCCCTCCCGCAATTCACGCAGTCTTTGCCCGAATTCTATGCCCATGTTCTCCACCCTTTGCGTATTGCTAACTATTAAACTTATTATAGTTTGCTATTAGTAAATATGCAAGGATATTATCTAATAAACAAGTTTACATTTTGTAAATTTTATTATTGCAAAATGTAATGTAGTCATGATATATTATTTACAGTTAGTAAAGTCTTTAGCTCGGAGGTGATGCATTATCCTTGTTAAATTAAAAGCCTTTCGACTAGAAAAAGAAGTCACGCAGAAGCAAATCAGTGAAGCAATCGGTATTTCCGAGAGCTATTACTGTCAAATGGAAAACGGTTCAAGGCGCATGTCTTTACTCTTAGCCAAAGAAATAGCCCAGTTCCTAAATGCGACTCTGGATGAATTATTTATGGACACTGACTTAGCGTAAAGCTTATACGCTAAAAGTTTCAATGGAGGGTATGCATGCAGACCGTGTTGGTGAAGGTAACAGCCCGCAGGACAAAAAGCGGCTTGGAAACGGTAAGGCGGGAAGTGGTCGGCCACAGTTCGGAAGACGCCGGACAGCACCTGGACCGCCTGGCCGGCATCCTTACGGACCTGTTCATGACACAGATCGATAAAAGTAAAAAGGAGGTTGCGGCAAGTGGACAATAGTGGCATTACCAATATTCTTTCAGTTAGTGAAGCGCTTGAGTTGTTGGAAATTGCTTTAAAAAAGCACGGCCTGGACAGCGCGAATATTACTATCAGCAGTCACGGCCTCACCCCGGAGCAAAGCGGCAGTATTGCCAGGGACATAGTTGCCGGCGGTTTTGGTGAAGATGTCAGGCTGGCGGGAAAACTCGTAAAGTATGAGGACCGGGAAGGCTGGTTTTCCTGGAATACTGTGGGGCGGGACGGTGATTACATTAATCTGTTTTTCAGTGTTGGTGAAGATGACCAACCAGTTAACTATTTTCCTTCGGAAAAGGAGGTAAGCTAAATGGCTATCCAAGCAAGCGAACGCGATTTTACCGGCGCCGCCGGCGACAGGCAGCCGACCGGCCCGCTGCCGGGGGCGCTCACACTATTGGACCTGCCTGCTATCTACAGGGACTTTTGCAGTGAACTACCTGTCGACGCCATTCAACGCACGAAAGGGCGTGAAACCCGGAAAGGTTATGATACCGACGGGTACGGCTACCAGTATTGCATAGACATGCTCAACAACGTGGCCGGGCTCGGTCACTGGCGCATCATTTCGGAGGAAGTGTTTTGCGACGAGGGCGAGTATAACAACGGCCGGAAGGCCTACGAGGTAGGTTATGACGTGGTCGTTCAAATCGGGAACTGGACTCCGGCCGGCTTTGAAGTTCTGGCTGAAACCCCGCGCACACCGGGCGGCCATGTGTCCGCGCTGAAAAACGACGCGAGAAAGGGCGCTCTGACCAACGCAATCAAGAAAGCTCTGGCCTTTTTCGGTATCGGCGCGGCGGCATACCGCGGGGAGCTTGACGACGATAACCTCCCGCCTGGAGGCCGCGAGGACCTCCAGGAGAAGACAGGCCAGAACCCGCCGCCCAGGCCGCAGAACCAGCCTCAGCAAAACCGGACGCAGAGCCAGCCGCCGGCGCAGGGCGCCGGTAAGGCCACTGACAGGCAATTAGGCATGGTCAAGGGCACGATTGAGCGCGCCGCCCAGGCCGCCGGCTTCAACATGACCCTTAAAGATCAGGCGTTTCTCGGCGCTGTCCTGTCCGCCGCTGGCCTGAGCGCGGCAAGTTTGGATGATTTGACCAGGCAGGAGGCCAGTTACCTGATTGAAAACGCGGCCGGACTGGTGAATCAGGCAATCTTTTTCCTTGAAACAAATCGGTCCGGTACACACCAAACCCCGCCGCCCGGGCAAAAACAGGCCCCACCGGCCAGCCGGGGTAATGGCCAGGGAAACAGCCCGCGGAACAGTGAGGGGAATGGAAGGAGGCGGCTATTCTGATGAAAATCAACCGTCTTTATCTCCAGAACTTTCGTAGTCACAGGGAAAGCGACATAAGCCTTGACCGGGTGAATTTTTTCCTCGGCAAAAACAACGCAGGTAAAACCTCCCTGCTGGCCGCTCTGGAATGGGGCTTAACCGGGCGCTGCTACTGGACCGACAAGGCTGGCCGGGGAGCAGGCGACCTGATCAAGACAGGCGCAAAAAGCGCCACCGTGCTGGCGGACCTGGCCGGTGCCGGCCTGGCCGTCCGCACCATGAATCCGAACGGGTTTACTTTTGATGGTGAAACGGCCGCGCAGGCCGCCCAGGCTAAACTATACGCCGCCCTGCAGACAAACGAGGGCGACCTGCAGGCCGCGCTTAACGTGAGCGCTTTCCTCGCCATGAGCCCGTCCGAACAGAAGACCTACCTTTTCAATGTCCTTGACCTGCGCTGGGATATCGACATTGTCCTGGCCGCATTACGCGAATGGGCGAATAGGAGCGGGCACGGTGAAAAAATAGAACGGCTGGAACATCTGGTCCGGCCGCTCTACCCACCGAAGGTTCAGGCCGGGCCGGAAGTGTTGGACGCGATTGAGAAGAAACTGCGCGACCTGCGGCGCGACACCAAGCGTGACCTCCAGCGAATCCGTGCCGCCCAGGAAGAAAACCCCGTTTCAAACCCTGCTCCGGACGTAACGCTGGAAGAAGTGCTGGCCCAACTTGCGGAATTAAGGGCAGAACGCGACAATATCCTGACTATGCTGGCAGACCGCAAGCGGAGCGAGGACCGGCGGAAAACCCTGCAGGCTAATTATGAAGCGGTAAGAGGCAGGTTATCACAAATCACGGACGCACTGGCCGGACTTGCCGGGCAAGCCCCAGTAAAACCTTTCGCGGTACCGGACCGGGCAGTACTGGATGGAGCCGCGGCGCTGGTAGCAAAGCGCCAGGCCGGCGTAGTAAGCCTGGAAGCTGAGTGGCGGACCCTGAAAGCAGCCCTGGATGCGCTTTCAAAAGCGGGCAGCCGCTGTCCGCTGGCGCCGGACCATATCACCTGCGCCATGACCACGGCTAAAAGGATCAAGCTGCTGGAAGACCTGGCCGCACAGGCAGACGCGAAGGCTGCGGCAGTGGAACAGGCGCGGTTGGAACTGGACCAGGCCAGGCGTGAAAACGAGCGGCAAAAGACCTTTGCGGAGCAGGCGAGGCAGGCCGAGCGGGCCGCCCAGGAAGCCGAACGCGAAAAAGCCCGGCTGCAGGCCCAGGCTGGCGAACTGTCCAGGCAGGCTGACGACCTGGCCGCGGAGCTGCAAAAATACGAAGCCCTGCAGGCCCCGGATCTATCACCTTTAAAGGCGCTGGATGAGCGCATAGCTAAAGGGGAAGCCTTTGCCGATAAGATGAAAGCCTACCAGCAGGCCAAAGCCCAGGAGGATACTTTTGACCGTGATACCGTCGCGCTGACTGAAGATCTGGCCGAATATGAACTGCTTGTAAAAGCGTTCGGCCCGGACGGCATCCGCCGCTGTGTTCTCGCAAACAGTTTGGACCCGTTTACCGCGCGCGTGAACGCGAATCTGGCCAGCCTCACAGACGGGGAATACTCCGTCGAGTTTTCGCCGGACATGAGCCCCATTGTCAAACACGCCGGCTCGGTTGTCCCGGCCCGACTGCTGTCTACCAGCGAACAGCTGCGGGTAGGGATAGCGGTACAGGAAGCCATAGCCGCATATCTCGGCCTGCGCATCCTGGCGATTGACGGCGCGGACTTGTTGGATCAGGATAACCGCGACCGGCTGACCGGGTTTGTCTTAGAGCGCGCGGGGGAAGGTGAATTCGAGCAAGTCCTGGTGTTTTCCACTGTGGGTGATGTGCAGCCTGTAAATCCGGGCCTGCCTGGCTTTAAAATGTTCCGGGTTGAGGCCGGCACAGTGAAGGAGATTTAGAGACAACTGAATAGCCCCGCTCCATACCGGTCCATCCAGGGGCGGGGCATTCTGTGAATAATACGCACTGTTGACATAACTTTAAGAATTATTGCCGGTCAATAATTGACTTTAGTTTATCAAGTTGCTGCTTAAAGGTAGGACTGTTTACTGTAGGACCACCATTGGATGGGTGCCTGAAGTATACTAGTTTGTTCTTGATTATTGATATCTTACTCAGGTCGTCTCTGGCTTTGCCGTGCATCGCAATAATTGCCTTTGGGTTAAAATAATTGATTTCTTGTAACAAGTATTTTTGACAGCGAATTCTATTATTCAAAGGAATATTTGGACCGGTTTCAGATTTAGTACTGCATTTAAATAAATCAGTTAGCCAGACATAGTCAAGCCAGTTGTTGAACGCTTCCTTACGGTCAACTAAGCCGCAATAAACAAGAGCTTCTACCATGTAATTTTTCATTTTACTGTGGAATACGGTATCCCTGCCATTGCCTCTAATTTGGGGATTAGTAAACGTATCTGTTGCAAAATTGTATAAATAATCTATTTCGTATTGACCTAGCTTTTCGCTCATACTTACCTTGCTGAATTGTTTTATTTCACTTTCCATCGGATGGCCGGGATTCAGGGTTACTACAACAAGCTTTACCTTGTTTTTATCCGTGCCGCCCGCCCATCCTCTTGGAGGAACAAAAGGTTCTTTTAGTATGAACTCTGAGTCCCAGCAATAGCGGCAGTTAATTGTTTGCGACATTATGTCATAGAGTTGCTGAGTAATCATAGGTTTCCCCCTAATAAAAAACTTGTTTGTTAAGTACGACATCATTAATACAAATCCCTTTTTATGTTGCATTTTTCAACAATAATGTTGCAGTAATGTGGAGGTGACATATGGGAAACCCAATTAATAAATTATGCTGTTATCGCTCTGAAAATTATAGACTATATATTCCAGGGAAATCGTGCGGGAGGGATTGATGTGACTATGCAATATTTAAGCCCTCAGGAGCAGGCCGTCTTAGACTGTATTCCTGCTGGCTACAAAAAGGCCATCAGTCGCCGGCTCCTGGTAGAAAGAAGCAGGTTAAACGAGCGGAAGGTCCGGAAGATAATTCTTTCCCTGATTGTTCACCGCGGCATTCCCATCGGGAGCTGCACCGGCAAGGACGGCGGCGGTTATTTTATCATTCAGAGTTACGATGATCTGGCCGTGGCCATGATGCACTTGAAGCCCAGGGCGAAGAAAATATTCCTCCGGGTGCGGGCGCTGGAGAATATCGCCCGGGAGAAATTCAGCCGGCAACTAAAGCTGGTGATACCCGAATGAAACAAAAGCCGGTTTTGTGTATTCGCGGCTGTGCCAGGCCTTCCCTGATTAAACAACTTGCCCGCTACCTGGACAGGCAGATCACCGCCTGTCAGGAATGGCTTGAGGGGCCGGACAAGCCGTCTGACCAGCTGATGAAGAAAGCTGCATTGATTACAAGCGCCGTATATATAGCGGCTCATTTGATATTAAGGATATGCCGTGGAGGCTAATAGTGGAGGGCTGGATCAAGCTGTGGCGAAAACTGAAAAACAACGGGCACTTAAAAATGCCGGGAACAGCATTCAAGTTATGGATCTACTGCCTCCTGGAAGCCGCCCCCTACTCCGACCGGGCGCGGGCATTGGGGGCCGGGGAATTGTGGCTCAATTACGAGCACGTCCGGCAGGTTATCGGCGAAGCCGGCCGGCAGATGAGCAAAAGCACTGTATCAAGCGCTTTGAAATACTTGGAGCAGAACGGCTACCTGAAGCTGCGGGTCAAGCAGTTCTATGGAGTCAAGGTAAGTGTGGTCAACTGGCAGGATTACCAGTCAAGTACAGAAACTGTACCCGTACCTGTATCCGTGGAAAACCTGTCGAGTACAGAAACTGTACCCGGCCAAAACTCAGAAATGATACCGGTTTGCGTGCTGCAGGGCACACAAACTGTACCCGTGGATGGTTCACCGGGTACAGTCACGAGTACAGTCACGAGTACGGAAACCGTACCCGATCCTGTACTCGCGAGGGCATCTGAGCCATACGGCGGCGCGGCCTCCGGAACGCCTAAGAACAACAAGAATAAAGATCTTAATAATACTGTAGTTATTGTTAATCTGATCACCAATTTTGAAAAAGAGTTCGGCAGGCCGCTTTCACCTTTAGAAGTTGACCAGTTAACCAAATGGTGCAGGGAGCTTCCGGAAGACTTAATCCTGGAAGCCCTGACCCAGGCTGTCATCCGGAACAAGCGTACCCTGGCCTACACCGGCGGCATCCTGCTGAATTGGCAGCGAGCCGGTATTCGTACCGTAGACGAAGCCCGGCAGGATAAACTCAGGCGAAGCCGGCGGACAGACAGACAAGCCGGCAGGCAAGATCCGGCCGGCAGCAAAAAGAAAGAATTTATCAAAACCCTTTACGTATGAGGAGGTTGCCGTGAGCGAAATAAAGATAACCATACCAGGCCGGCCTGTGCCGAAGGGCCGCCCCAGGATAGGATACAGCGGGCGCAAAGTTTATTTGTACACCCCGCCGGAAACAGAAAAATATGAGAGGGACGTATCAAGGATCGGTAAGCTAATATGCAATAGCCCTGCGTCGGGGCCGGTTGAAATGGAAATAGCCTTGTTTTTCAACCCGCAGGCAAAAGTTTATACCACGGGCGGAAAACTCCGGCACGGTACTCTGCCGGACTTGGATAACTGCGTCAAATCCATCGTGGACGGCCTGAACAAGGTCGCTTACGTGGATGACCGGCAGGTTGTGCGCATACTGGCAGAGCGTAGATGTGACCAGGTGGAGCGGGCGGAAGTGATTGTGAGGGAGGCTGATGTATAACCATGATCGAAAAGAATGATTTTATGGTTGCCTTGATTTACAGGCAATGCAAGTAAAATTGGAAATAGATACTATTACAGATATAATAACCTGTCGCTGTAGATTCCGCGAATTAGACGCAGGCGGCGAGTGCTGGGCCAAGTGTGACAAGCGAGTGAATAGCTGCGAAGAATGCGGGTTTGGCGGCAGGAAATTTAATCCTGTAAATAAGATAAAGAAGGTCCGGAAAAATGGTAAAATAACAGGGAGGAAGCTATGAGAAAAGCAGACTTTAAGGCGCGAATCAAGAAAATTGAGATTGTCAACCGGGTGCTGACAGACGGTTGGCAGCAGTCCATCCGGGTGATCCTGGAGGACATCGAGCTTTCTGACGAGAACCTTTTAGAATTAAAGCAGTTCAGACCGAATGAGCAGGTTTTAGTAGAATTAACCCCGGTCCAGGTTAACCTGTTTGACTTCGATGCAAAGAAGCAGGCTGCGGGAGCAAAGGGGCAGAACAACCAGGAGTTGATTGGTACTGCCGGGAATGAGGAGTTTATCAGCTTTGTTGAGGGAAACGAACCCTTGCGTGAAAACGAGAAAATTGAAAAGAGGTGGGAGTTTTAGTGCTCTTAACAAAGGATGAGTTATTTAATCTAAGAAAAGCTTTGGCTATGAGTTTGAGATTTATTGAAGACTGTGACAGGCAAGATGAGGAAACATTAAAAGAAATAAAAGAAATAGAACAGCTCAGGGATTTATTTCACTTTGTCAAAAACGCTGAAGTTGAACTGTATCCGGGAGATGGGGACGACGGCAGTAATGTAAAAAGAATTAACGAGATTTTAGATAAAAGAAGACAAAAGAAGGAAGAAAAAGAAGCTGAAAACGTGATCGTATTCCCCGGCCGCATTTAGGTTAAGAAGGGGCAAGTTATCTGCTGATCAAATTAACAGGTGAGGATAAACGCAAATTAGTTTTTATTACAATTTTTCACGTCATCATCCCCATGTGACAGCTGAGAGCGTCGGGAAGCGGCGCGCCCGATGGGCGAAGCTGGCCCGGCCGGCGCGCTCTTTGCCGGCCGGCAGACCCGGGAGAGCGTCCCGGGCTTGCCTAACCTGCCGCCGGCCGAAAGGGCTGGGCAGTTGCCCGGCCCGGCCTGCCTTGTATAAGATGATCGACCTGTGGATGTGGCGGGGCCGGAGCCGGGCGCGCTGCGTGCGACCGGTGGAGGTCCCGGACCCCAAAGATTCACCCAACGTGGCCGGCGAGCCGGCGACGTGGCAGCAGGACCCGTGAGGATAACACGAATGGCCGGAGCCGGCGCATGGATTCGCCCGGACCCGCGAAGCCAAGCCCCAGGGCTCGGGTGTAGCCAGGCGCGGGCGGGAGGCCCAGTACCCCAAAGACGGGCAGTCTGCCGGGCTGGCTGACTTCAAAGCCAGACCCGGATGGCCTGACTGGCAGTCTGCCGGCATACACGTCATGGTTTATGAGGGCACAGGCGGGCGGTAGCCGGCTTGTGTCTACCTTCGACCCCAGGGCCAGACCCGGATGGGACCGCTTTTCCCGAGCTTTATCTAACCGGCAAGCGCAGTTCCGATCACTTTCAGGAATAAGTTGCCCACGCACAGCGTGCGCTGCCGGCCGCTGCCGGTCGCCTGGCAGCCAGGTTTTGCGCTCAAGGTTTCCAGGTCGCAGCTGCGGCCCTCCCAGGTGAGGATGCGCCGCAGCCGGCGCGCAGCCGCGCGCCAATCCCCGCCCCTCAGGGGTTGGGTTGCCGACAAAAAAGGGGACCTGCCCCTACATATCCAGGAGCAGGCCCCGATGTTGCCGGTGCTCGCTGCGTGTGTGCGCTGCTTCGCCCAGCTCGTGTAGGGCCAGAGCCGCGATGTGCTTGCAATACACGCCGCGCTTCCTGCGATCGTCACAGCTGCAAAACACCGCGTGCCCCCTGCCCGCAACATGAAACTCTACACTGTAAACCTTAACCCCGCGTTTCCCAATGCTGCGAACCGCAGCACGAGTCTCACCGCCATCACGCGCGACATCCTCAACAACCAACTCTCTGCGCACCAGCCCGGCAACCGCCCTGCCCAGCCTGCCATCGTCAACCTTAGCAAGAATCTTTCTCACCTAAACCAGCCTCCTTTTCTCTATGCAAACCAGCTGCGGCGGGCAGTGTCAAGGGCCGGAGGCGCCAGCCGGAGGGCGGAAAAAAATATTTTTGACAACAAAACAGGTTCACGCAGGCTAAAATATTTTTTGGAGTGCACCCTTGATACTGCCCGGTAAGCAGCGGGTACAATGGGGGAAGAGGGAGGCGATTGTCCGCATTGGCACAGCGAAGCGTTGGGAGCCCCCGGCCCCCAAGATTGGGGGCGGGGGTTGGGGGTTGGGGGCTGAAGGACCCCGAAGAAAGGCCAGGACAAAGACCACAGAGCTGGGCTGTCTGGCCGGGTTGGCTGACCTACGAAGCCAAGCCTTTAAGGCCAGCCAGGGCAGTCTGCCCGACATCCTCAGCCGGTAAAACGGCGGGCTTAAATCGACCCTCGGAGCCCGGTATAAAAGTGGTCCGGGCGGGCGTAAGCCGGCCCGTGCCTTCCTCTAATCACAGAGCAGAGCCGTCGGCCCTGGACTGGCTATCCCTTACGCCTACGATAAAGTGCCAGGCCAGGGTAGGTGGCTGACCCCAAAGCTTTTGCTTTATTCAAGGCAGTTGACGGGCGCTAGCCGTTCAACTGCTACCTTTTTTGACAACAGAGTAAAACCTGGGTGGGACTGGATGGGGCGGTAAACTAATAAAGCCACAGTTGGGACTTATCTATTCGGGCGCACAGCGTAGCAGCACGAATGACTAGAAAACGACAGTTGCCCGGAAGTGATAACAGGTATAGGCGCAATGGTGCCTGCAACATTCAGTAGGAAAAGATGCTGACGTCTAAGATCCGCCTGGGGTAGTGGCCAGGCGTAGCGCTGGAGTGATGAAAGCAACGGTGCGGTGATACAATTGGGTAAAGATGGAATTTGATTTTAAATGTATGCAAATATAAATGTTTGCAAGAAAATATCATACTATGTAAAATTAATTAATGTAAGGGAAATGATAATTATTTGGAGGATATATTATAAAAATGAGTACCATCCATTTCTTAAATGTAAAAGAAGGCGATTGTACCTGGATTAAACATAATTCAGGCCGAATTAGCCTAATTGACGTTTTCAATGCTTCAAAAGTAGAAGAAGTTAAAAAAGAAGCCATCTTCGAAGCAGCTCAAAGAGTTCGCGGTAATTTTGGACAAAAAAATTATCCGGTAAATCCAATTCAATACCTTAAAGACTTTAATATACAGGATATATTTCGATTTATCCTAACACATCCCGATATGGACCATATGGGTGGAATAAAAGACTTGTTTGAAACTTTCTCTGTGATAAATTTTTGGGATACCGCAAATAACAAGGAAAAACCTGATTTTACAGACGGTCAACATAATGAAGAAGATTGGGATTTTTATCAATCAGTTAGAAACAAGAAGATTGAAGATGTTACAGTTTTAAACCTTTATTCGGGGGCAACAGGCCAATTTTATAACCAGGATGGATCAAATAATCCGGGAGGGGATGGTTTGCATATCTTAGCACCAACTATAGATTTGGTGAGTCAAGCAAATGAATCCGGCGATTATAACGATTGTTCCTATGTGCTTTTATATAAGACCGCCGGTAGGAAGATTGTTTTTGGCGGAGATTCCCATGATAAAACATGGGAACATATATTGAGCGAGCATGAAAATTCCGTCAAAGATGTGGACGTGCTGTTCGCTCCCCATCATGGCAGAGATTCAGGCCGCTCATATGAATTTCTCGACGTTTTGAAACCTAAAATAACTTATTTTGGCAATGCCAAATCTGAACATTTAGCTTATAAGTCATGGTATAACAGAGGTCTGGAGTATATTACAAACAATCAGGCCAACTGCATTGTTACTGACATAAGCATCGGTATTGATATTTATGTAACCTATGAGACTTTTGCCAGAGCATACAATTCTGATACCTTTTATAACAATACTTTTAATGCATGGTATATCAAAACCCTATAGGAGTGATTCTATTTGCAATTATCTAATTTACTTGATGATTATACAATAAAAGCACGATTGGTTCCCGCATTAATTAATGTTAGCCCGATTATTGTAGCAATTTCACTGATCCTTCACCATCAAAATTTTGACGTTACAATCATTTTGGGATCAGCTACATTTTCCAGCTTGGTAATACCATTGTTTTTGGCAGAGGTATTTCGTATAAAAGGGGTTGAAATTGAAAACAAAAATTATCAAAAGTGGGGAGGAAAGCCAACAACTATTATTCTGCGTAGGACTGACAAAGAATATGATGATGCATCAAAAAACCAAATTTATAAGTTTATTAAAGAGGATTTTCAGATTGATCTCTTTAACGATTCCTCCGATCAAAATATATCTAATGCAATTAAACACATCATTGCATATTTTCACAGAAACCCGGATGATTTACTTCGCCAACATAATGTCGAATATGGCCTTGTCAGAAACTTGGCTGGTGGAGTTAATTTCCTAATTACCCAGTTGATATTCTGGCTTTTGTTTACCGGCTACCGGTTATATTTAGAACAATCATGGACAAGCATTTATGTAACCATAGCCGTGCTAGTACTACTCGCCCTTGTCTTGATTTTAAAATATCGGATATATCCTTTTATGATCAATAGCCGGGCTTTTCGATATGCAAGGACTTTGATTGAACTATATTATTATCAAAAATCTCAACAAAAAAGGGGCGCAGCCACCTCACAACCGAACAGGGCAGCAATAACAGCCCTAGATTCCAGATGATAATGAATGTATCAGGTGCCTACCAATACACTTAAACCGATTCGAGGGTTCCGGCTACTGCCAGCCTGTGTTGTTTTTCCTATGTCTAGTCAAGTTGCTGTAAGCACGCAGATGCGATGATAAAACTATGTAAAAAGAGTTCCGCAGCTGGCTACTACAGCTCAGGCTGCGGAACAGATAAAACTATCTGTCAGATTAAAATGAATGTGTTACGTTCTCTCTTTTATTCGATAGTTGAAGGTTTTTACCCTTCCCACCTGTCCTGATATCCCCTTACATCAACATGCACAAAACCCTGGCCCGGGTAAATGCCGATGCCGTCAAAACCCACATTTTCCGCTATTTCCGCAAGTTCGTTAACATTCTTTTCATCCGAATAAATATCGGCAGCCATTCCAAAAGTGTGATAGGAGTTTTCAACTCCCCCGCACGCCCTATTATGATCGGGGCAGCGGTAGCCGGAAGTAATGTAAACAGGAGCGCCCACAACATTGCGTAAGGCTTCAAGCTTGCGCAAAAGTTCAGGGTGAACCAACACCATCCCGCAACAGCTGCAGGCAAACTCCTTCGCCTGAAAATGCTCACTTAATTTTTGACCTTCCTTTGCTAATTTAACGCAAAGCATCAAATCACCTACTTATCCATTGATAATTTTGCTGATTTCTTCTACCTCGATCCCGCTTTGTTTAGCTACTACAATAGTCAGCGAGTTAATACTCTTTTGCAAATCTTTAATAATCGGCTCTAACCGTACAAGCAAATATCCGGCTACGACCATTGGAAAACCGTAATTGGCTGTAAGCTTTAATATATCTTCCACAGATTCATCCCCCCTTCAAACTTACGTTACACTGGATATGAGGCTATCCTTGCGGAAAAAGGGAGGAATAATCCCCCCTTTCGTCTATTTCACTAAAAGATTCAATTCTACAAAGTCTCTTAAGCTGGTGTATAAAGGTCAGTGGTGGTTGTTTCAATAATCTTCGCATCTAATTTACTTACCAAATCTCCACCGGAAGAGGTAAAAATGTTTCTCGCGATGATCAGATCCATAGCGGTTGTGATCGTAGCTTCAGTAAGATCATCCTTTGGATTATCAAGGCTGATAGTAACGGTTTTACCTTCCATATTCTTAAAGCCCATGCGAAGGGTTTTAGTTGTCGCCAATGGTTTTCCACCTCTATTCTTTTAAAAATTTCCTTATCGGTATAGCTTAATTAAACATTAATCAATTGGGCGTTGTCCACTCTGCTGATACCGTTCAGCGGGTAATTCTGCAGATTGGCAAGGGAAGTGGCCACATCATAAATATCTTGATCCGAAGCGGTTGATTTTACGCTGTTCAAACTTTTATCCCGTAATATCGGATTACCGCTGCCACTTGTCCCAGTTCGTAATTCGAGCCTAATGATGGAATTATTGGGGACTTTATTTACCGCCATATTCTTTTTCCCCCTTTCTTTTTTGAGCGGGCCCCGACCGGTAAGCAGGAGCCCACCCGTAGAAAATAAAAAGACCGACAAGATTTACCGGTCGATTATAGTATAGGGTAGAACATGTATTCTGTCAAGTATAGAAATCAACTATAATATACTAAGATTTCAGACTGCTAATCTTCATTCTTCTGGGACTGATTTTTTAATACCCTGGACTTTCACCGGTGCCGGCACACCTTGTTTTGTTATTGAATAGACATGCTTTGATTGATATCTTTGGAATGTTAATATTATGGGTTATACGTTAGAGACTGTAATTTTGTTCCATCTGCACGACGTTTACTAAAATTGGTTTTACTTTTAGTTTAAAGTCGAATAATGTATTTAAATGTCGAAGATAGATATTATAGTTGAAAAATTGCAGGATAGCCCGGAAAAAACCCGAATTAATTTTTAATAGAAATATTTTCAACCATGACAAGGTGTTTTCGCTATACGTTGATATAATTTAACTTGAAACTATCCATTGTATTTTATAAGCAGGTAGGTTTTATCATTATTGAAAAGATGGAAGTGGCTAAGCTTGATGTTGCGAAATGGCGGGAGTTTGAAAACAGGCAGCTTATAAGGCTTTTGTTATTAATAATAATTATTTAAATAGTTAATTATGCATCTAAATACCTGCAGAAATGGAGTTTTATAATGCCTGATTTGTTTTATGTTAATAATGAAAATGGAAAATGTGTTCCACTACCTGACTGGAGCCACTTTTTTATAAATCTTGGTCATGTGTTGACAACAGCTGGCAGTCAAAATAAACGCATTGTTGCCGGCCTTGCTGTTCCAGCAAGAGCTTACGCAGCCTGTCTTGCAGCGGCTGGTGCGGTAATGGGGAAAGCTTCAATACCAGTAAGTGGAGCCGCCAGTGAGGAAGAACATTTTAACAATCTTTGTAAACTTGAGTATGGGACGCCATTAAACTATATAAAAGGCAACAGGAAGAAAAAGGCAATCTTTGTGGACTTTACAACTTTTAACGGTGAACCGCGGATTAGAATTCAAACTGGTAGTGAGGAGGGAGGCAGCCTAACTGAGCTATTAAATAAGAAAATGGCGTTCGCTGTTTCTGTTTCGGGTGAGAGCGATATCAAACTTCCTAAATTACAGGCTGGGCATAAAATTGTTCACAGGAAAGCCTTTCTTGACAACCTCATGCCTGGTGTTGATTCATGCAGGTTCGCACTTTCCTCCCGTCTTGATGTGGTTATTACAGGACCCGTAAATCTAATAAGGAGGGAAGTGATTGATACAATACTGGCTGTTAAGCTATCAAGGGGGAAATTTGCAAAGGGGACATTTCAAGACCTTCTACGTATACGAAGATTTTTGTTTGAAGGAAAGGCTTATAGAACGGATGTATACCCTGTCAGCGGTAGCCGGCAGCCTGAAAACGGATGCACCAGCCCTTCAATTGCAGTTTTTGATGGTGCACTTGCCTTCTTAAAATGGCGGGAAATGTGGTCTGGTTCCCACTGGATTGTCCTGCTCGACCGCACTGGTCCGAATTTCTGGGACGGGGCAGAGGTGCTAAACCAGGATTATATCAAAAACCGCACGTTGAAAAACCCGGAACTGGATTTACCGCCTGTACCGGCGGGTATCGAAATGATTTTATATGAGGTGGCACGGCGGTGAAATATGTTTCATTTTCTGAAGCTTGTAAAATATATAACTGTGGAAGCAATTCCATGATAGTAAAGCACTTTGTCAACCACCCTGAATTCGGGCAGTTTTGCCTGTGTTTAAAACGGTTTGAGCGGCTCCTCGGTGATGCATCGGGCGACGGTTTCTGGAGACCGCTCCTCCTAAAGTTGAGGCGCTATAGATTTGATATGTGCGCATCACCCCTGCCTTTTAACCATCCTGCAGTTTTTTCACCGCTACTGTTGGCTGAACTTAATAAAGCTGTAAAGCAATGCCGGGAGGTTTATCCGGGGTATACAATGCATCTGGAGGAATTGTCACAATGTTTAAAAACGCTGGTTGAAAGCAGTAACAACCCGCTTCTTGACTTTTTGACCGGCCTGTCCGGAAGTAACTGGATGAATGGATCGGCTTTGCTTTTGAAAGAGTCACGGTTAATACCAGCTACAGAAAAATTTATCCGGCCTGTAATAGACAACTTGGTTGATTGTATAAATATACAGCAGTACCGCGGGCCTAAGTGTTACCAGGCGGTAACTGTGATTGGCCCAGCACGGTGGTATCCTGATTTTATCTTCAGTGCGCCGAGGACTGCCGAAATACATCTTGTAAGCTATAAGTGGATTATGGACAAGTGGGAGCCCAGGCCGGTATTTTCTGCTTCCTTCAATGGTCCTGGCGAAAAAAGTTCCACTAAGCTAACAGCAGGCGGTAGTCCTAATGTTTTTGAAACCAGGGCATTAGCAGCCGGTAATTATATTGATAGTGAAGAGATGCTTCCAGTTATTAACTGGGATGAGATTTCATCCGGTATTTCCAAAAGGCATTTTCAGGATGGTACCGGGGCAGCCTGTGAAACTGTTGAAGCAAAGCTTTTTCTTCTTGAAGGACTTGCCGCCGTTTTTCTTGACGAAAATGCAAAAGTTCTTGTTATTGACCTTGATGAAGACGAGGGTGATGATGATAAGGAGGAAGCCAGGGTAAAACGGATACCGGCAACGGCTGTTCAGGAGGGAATATACCTTCTGTTACGGACCAGCGGTGGTGGCGAGTACATAGTTCCTGTAGCAGATCAGATCCTCGGAGTTCATTCACGAAAGGCCAGGGAATACCAAAAACACTGGAAAATGCTTTTAAGAGAGCAGGTAAACAGCAAAGGTATTCAAACAGTTGCAAACTCATTAAAGCTTCTTGGTTCAGTCAAAGCAAATGAAACAAATATCCGGAACTGGACGGGAGAAAGAAACATTAAACCTGCTGATTATAATGATTTTGACGCTATCATGAAACTAATAAAAATGGAAAAGGATACACCGGAATACTGGAAACTGGCTGAAGCAATTGACGAGGCGCACCGGAAAGCCGGATTTCATATCCGGAAACTGCTGTTGAAACAGGTTTTATCTTCTGACCTTAGTGTTCTGGAGAAAACGGGACGAATGGACTTTGAGCTCGAAGAGGAAGACGGGGGGAGCCTGACTGCATTCCGTGTCACCGGGATTTCCCCTGCAAGCTATACAGTTCCTTTAGCAAAGGTAGGCCATCCTTTTGAGAGGGAGGATGACGTTTATGGCCATGATGTTTCCTTCATGCGTTAGTGAAGGATGCAGCAGCCCCGGGGAAAGGGAGATTTTCCGGAGGCTCCGGGATGATCCTGGTACAAGCGGATGGACTGTTCTTCACTCGCTAGATGTTGCAAACCACAGAAGGCAATTGGCCGGGGAAATTGACTTTGTTATAATCATTCCTGCCAAGGGCATTCTTTGCCTTGAAGTGAAAGCCTGTTCCTCCCTCCGCCGCGAAGGCGGGCTATGGTATTACGGGTCCGGAGCAAAACCGGATCCGCGCGGGCCGTTTAAACAAGCTTCTGAAGCCATGCACAGCTTGCGTCAGAGGCTTGTTGCCAAGAACCCCGGGTTTTCAAGGGTGGTGTTCTGGTCAGCGGTTATATTTCCTTATATAAGATTCACAGCAACATCAGGTGAATGGCATGAGTGGCAGGTAATCGACAGCAGGGACTTCAGGTCTGCTTCGATCAGCAGGTTAATCCTTAATGTAATTGATAAAGCGCGGGATTTTCTAAGGGGATGCCCGTCTGCACTGTGGTTTAATCCAAAGTTACAAGAGCCTTCTCTTGAACAGTGCAAAATCATAGCGGACGTTTTAAGACCAGGCTTTGAGTTCTTTGAAGATTCGAAAACAGTTACTTTGCGAAGGGAGGCAGAGCTGAAACAATATACGGAAGAACAATACATGGCGCTTGACGCAATGGAGACTAATCCCCGCGTCGCTTTTGCCGGTCCTGCCGGCACAGGCAAAACACTGCTGGCCATCGAGGCGGCCAGACGGGGTATAACTGCTGGACGCAAGGTTCTTTTTATCTGCTTTAACAGGTTTCTGGGAAGGTGGCTGGAAAGACAAACTTCAGGCTTACACCCTGGTGTAGTTACCAAAACGCTCCACAGGCACATGCTAGACATCGCGGAAGCCGTTCCTGATGATACCAGTAGCGGTTTCTGGCAGGACGTACTTCCTCTTCTTGCCACTGAAAAAATGCTTGATAAATTTGATGATAAAAATCATTTTGATGAACTGGTGGTTGACGAGGCTCAAGACATCTTAAGGGATAGTTACCTGGACTTTCTGGACCTGAATCTCAAAGGTGGCCTGTCAGCAGGCAGGTGGCGGCTGTTCGGCGATTTTGAAAAGCAGGCAATTTATGATGCTGCCAGCCTTTCACTTGATAAGTTTGTTCAGTCCCGCAGGTTAAATGTCCCGGTTTATTCCTTGCGGGTGAATTGCCGCAATACCCCCCGGGTCGCATCACTTGCCCATCTGCTGGGGGGGCTTGAACCGGGTTACAGCAGGGTTTTGCGCCCGGATGACAGATCTGATCCTGAATTAATTTATTATTCAGATGAAAACGGACAAAAACAGCTCCTGGTTAATGTACTTGAAAGGTTCTACCGGGAAGGTTTCTCCGGGAAAGAAATAGTTATCCTCTCCCCCCTGGCGGATGGCGCCTGTGCCACCAGGGTAGAACAAAGCCCCTGGAGAGACCGGCTCCGCCCCATTGAGACAGCGGACAAAGGTCATACAGGGTATTGTACGATCCATTCATTTAAGGGGCTGGAAGCTCCGTGCGTTATTATAACTGACATCGACCGGATTGCAGACGGGTCCCTTTTTTATACCGGTGTCACCAGGTCATTGCAAAGACTTGTAATATTATGTCATCAATCAGTTAAGAAGGAAGTTGCCAGTGTCCTTTTAAACCGTACAGCTAGCACCAGTTAAGGAGGTGTCCAAAGGTTGTCTTATCATATTGAAAACAGGGAGTTGTTGGTCCGTGCCCTCCGGGAGGAACTTATGGGGCCCTCACCGCAAGGCGGGGAAATTGATTGCAGCGGAAAGATATCCTTTGAGGAAGCGGATAGTTTATATAAACCCTGGCACCAAAAAGGAACAGGTGATGAAATACTACAGCGCGACCCGCCTTGTGGAAGGTACGGGGTGGGGGTCTTATACCCGGTGGGTATGCTATCAGGAGATGACGATGAACACACTGGCAGCGATGTGAGAGTGGATGGGTCGGGGCAGGAGGAAGAAGGCGCCGGACTAGATACTTCAGACATCCCTTTATCAAATGAAGCCATTCAATGCCTTGAAGAAATCGGGGAGAGGCAAGGGACAGGCAGGGAAGGATCTGATTCTGATGATTTCGATTTGTCCGCGGCTAACAAATACAAGCCTAGCAGTATGGGTGTAAGTTTTCTTGCCGAATTTCCTGAGGGCTCGTCACTTGTTGTAGATGTGCCGGCTTTTAATCCTGTGGGAGGGTTTTCCGTTAACGGGCGTTACCGCAAGGTGGTTGTGGAATTAACCGGCAAAGAGCGTGTATGGTGGCTCCGTAGTCCTGTATCTATATGGGCGGAGTATCCTGCGGATGCAATCTGTTCTACTGATGGGAAGGTTGTAAAGCCATCCCGGTATACCTGCAGTAACCTTGACGGTATGGATATCAGGATCGAGGTGTTCTCAAGGCCGTATGGCAATGTAAATCATAGACTGGTGACCGTATGCCTGATCAACCGGAAACACGCTACGGTTTCAAAAGATGAGGACTGTTTGTTTCAGTCATTTTTTACTGCTACGGTTGTGGCACCGGACGGCGGCAGCCATATTCTGCCCTATCCGGGACCAAAGATGGAAAATATGGACAGTGAGGAGCAGTCACTTGCTCTCCTCTACCACCGCCTGGAGACTTTTGCAACCGGACATGGCTGTGCCGCCGGCTGGGATGCTTCGGAAGGGGAGGCAAAAGCAAGGGTCGTTAGCGCAGAGTGCCTGCCTGTCTTTGAAACGCCCAGTATAACACCTGATATTACACGTCATGATGAAACACCGGTAGAAATACCTATGGCCCCTCTGGCTGATCTTGTTGAAGGGGACGACGGTTTTGGTGCGCTTAACGAACTGGTTCAGCTTTATGAGGAATGGATTAGAGAAAAAGAGATGGAAATTTCTCTCCTAGATCCAGTTTATCATGACGCGGCGAACCTCCACATGAAAGAGTGCAGGCGCTACCTTAGAAGGATGATAGACGGATTAAGCTACCTGCAGGCGGATCCCCTGGCCAGGAGGGCTTTTCAACTGGCTAACCATGCTATCCTCCTCCAGCAGGTACGCAGCAGGAGAGAGCCAAGGTGGGTACAGTACGACCAGAAAGAGAAACGGATAAAGTTCTCGGACCCGTATATACCTTCGAGTGATATAAACGCCGGGACCGGCAGGGGTAAATGGCGTGCTTTCCAGGCAGCTTTTTTACTTGCGGCAGTCCGTTCCGCCGCCGAGAGTGATGCACTGGACCGCCAGACTGTAGACCTTATCTGGTTTCCCACAGGCGGCGGTAAAACCGAGGCATACTTAGGCCTGGCTGCTTTTGCCATTGCTATGCGCCGCCTTAAAAACTGTCAGGATGCTGGCGTCCATGTGCTAATGCGCTATACGCTCCGCCTTTTGACTGCCCAGCAGTTCCTGCGTGCTGCGGGACTTCTCTGCGCCCTGGAATACCTCCGGCGCAAGCACCCCGGGGAACTGGGAGAGGATGAGTTTTCTATCGGCCTGTGGCTTGGTGGTGACACTACGCCAAACAGCAGGAGGGAAGCAATTTCAATCTTTAAGGGCCTGGTTAGAGGGGACCGGAGTGTGGGTAACAAGTTTGTACTTGGCCGCTGTCCCTGGTGCGGGGCTCAAATGGGTCCGTTAAAATACAAGGGCAAGAGGCCAAAGAGCGCGCCGCAGGTTCTGGGTTACGAACGGAGTGGTGATACAGTTATCTTTGCCTGTCCTGACAACGGGTGCGATTTTTCAGAAGGTCTTCCAATTTATGTAATAGACGAAGATATCTACATCAAGAAGCCGGCGCTTGTCATTGGTACCATCGACAAATTTGCCATGCTGGCTTGGCGGCCTGATGCAAGGGCTATCTTCGGGTTAAACCCGGACGGGGATCGCAGTAGCTCGCCGCCGGGACTAATTCTACAGGACGAACTCCATTTGATTTCCGGACCGCTCGGTTCTATGGCAGGCCTTTATGAGACAGTCATCGAGGAACTCTGTACTGACCGGCGCGGTGAGAAAACAACTGTTCCAAAGATTGTCTGCTCTACAGCTACAATTAGACGATATAAAGAACAAGTAAAGGCTTTATATGCCCGGGAAGATACAGCTTTATTCCCGCCGCCCGGGCTGGACGCCGGAGATTCCTTTTTTGCGCGCTATGCGAGAAATCGGGACGGATCGCTATGCAGGGGAAGGATTTACGTGGGGGTCCACGCGCCGGGTCTTGGTTCTATGCAGACTGTACAGGTCCGTACTTTTACAACTCTGTTGCAGGCCCCTGTCCAGTTGCCTGCTACCGGGCAGGACCCGTGGTGGTCACTTTTAATCTTTTTCAACAGCTTGAGGGAGCTGGGTACTACCCTTTCGTTATTCCAGTCCGACATTCCGGATTACCTGACAGTGCTCAGAAACCGCCTGGCTTTGAAGCCAGGTGAGCTGAGGCGGCTGTACAACATTATTGAACTGACTGGCCGCCTAAAGGAGGATGAAGTCCCTGAAGCTATTTCATCACTTGAAATTAGTTGTACCAGTTCCGGTAAACACCCGGTCGACGCCTGCCTCGCCTCAAATATAATAGAAGTTGGTGTTGATATTGACAGGCTATCTTTAATGGCCGTGATAGGGCAGCCCAAAACGACTTCGCAATATATTCAGGTAACCGGGCGTGTAGGGCGGAAATGGCATGAACGTCCAGGTCTAGTGGTTACCCTGTATAGCGCTTCTAAGCCGCGGGACCGGTCGCATTTTGAGAAATTTCGCAGCTATCATGAAAAGCTTTATGCACAGGTTGAGCCCACCAGTGTTACACCATTTTCACCCCCTGTACTCGACAGGGCGTTGCATGCTGTTATGACAGCCTATATACGTCAGGCCGGAACTGCCAGTATGGCGGAAAAGCCATTTCCTTATCCCGGGGATGCTATCAATTACTTCCGGAGTATTATTCTCCCGCGTATCAATATTGTTGATCACGACGAAGCCCAAAATTTCATAAGGGTCTTTGAAAAACGTGTAAGTGAATGGCAACAGTGGGAGCGCACCAGGTGGAGCGGGGAACTCCAGGGAAGCGACATACCGCAGTTAAGAGTAGCTGGAGCATATGTCAGCAGGGAGGGTGCCCGCTACTCATGGCCTACGCAGCAATCCATGCGTAATGTAGATGCGCAATGCCAAGCGGTAATTACCAGATTGTATTTGACAGGGGAGGATGAAAGCGATGCCTAGCGGGCCGGTTCGCCGTGCACAATTAATTGCCCCTTTCGGGGTTGGCGCGATGATTGTTGTGAGAGACGGAACATCTTTAATATCAGGAGGTCTGGATCACTGGTATAAGTATGAGGATGGTGACGACGACCCGCGCAAACTGGACATTGACGAGTTCAAGATCGAAGAATGGCGCTTGCAGCGGCAGCTAAAGGTGGACCATTTCCGGTTGCCGCCCGATTACAGGAAAAAAAGGCCGGGGGAGCAAGTACCAAATTGTTACCTTAACGTTCCTTTTTTACGTTTTCCTTTGTGGCATTTTTGTCCTTCCTGTGACCATCTTGAAAAATTTCCCCTTTCCATGAGGGAGATTCCCAGGTGTAGTGAGTGTGCGAAAAAAGGGAAGAAGCGGATTATGGTCCAGGTTCCGTTTGTTGCCATGTGCGAGCACGGGCATATCCAGGACTTTCCGTGGAGGGAGTGGGTACACAGGACAAGCACACCAACTTGCGATAAGCCGATGCGTCTAGTTGCCACCGGTGGAGCATCGCTGTCCGGACAAATTGTAAAATGCGGGTGTGGTGCCCAGCGTTCACTCGCGCAGATTACCGCTGCAGATACAGACGGGACTACCTTTTTAAGCAAAAACCTTGATAGTGACAAATCAAAAATCTTTTATTGTCAAGGTAAAAGGCCGTGGCTTGGCACAGAGGACGGGGAGTCTTGCCCCGGGCACTTAAGAGGCTCCCTGCGAAGTGCGTCCAATGTATATTACGCCCAGGTGCGCAGTTCTATTTACCTTCCCCGGGGTACCGGTGCCATACCCGCGGAACTTGTATCCCTTCTCGAACAACCTCCATTAGCAACATTAATTAAGCTTCTTTCAGGGACCGGAAATGCTGTAACTCCGGAAGTCCTGCGGCTCCAATACCCTGACTTGGTGCGGCCATATTCAAACGAACAACTTGGAGCGGCCTTGCGGATTGTGCAGGATGAGAGCCCGGAAACCGTTACAGAAACCTTAGTAGCTGGCGATGACTGGGAAACTGCTTACCGCAGGGCCGAATTCAACGTCTTGAGAACCCCCAAGGACGATGATATGCTCCGGATTAGAGAGGCGGAACGGATGGCATATGAAAGGGATATAATCCGTTTTTTCTCCCGCATTATGCTGGTCAGCAAGTTGAGGGAAACACGGGCACTAGCCGGCTTTACACGCGTTTATCCGCAAAACAGTCAAACCCTTGAGGAACTGCGGGACCGGATGTGGCGGACTATACCGCCTGAGAATGAATCATGGCTGCCCGCCTGCCTTGTTTTCGGGGAGGGAATTTTCCTGGAACTGGACGAGTCTATGCTTCAGAAGTGGGAGCGCCGTGACGATGTTATCCGGCGGGTTCAGCCGCTGGCTGCTAATTACCGGCGGCTTCAAGCGGAAAGGAGGTTGCAGGACAGGCCTGTCGAACCACGTTATGTCCTGTTGCATACGTTAGCCCATCTCCTGATGAACCGGCTTACCTTTGAATGCGGCTACAGTTCGGCATCCCTAAGAGAACGGATTTATATGTCTAGTAATCCGGATGCCCCGATGGCCGGAGTCCTCATTTATACAGCTGCCGGGGACTCGGAAGGGACTATGGGCGGCCTTGTCAGAATGGGCAAGGCGGGATACCTGGAGCCATTAATCCGCAGGTCTCTAGAAGGAGCTCTTTGGTGCTCGGCTGACCCGGTGTGTATGGAGATGGGTGCCAGCGGCGGACAAGGCCCGGAGTCATGTAACCTGGCTGCCTGTCATAACTGTGCACTGGTGCCGGAAACAGCCTGTGAGGACTTTAACAGGTTTCTAGACCGGGCACTTGTTGTTGGCGATGTTATAAACCGGAACTTAGGTTTTTTTACACATGAGTAAGGTTTAGGGGAACTAACTACCTAAATCCTAACAAAAAGAATTAATTTTTTACCTTAGAAAATGTGAAAATTCATGTTAGAATAGTAAAATATTAAAGGGCAGAAAGTTAAGCGGGGTGGTGTTTTCTAATGACGCGGCAGAAACCGGTAGCCATTGATCTGTTTGCAGGTGCAGGCGGATTGAGTGAAGGACTGCATCTAGGCGGCTGGGATGTCGCTGTGGCTGTTGAAAAAGATGTTCATGCCGCGGATACCTATGATTTTAACCATAACATCAGGCAAAACAGGAATACAAAAATTTTGCGCTGTGAAATTGAAAATGTTGGCCGCGGGGAGCTTCAAGACGCGTTACAGGAATCCCGGGGCATTTTGCTGGAGGAAGTCGAGCTTATCGCTGGTGGCCCTCCATGCCAGGGATTTTCCTATATAGGCCCGCGATCGTTGAACGATTCCCGGAACAGGCTTTTCCTTGAGTTTATCCGCATTGTTAATATCGTAAGGCCAAAGGCATTCATTGCAGAGAACGTCAAAGGCATCTTATCGTTCGCAAGACATGGAATACCGAAACTGCTCGGGCAGATCTTTGACAGGTTAGGCTACAACCTGTCTTTTGATGTAGTAAATTCTATGGAATTTGGAGTGCCGCAGGACCGGATACGTGTTATTTTTTCTGGAATAAGGCGGGATGTGGCAGATAGTTTGGGATTTGACTTCCTGTCTGCCCCTGCTCCTTGCATGCCTGATTTAATTAATAAATATTATAAAGCGGAACAGGTAATAACCCTTGGTGAGGCGCTTTCAGATTTGCCCCTCGGACGAGCGGTAGCCCTTGAATCCCGAATATGGGTGACGGATGGTGATATACACGAAAAGAACCGGGAGGATGAGCCTTATCCTTACCCGGAATCCCGGGAAATGACGGGTTACCAGCGTGCGATGAGACGTCAGTCCACAGGTATTCATAACAGTCATACAAAAGGGATGTCACAGGGGCGTCTTGAAAAAGTTAGCCTTATCCCGGAAGGCGGGGTTCTTGCATCAGGAGGAAGGGACAATGCCTGGCGCCGTCTGAAATGGAACCGTCATGCTCATACCCTGCAGGCGCATATGGGTAAAGATTTGAAGGAATTTATTCACCCGTTGGTTGACCGGTGGATTACAGTCCGTGAAGCGGCCAGGTTACAATCTTTTGACGATGCTTATGTCTTTTTGGGTTCACAAAGCGCCCAGCTTTCACAGGTTGGCAATGCTGTCCCGCCGTTTGTTGGCTGGGCGGCCGGGCGGGCTATTGGAGAACAATTAAAGCTTTTCAGTCCGGCTAGGTTACCCTTGCGGATTCCCAATCCTTTAAATCAATCACAGTTTTTACTGAAAGACCCGCGGGATGCAAGGTGGTTCGGTCTATTGGAACACGTTGCCCGGGACCAGCGGCGTGAGAGCCAGATATATAAGATTTTACACCGTCTTTACGACATGATGCTGGATACAGCAAAGGATCAAAAGCATTCAAAGGGGCAAAGCCTTACAAATAAAACCCGGGGAATATCCAAGGACTCTCCGGGGGAATCCCAGTGTGCCTTGCAAATTGACGGGTAATTAATGTTTAAATACTAATTTTGGTGGATTCTAATGGACATATGGAATAAAGAAAAACGTAGTCAGGTCATGTCTCACATACATTCGAAGAACACGAAACCGGAAATAGCCGTCCGGTCACTGCTTCACAGAATGGGTTACCGTTACCGGCTGCACAGGCGGGAGTTACCAGGATGTCCGGATATAGTTCTTCCGAAATACAATTCTGTGATTTTCGTGCACGGGTGTTTCTGGCACCTGCATGAAGGGTGCCGCGACGGAACAGTACCTAAGACGCAGCACGAGAAATGGAAGTTAAAACTTGAGAGGAATGTAGAACGAGATCAGCTTCATTATCAGGAATTGCAAAAAACGGGGTGGAAGGTACTTGTTATATGGGAGTGTGAAATAGAGAAGCAGCCTGACATGGTTAGACAGAAGATCGTTGATTTTTTAGCTCCAGTTTTTAAATGAAGAAGCAAAAGCCTCCGGACTGGTAGAAAATTAAAAACCAGGCCTAAGCGGCCAGCCGTCTACTTTAGTTTAAGCACACTCTATGGGGAAGACTGGCCGGACTGACCATGAAGGCCGGTCTCAGCGAACCGTCATAAAGAGGTTCCTGAACACATGTAAGAGATATAGAAGGGGATTTTGCAGCAATAAGATATCGAAAAAATGGAGCATGTCAAAAAAGGATTGGAAAAATTGTATCTCCCAATTTACAATTTGCTTAATGGTAGGTTGGAATAACTGGAATATCAGTACACATAACCAGATAACTGATCTAAAAATCCAAGCTCTTTATAGTTCGGGTACTTTCGATCGTCATTTGTAAAGGTTTCGTCATGGCCATGATTCAATTATTTGGTGAACAGTGACAGTGACTCATGATAAATTAATTATTTCACAACTTCGACTGAATTTTTGTTTGACAAAGAAGCTTGTTCATCATAACATAATCCAATTCATTTCAAGTATCTTTTTGTGTCTGTGTTAAATTTACCGAAGCCGTTAATTTTGTACACCTTCAATATCCTCCTGGCAATCTCACACATATCTTCCCTTAGCCATTTCGGTTCCAGAACCTCCACCATATCTCCCCATTGCACGATCCACGTCTTCATTTCATCAATGCCGCAAATTTCGAAAGACATCACGACGGACCCGTCTGGAAGTTCATCTTGAATTACTTGTGAGGGATGGTAGACCAGATTTTTTACCCGGTAGGCAACCTGTGGGCTGAACTTTAGCCTGACTTTGCAAACTTCACCGTCGTTAATCACACCCCAGCTATGGGCCATGTGGTCTTTAAGAGAGAAATCTTTAGGATATTCAAAACGCTCAGAAGTATAAGGGATAACATTTGAAACCTGGTCTACCCGGAAGACGCGGATATCGTTTCTCTTTAGACAGTGGGCTACCAGATACCAGTTATGGTGCTTGCATATTAAACCGTATGGTTCTACCACACGCTTTGAATTCTCTCCACTATGTGCAACGTAATACCAGAGCTTTACCCGGTAGCAATCTTTGATGGCCTGCACCAGATTGGCAAAAATTTCGCCTACCCCGGCAGGGTCGGTCAGATGCTCTTCCACAACATAAATTCGCTCCTGCATCTGCTCTATCGGCAAGCTCTGAGGCGAATACTTATATTTAAAAAGCGTTCCGATTAACGCGTCTTTAATTTCATTAAGACGGCCGGCCAGGGCTGAGCCCTGTTGCTGTAACATGCTGAGCAAAATAATCAGCGCGTTTTCCGGGCTGACTGATGGTAAATAGCCGGCATCCAGGCGGTATAAGCCTTCCTTCTTGGAGGTGTTTTTCTCCGGCCTGACGATTGAAACATGAAGATCATTTTCTATTTGGTCAAGATAGCGGAGTATGCTTCTAGTAGTAACCTCGCAGGAGTCCGCAAGTTCCGTTAATGATATGCCTCCGTACGGGCTCTTTTTATTCAAAAGCTCGATCACTTTGGCTATTCTCAGCGCCTTTGTCGTATCAGGGCCGGCCAATTTTAATCCCCCTTTGTATTTAGTAAATTAAACAAGGAATATTGTGCCTACAAAGGGGAATACGACCAAGCCTTTAAATTTTCCTTCTTTCGCGACTTTCTATTTGCAAAAAACGTACCGGTCCAGGCCTTTTACCCACCCGCTCCAATGATCTTCCGGGTCATCGCGGCTCTCAGCCGCGGAGTTAAACATATCCACAGCGGCATCGATCATATCCAGATGATGCAGCACGGCGGCTTCCAAAAATTTGGGTCTTTTGGGCGACTGCCATTCGTATTGCCCGTGGTGGCTGACTATCATATGGGTCAGCTTGAGCCTGAGGTCCTCCGGGAAACCGGGCAGTTGCCCGATATATTGATCGAGAAGGCGCACGCCCAGGACAATGTGCCCGAGCAGGCGGCCCTCGTCGGTGAAATCTATACCGGTACGGAAGCGGTATTCCTCCACTTTACCTAAGTCGTGGAGCAGCGCGCCGGTAATTAATAAATCCCGGTCTAATTTTGGGTAAACCTGCACTATTCCTTCAGCAGCGCACACGATACCCAGGCTGTGCTCCAATAGCCCTCCGATAGTGGCATGGTGGTTGCGCTTGGCGGCGGGGGCTGTAACAAAGGCGTTCATGAAATCTTCATCCGACAGAACGAGGGACACCAGGCTTTTCAGATGTGCTTCCTGCAAGGACTCAAGTATCGAAAAGAGTTTTTCTCTGGCGGTTTCCAGGAGCAAAGCACTGGACGGAATAAACCTCTTGGGGTCAATTTCATTAACCTGATACACTGACATTGCTGAGATTTGGATTTGAAGCTTTCCATTGTACTCCGTCACCTGTCCCTGTACTTTAACAACGTCCCCAACCTTGCAGCCATGATAAGACTCAAATACTGATTCCCAAATCCGGCCTTCCAGTTGGCCGGTCCTGTCCCCCAGAACAACGGCAAGGTAATAACCTGTTCCGTTACGTAAGGGCATAAGCTTTTTTACCCTCAGGGCGAAAGTACTGCTCACTTCTTGGCCGGACTTAAGCTGATCTATGAAAATTTCTGCCAAAGTAAATCCCTCCTGTCAAAAACCCCTCAGCAATAATTATAAACTGAAGGGCTGTGAGTAGCTTGTCATCTGAAAAATTTTTAGTTTTGCATAGGTACTCTAAGAGGTAGACTGAGACTGGTTAAAAACGTGTACTCTTCGGATAACCAGGCTTTTACTGTCCTTAGTCCGAATGTCTCCGGCTATAGCTATGGCCTGTTTGTGTTTAATAAACCTTTGATATAAATTAACCTTTACACGGAATTATTTACATTCGAATCGGGCTTCACGGGTCTTTGATTAGAAGCCGCTCCCGTGGGGATTGCTGAGCTCCGTGGGTCAGGGACCTCCACGAGTCGTACGCCGCACGGCCTGCTTCAGCTCCTGCCGCAAGAGAAACCTTCTTTTTTTATAAGAAACTCCATGCTAGTCAATTGACCGGTCTTTTAGCCTGGGTAAACTGGGGTCGGTCTCTGGAGTCTGCTGGCTCCTCTCACACTCTGCCGGGCTAGCTTCGCCCGACGGACTAAGCTGTCTCATGTGGATGAAGTTGTGAAAAAAAGCAAATAAATATTGTCAGTAATTTTAAAAGATAACGGCAGTTGCCGACCTTCTTCACCCGGACTAATCAGGAAGGCTCAGCTACGCCAGCAGTAGTAGGGGGTTATTCGCGCGGACCAGACGGCTCATGCTTCCACCAGCCCAGGTGCCATCCAGAATAAAATAAACAGATTCATTCCGGTGGTGCTCTTTCCTAAAATCACAGGTAATAATTTTAATGCAAAATTTTATTGCGTTAATGAGAATATAATACCCTCTTTTGTATATAATATATAAAAATAAGCAATATTATATTGCGTTATATTTAGGTAGGTGCTATAATGTTTTTAAGTGAGATGCTAAATTATCCTTGGAGTTTTGAAAGGAAGAAAACAATGAAATTAAACAAGATAAAGGTTGGAGGATTTAAGAATATAGGCAAGACAGTCATAGAATTGAATAGTATGGCGGCCTTAGTGTCGCTAAATAGTTATGGAAAGTCAAATTTACTTCAGGCCATACACTTTGGTGTAGACTTTATCAAAAGTACGGAAGATGGAAAAAGGCATATGATGTCATGGATAAAAGGAATTCCTTTAACAAAGTCTATGGCTTCTAAAGACTATGAAATAGAATTTGAAATGCAAACTACTATAAATAAGATCACTTATAATGTAATTTATGGTTATCGATTTATGTGGGTAAGAGATGATGATGCCGGTTCAAGAATTGTTGGAGAGTGGCTCAAAGTCAAATTAAACGATAAAAACCAGAAATATAATCAGTATATTAACAGGAATAAAGAAAATTCTGTTTACAAAACATCGGAAACTGGAAGATGCAGCAATAAGATTCCTATTGGATCAAATGAATTAATTATAAACAAGCTAAAGGCCTTCGATGGTTTGTTTTACATTGAAATTATAAAAAGAATAAATAATCTAAGTGTCTATATAGAAAGACACCTTGATGCAAGCTCATCATATATACCAGATCCATTTATTCGAACAGATATGGAAGTTTTAGAAATTGAGAGCAGTGCAAATATACCAAGAGTAATATTTCATCTTAAGAAACGATTTCCAGACAAATATGAACTATTGATAAATTCTTTTATGCAGCTTTTTCCTCAGATTACTGATATAAGTGTAGAAGAATTAACTGTTAAATATAGTGAAAAGGCCCAAATACCTCAAGATTTGCCCATTAAGGTGACAAATCAATTATATGTTATAAATGTAACTGATATAAATTTAAATCAACCGATTAATTTTGAAAGCATGTCCGATGGTGCAAAGAGAGTGTTTTTGCTTTTGGCTTGTATATTATTAGCAGACATGAATGGGTTATCATTAATAGCTATTGAAGAACCTGAAAACTCAATTCATCCAAGTTTGTTGCAAAGCTACTTAAGGGTGATATCTCAGTTCTTAGGGGAGTGTAAGGTTATTATTACTAGTCATTCACCATATATTCTTCAATATCTTGAGATATCAAACATTTATATAGGATTACCTAATTCAGAAGGGATAGCTAAGTTCTCTAAGATTCGCCAATCTATGCAGAAAACATTGATAAATGAAGCTAGTAATGTTGATGTAACTGTAGGAGATTATATTTTTGACCTGTTAAGTGGTTGCGAAGATGATGTGGAAGCGTTAGGCAGATTCTTGGAGAACAATTTTTATGAATAAAGGCATCGTACTTTTTGTAGAGGGAGATACAGAAGTTGTATTTTATAAAAAATTACTTGAAAATATTCGGTCTCAATGCAATGAGAGAAAATTTAATCTATCAAAAATTGTTATAAAAAATTTGAAAGGTATAGGCAATTACAAAAATAGAGTCTATCGAATTTTCACTAACGACATTATGCAAAAAAACCCAGGAATATCCTTTAAGGTTTTCCTCTGTCATGATACCGATGGAGCTGAGTTTACGCAAAAGCCGCCAGTAAAATGGGAAGACGTAGAGGGAATGTTACTATATAACGGAGCCAATGAAGTTATTCATATAAAGGCTAAAAAATCTATAGAAGATTGGTTCTTGAAAGATATTCATGGATTAGTCAATTATTTAAAATTACCTGCCACTACAACGTCCACTGGCTCAAATAGTGTTAAGAAGATGGAAAATCTATTTAAAAAAGCTAATAAGGTATATATTAAAGGTGGAAAAACTACAGGTTTTATAGAATCATTGGATATTAAAAAAATAATGGGTGAAGTATGCAGAGAAATTAAACCATTATGCAGGGAATTAGGGGTAAAATGTGTCGGTCGAATTTGTAAAATAAGATGAATTAAGTTTTATTTTGCAGGAGGAGCATTATTTGATCCTAAGGAAGGTCGTAACTGACTTTGTTGTGATAACGTTTGCTACTGCTGTGAACTGCCATTTCTGTATTGTGTTACTACAATTTATCAGAAGAGGAATTAAGAAGAATTTTTCCTGTACTGAAAAAATAAGAAGTGGTTATGTCAGATGATAAAATTCCAAGAACGATGAATTGTTCTTGTTACTATAGAAATTGGTTCACGGATATTAGTTAGTTTGAAAGGGGTGAATGCAAATTTTCTATAGAAAAGAGAATACAGCGTCTTGCACACGCTGTACTCTCTGAAAAGCTTAGTTTGCTAAAGTGCCAAGACCAGAGGCTTTGGCCACAAAAAAGTACATGAAAAAGTAGTATTAATAGTAACTTTAATTCTAGTATATATTAGCATAATCAATGTTACAAGAATAATTCCTGCTTTTTTGTTGTTTTACCTCTGGAAATTTTTTGCCGTGNTTAAATAGGCTCTCGGCATTAGATGGGAGGAATCATTAAATCTGGAATAAAGCAACTGGAAATTCTGGCATGCCAGGCTAAAAAGACTGTCCTTTTCACGACATTCCTAAAAATGGGCATGGCAAAGAAGCCTA
>Ga0067045_1028474_pt1 | contig 32747 bp, 32 predicted proteins | sample TerdegcTABiofilm_FD_59184 | JGI IMG/M metagenome (GOLD analysis project Ga0067045, IMG submission 59184) | Combined Assembly of (Gp0054472, Gp0054536) Wastewater bioreactor microbial communities from Singapore -Terephthalate degrading...
TATACCATAGACTCCAAACTTCCGACACTTGAAAAACTATACGGTTTCTCTCACTTAAAACCTCATCAAATAACTTTGGGTTATAAAACCGGTTCCGCCGCGATGAGATTTTTATCCGATGAATACGGAAAAGACAAACCCTCTCTTATGCTTTATTATTTCAAAGACGCCTACGATATAAATTATGTCTTAAAAAAACTCATAGGAACCGATATAGAAGGTTTCGATAAAAGATTTAGAAGTTATTTGGAGTTTAAATATTTTAATCAAATAAAAAACGAAAAACTATTCGAGCCTTACGGCCTAAAACTAACCCAATCCCGCGACGGCATTCCGGTTTTCAACACTTCCCCGGTTTTTTTAGATAAAAACACGATAGCCTACATTTCCACGTTAAAAGGCCATCCGCCGGTTATCGTTATTCATAATATAACAACCGGAGAAAAGGATATTATAGATTACGGTTTAATGGACATAGATAATATTCCTTACTCTCAATTTACCATGCCGGTAAGGTCTCTTTCCGTTTCAAACGATAAAAGATATCTTTTGTTTTCCGCCCAGAAAAATAACAAAGAATATCTTTGCGTTTACGATATTAAAGAGAAAAAATTTAAAAAAATAGTTTTTGAAGAATTGGATCAGGCGAGACAATTTTCTTTTTCTCCGGACGACAAAAAAATCGCATTCGTAGGCATGAAAAACGGAACGAATAATATTTACGAAGCGGATTTTAATTCCGTTTTAAAATTAAAGAAAATAAAAAATTCCGATATCGAAGTTTTGACCGAAGGAGATTATAACAAGATTTCTCCGGCATATGTTTCAAAAGATCAAATAGTTTATATTTGCGAAACCGGGGACGTATACGACTTAAAAAACGATTTGTGTTTTTATAAAAAAGATTTCGGCGTTAAAAGAATTTCTTTAGATATTGACATATCCGACATATTCTACGATAAAGAAAAAGATAGGATTTTTTTCGTTTCGGATAAAGATAAAATTTATAATATTTATTCTTATTCCATTAAGGATTCTAAAATATACAAACATACGTCTTTAATAGGAGGGGGATTTACTCCTTATTATGAGGACGGAGAGATTTTGTTTTCTTATTTCAGGCACGGAGAGGTTAATGTTTATAGAATATTGGAAACAGAAATTTTATACGAAGAAATTAAAACCGAAAAAAAAGAAGAGGAGATTAAAAGAAGCGATAATTCAACGAAAGATTTCGCTTTTGAAAATTACAGATTTAAAGCCTCTACCGATCTTTTTTTCCCGGCCCTTTTATTCTCTTCTCCAGGCGGGCTTTTTGCTTTTACTTATTATCAGGCAAGCGATTATTTAGGAAGACATAACTTTTCGGCTTTTTTAAATTATAACTCAGGCTATCCTTATACCAATCTAAGAACCACTTATCTTTATAACCGATACAGAACCAAATTCGTGGCGGATGTTTCAATTTTAAACGCTTACGAGCTGGATGACAATACTCTGGACGTAAAATACGACAAAGAGTATATCAAAACATTAACCGGATTATTGTATCCTTTCGACAGATATAAAAGCTTCGGAGTTTATTTCAGTTATAAAAATAATAAAGAAACTTACGATTATCCTTATATCGGTTTTAACGAAAAAAAACGGGGCATAATAGCTTCTTATATGAATAATAAATTAAACGGCCTTTATTTGACCGCGGTTTACGGTTATTACGCCAATTTTATATTGGGGTATTACGACCATATGGCGGGGGGAAACGTTCGTTATAACTCATTTTCAAGCGATTATTTGAGATATCTTCCGCTATCGAGAAGATCTACGGTAGTTAACAGGTTATTTCTCGGCGTTTCAAACGGAAAGGATAACCCCGAGTTTTCTTACGGCGGGGTCGGAGGGATTAGAGGTTTTATAGATAATTCGTCAAACGAAGATAAGAATGTTTTGGTATATAACGCGGAGGCGAGATTATGCTTGTTCGACATGGACCATTACTGGAGTTTTATGTTCCCCGATTTTTATTTTAAAGCTCTTTATTTTAAGATTTTTTCAGATAACGCTTACGGTTGGAATAATTCTTTTAACGATAAAATTAAAAATTCGGTAGGGTTCGGTTTTAATCTTCATACTTTTATTTTGCAAAGATATCAGATGGTTTTGTCTTTCGATTGGTCTTTTAATACCAAAACCGGAGCTAAGGTTATGTATTTTTATTTGGGCCCCGTTTTTTAGCTTGAATCGGTTTGTAATTTTGTATAATAATTTTAGGAGGGATTATGAGATTTAAAACTTTTTGTTATTTGTCTTTAGTATTTGTTTTTTCGGTTTCCGCTTTCGCTCAAACCAAAAAAAATACCAAATCTCAAACTCCTTCCAAAACCTCTCAACCTCAAACTATTGAAGTAAAAACGGACTCCGCCCAAACCGCCGCTCAGGATACTCTTTCCGGAAAAATAAACTCTCCCGATCCCATAGTCAGAAGACAAACCATTATGGAAATGGCCCAGACGAGAGATTTAAAATATGCGCCCGTTATAGAAAAGTATCTTGAAGACGAGAATAAGCTCGTTAAGATGGCCGCCATAGAATCGCTTGGAACTATGAGAAGCGAAGGCTCGTCGGATAAAATTTTAAATTTGCTTTCCGTTTCTAACGATAAGGATATTAAAAATTCATGCATAATAGCGATATCCTATATGCCTAAGCTTGAAAAACCGGAGGCTTTGGTTAAAGTGGCTTTGCAAGAGCCTGATGAAAATTTAAAGGTTTCGGCCATAAGAACGCTCGGAAGCTTCGGAGTAAAAAACATAGAGCAGGATATGATAAAAACTTTAAACGATAAAAAAGCTTCGGTTAATTTAAGAGTGGCCGCCGCCAATTATTTAAGTTCAATTAAATCCGATAAATCGAGCGATATCTTTTTAAAACTTTTGAAAGACGAAAATAACCTTTTAAGGATAGAGGCCATAAGAGCCGCGGGAGAAATGCAAATCAAATCGGCGATTACCGATCTTAGAGTTATATCCGGAGAAAATACTCCGGAAATACAGCTTGAATCCGCTTTGTCGCTTGCCAAGATGGATGACCCTTTTGCTCTTAATAATATGTATAAATATTTAACATCGTCCAACGCAAGCTATAGAAATATGGCTTTGAACATAATAGGTATGATAGGAAACGAAGAAAGCGTTAAAATACTCGACGATAAGATAAAAACGGAAACGGATCCGTCTTTTAAAGGCTTTATGGAATTTACGAGAGAAAAAATTAAAGCCAGAATAAAGCTCTCAAAATAAAATTTAGGGATTAGCGGGTGTTAAACGGGGGGACGGTGAGAAGAAGGGGGGAATTTATAGAGAATAGGGATAAGAGAATAGGGGATAATAAATATAAAGAAAAAAGAAAAGGGAGTGTTGGGTATTTTTTTGCTTATTTTCTCCCCTTCCTCGTGATTTTTTCCGGTTACGAACTTCTATCTAATATAAATAGATTTGAATGGGCAAAATTTATGGCTTTCCCGTTGCTTTTTTTAGGCTATTTTGTGTTAATCCCGTCTATTATATTAATAAAAAACAAAAAAACGGAATAAATTGTCTCTTTAATAGTCCGGATTATCGGTTTGATCCGTCCCGGACTATTATTTTTGTTCGAATGGTTTGATCAATTTTTTTAAGTTTTTAAACATTTATTAATAAATGGGTTCTTAAACGGTTTTTTTTATACTATCTGATTATTAAAAAATCCATCTATCTGGTTGTCAAAAAATAAATTAAAAGAATCTCTTAAAAACCGGATTTTAATATGTTATCTTCAATCTATTGCCTAATCGTGTTACTCGCATCCCCGACATTCCCGACCTAATTTTTAGTAATTTGTTTCATGTCCTGTTTTAAGGTTTTTTATCCCGAATTTATCCGGGTTTTTAGTTGGTTTAGATTGTATTATTAAAGAAGGCTAACCTCTACGGTGTTTAAATTTAATTTGGGGGGTATCTAAATACCCCGATTTTCAAATTTTAAATTTTATGTTAATTTATGCTCTTCAAGGGTTTTTTGTCGATTTCATATTTTTTTAAAAAATCTTAACTTTTAGCTATCTTTTTAGAATTTAAAGAAAATAACTATACTTTTTGGGAAACAATAAAAACGGAACCAGACTGCTAAAAATAAAAAATTACAAAACTTATTAAGTTTTTTAAAATTATAGTTATTTTTTAATTATATTTACATTTTTGTTAATAATTGTTTTATGTTTTTAAGGGGGCTTTCGCAAACCAAACAAGTTAACATAATATATCTTATCGTAAGTTGTTTTGGCGGGCTTTTGGGTCGGCTATTTTTGATAGTTTTTTGTTTGATTCCCGGTTTGAATCGGTCTGTTTATCTGTTTTTGGATATGTTTTGGTCTATGTTAAATATTTTTACCGCGGATTTGGTAAGCCCTTTTTCGGTTACGGCGTATTCTCTTGTTCTTTTGGTTCCGCGGGCTATTAAGGTTTTGTCTTTTATTAGCGGGGCTATTTCTCTGTCTATTCTTTTGGGTTGGTATCCGGATAGCTTTAAAGCCCTGGATAGCGTTATCGCCGTTACCGAGTTTATGTTTTGTAATTTTTTGAAGGCGGTAAGTATTATAAGTATGGCCATTTTTGTGTCCAGTTCGGTCAGTCTTATCTTTATATAAGGAATGTTTTCTTTAAAATCGATTATCTTGCCCAACGAGTCTTCTAATTTTTGAGGTTTTTCGGCTGTTTTCTTGTTTGTTTCCGGGCGGATCTCACAAATCAGCTCTTTCTTTTGTTCTATTACGAAATCCTTGGGTCCTTCTATTTCAAGCTCTATTCCGTCCGGATATCTTAGTTTTATTCTGCAGTTTTCCACATTTTTATCAACACCCATATTCATAATTATATCTTATAATGATTTATATGTCAATTATATGTATTTTATGCTGTTTATATGTCAATAATTGTTGATATCTTCTTATATAAATACAATCTCTTAAAGGTTTATTTGATTGGATATGCTAACGGTAAATGCAAAGGATATGCAAATTGGCATTTAAATGCTTGTTTGTTGTGGGCTCTTTTTAAAAAATTAATTATTTCTTTGTGGATAATCGTCTAAAAAAGAGATTAAAATTTTGCTTTTACGTTTATTGAAAACAGTTTTGTGGACTTTATGCCTTGAGCGTTAAGAGCCGATTTGGGCGAAAATGTCGCATAGACCACATAAAAACTCGCTTTTTCCCCCAATTTTAACGAGTATTTTATGTCTAATTCGGTTCCTAATGATATTCCTTTGTTTAAAGAAGTAGATTGGGTGGCCTTGTATCCGAAGTAATCTATGGATATTACGCCTTTCGATTTTAATATGTCTATTCCCATTCCCGCGGCCGTGATTCCGCTTAAGCCCTCCGGAAGGCCGTTTAATGTATCGGAGGTTTTGGAGGCGTTGAATGCCGACGCTTTGTATATTTCCCCAAGCCCCGTTCTTTCATATCCTTCGTATAGTTTTGAAAAAGGGCTGTAAAACGCTTTGTTTTCTTTAAAAGAAGAAGAACTATTGCCGGAAGATTTGATATAATTAAACCTTGCGTTTGTTTTCCCGAATTTAGGTATATTCATTTTCCATCCGGCTTTTAAATTTAAAGCGTAAGCGTTATGGTTTATGGTATTATCGGAAAGATCTTTTGAGTTTCCTTTTTGAAGCGCAAATTCGGATGAGTATGTTATGTTGTTTTTGTCTAAATAATAAGAAACGCCGAAAAAGTTTTTATTGGTTTCTTTCGAATTAAAAGATATGTCTTTTGTTTGGTCCGAGTTTTTTTCTTTAACGTAATATATCTGCCATATTCCGTCTCCGAAAGATTTGTTTGCGGATATTCCGTATATATTTTCGGGGGCGTTTGAGTCTGAAAAAAAGTTATTGGACCTGAAATAAAAAAGGTCTAAGCTATCCATAAAATATTTGTCTATTATTTCAAACTTAGCGCCGTCCAAACCTCTAAAATTATCGGAAAGAACAAGCCCCGAAGCTACGGTATAGGGTTGTTTTCCGAATGTGGCTATTACTCCGTCGTATGCGAAATTATATATTTTTACATAAGCCTTATCGGCGTATAGATAAGACGATTTTCCGTAATAATCGTATAAATCTCTTAAATATATCGAATCAATGGTTTTTGACGATTCTTCTACCGAAATAAATCTAAATCCCAATCCGACATCCATCCATGAATTATCGGTCTGCTCTAAATTTATGTTTTTAAGAGTAAAGGATATTGCGGAATTGTTGGAATAATATGTAAGATTGTAATTTTTGTTTTCATTTATTAAATTTGAGAAAGATTTTAACGAAAAATAGTTATCCGCGGTTATGTCCAGTTTAGCGGCATAAGCGTTTTTTATAATGGCCAACATCAATAAAAAAGAGTAAATCTTTCTCATAATTAAATTATACAAAAAAGTTATTCTTTTATAAGGTATTCTATCTCTTTTAGGTTTCTCTGGTAATCTATTCGGTCTTCCACGAATTTTCTGTATTGGGTTTTAAAATCGTAGTTTTCTGGAAAATAACGTTTGTACTCGCAAATCTCCTCTTTTGAATTTATGTATTCATGATAAGAAGAAAATTTCCAGTTTTCCGGTTTTTCCGTAAGATATGCCGTTACCGGGTTTAGGTGAATGTATCTCGTTAAATGAATGAAATAAGAGTCTTTGTCCAGTAATATTTTTTTGGTTCTTGACTGCCATAAAGGGCCTTTTCTACCGTACTTAATATTGAAATATTTGGTATAGCTATCTAAAAGCTTATTAAGGTATCTGGATAAATAATTTTTGGCTTCGGATATAAGAATGTGAAAATGATTCGGCATAAGACAGTATGATATTATGTTTATAATTTTAGTTTGACCTTTGGTATAATTTAAAAAATTTGATTGGTCTTTTGATTTTGAAAAAATTTTATAAGAAGGTGTAAAGTTTTCTTTATATGAGTAAAAAATCATCGTCTTTTTAAATCGCTCAAAATCCCTATCCTCGTTAAATATATTGCCGAAAATGCTTTTATTAAAAACATGATAAAAAACAATATCCCCGTATTCCATATCCAACCTACGCGGTTAAATATTATTTTTTATGTTTTAATATATAAAATGGCGGTTGTCAATAGTTTAACCTACGCGGTTAAATGAGATTCAAAATAAAAAACCCCCGAAGGTTTTTAACTTCGGGGGTTTTGAGGTTCTAATTAGTTATTAATTAGAATTTTACAACAAACGCTGCACCGAGAGCGGTATAAGCGTCATCGGTTCCAGTGTTATCTTTGTCGGGTGTAAACATAGCATAATAACCTTTTATTGAAAGGTTATCGGAATGTTTCCATGTGGCGACTAAATCATACTCGTTTCCGAGAGTGTCGCTTGTAGATTTTTTCTCTGCTTCTTTAGCATTATAATAATTTAATGCTATGTTAAGTTTCTCCATAGCGGAAGGAGTCCAGTTCGCGCCTAAGTTTATAATCTTCCAGCCACTATTGGCAAAAGGAAGAGCTACACCAAATCCGCTCATCATTATGCCGGGCCTATAGTCGGAGTTAATAGCTGTATAAACGGTATTATCTGAGCTTGAGTCCTGTCCGGAAGCATAAGCGTATTCTGCATTGAATCCCATTTTTCCGGCTAAGTCCATTTTGTAGTCGGCATTAACTTTATACGCATAGCCTTTGTATTGAACATAGCTTTTGTCGGAGCCAAAGTTTTTATCGTATTCCGCGGCTAAGTTCAAGTCTTTTAAAAACTGGCATTCCCAGTTGGCTCTTAAACCAGCAAGACCTAATCTTCCTACCGAAGTATTATCGTTATCAGAATAGTTGTAGTAGTAGGCATTTAAATTGAACATGCTGATTTTTGTTTTTACATCTATTCCAGAAAGGTTTTCGCCCATCGTTCCGGTCGCACCGGTTATTTTTCCTAAAAGACCGGTGAATGTCCAGTCGTTGTATTTATAAGTACCGACCCATGCGTCTAAAGCCGATACCGGCATTTTAACGGGATAAGGCCAGTTCTGGGGACCAAAGTATATAACCATATCGCCGGGATTTCCATAGTATTGTCTTCCGATTTTATGATCTATCCCCATTACGCCTTTAAGGTTTAAATAAGCCTGTTCGAATACAAGATTGGTTTGTATGGTGTTGGCATCTTCTTGAGCCGTACCCCATTGTCTGTTGTTTTTAACAACGGAGACAACCGCGCTTGCATCATCGTTTAAGTCGAACGACATATCAAGCATAAGCCTTGTGTCAACATCGCCAGATTTGTCATCTGTATTTTTATCGAAGTCGGCATTGTTGACATTGTAGGCGTTTACTTCGAGAGATCCAGTATGTTTGAAGTTTTTAAGTAACTCGGCGGATGCGACCGATGAAAGTATCGCTACCGCGGCTACCATAGATAGTATTTTCTTCATCTAACCCTCCTTTAAGGTTTTACCTTTTTTCAAAGGTATATAGAAATTATATAAATTTTTTTAAAAAAGTGTCAAGATATTTGGCATTTTGGTATTAGTTTTGAGATTTTTCGGAGATATCTTTTATTTTTTTTATAAGGCCTTTGAATATGATGTGGTGTATGGGATACAAAGAGTACCAGTATAAATAACCGAATAGCCCTTTGGGTTCAAAGTAAGCGGTTATTTTTAGATCGGTTTGGTTTTCGTTTTCGGGCGTTAGTTCGAATTTAAGCCAGCCTTTGCCCGGAAGTTTCATCTCGGCCCTTAAAAGAAGAAGCTTAGATTCCGCTAAGTTTTCTACCCGCCAGAAATCCAATGTTTCGGATATATGAAGTTCTTCAGGGTGCCTTCTCGATCTCATCCCTATGCCGCCGATCAGTTTGTCTATGAGGGCTCTTAGTTTCCACATAAAATCGGCATATAGATATCCTTTTTCCCCGCCTATGGATTTTATGGTTTTAAATATTTTTTGAGGATTTGAGTTTATAGTCAATTTATACGATTGGTTTATTACCCCTTCGGTTTCGGTAAGGTTTTTTATGTGTTTTACGTAATGAGGAATGTAAGAGTCGGACCAGACGCTTTCCACTTGATTGCCGACTATTCTTCTTAAGGCGTATTGAATTTGTGTTTTATAATCTATCGGATTTATTTCGGGAAATATTTTTTCGGCGAGTTCCGATTGTTTTACGGAGTTTAATTTGAGGCTTTCTATTAAAGAAATAATCAGGTTTTGAGGCAGAGGAGATACCAGAGATAGTATCTTTGAGCAGAATTTCGGATTTTTTATCGGGCATTTTATATGTCGTTTTTTAAAACCTCTTATTTTCAGATATATGTCCATCATTTCCGAGTATTTTAAAACATCGGGACCCGCAATTTCTATTATTTTAGAGTTTGCTTCTTCTTTTTCTATGGCCGATATAAGGTATGAAAGCACGTCCCTTATTCCTATCGGCTGGCATAAAGATTCCAATTCGGATATGGAAGGAATAAAAGGAAGTCTTTCCGAAGCGTATCTTATCATTTCAAAAGATGCGCTTCCCGAGCCTATTACTATACCCGCTCTAAACTCCACTACATTTTTCACATAACTTCTAAGTATTTCTCCTACGGCCATCCTGCTTTTCATATGTTCGGATAGGTTTTCTTTGTTTTGTACGAGTCCCCCCAAATATATTATTTTTTTTACTCCGTTTTTTCGAGCGTATTTGCCGAAGTTATCGGCGCAGGTTTCTTCCAGTTTCCTAAAGTTCGGGGAGTCGGTCATCGAGTGGATAAGATAATATGCTATATCGGAGCCTTCAAACGAGAGGTCCAAATTTTTCTCTTCGGTAAAATCCGCTTTTATTATTTCTATATCTTTTGAAAAACTTCGGTTAATCAAAAAATCGGGGTTTCTTACGGGACATTTTATTTTATATCCTTTTTCGATTAATCTCGGTATTAATCTAAGGCCTATATATCCGGTTGCTCCGGAAAGAGTTATTTGCATAAAAAACGGGTAATTTGGGATTAAAATTACAAAATTTTAACAAATAGTTATTTTTTTGCTTTTGAGTCCTTGGTTTCAAATCTTTTTAAAGCTTCTTTCGAAAGCCCTTCCCATGTCGTTTGAGGATATAGTATCAAAAGTTTCTGGTAAGTTTCTTTGGCCAACTGTTTTTCCCCTTTGTTTTCGTAGGATATGGCGAGCGACAAATATACCTCGGGGGTAAGATAATGTTCGGGATAGAGTTTTATAAACTCTTCCATTTTAGGTATCGCGTTTGAATAATCCTTCAATGCCTGGTAGGATTTGGCTATGGAGTAATACGCGAAAGGAAGCAGGTCTTTGTTTTTTGTTTTCTTTTTGGCGTTTTCATATTCCTCTATGGCTTTTGCGTAATTGCCGGATGTAAAGTATATGTCGCCTTTTAAAAATAGAGCGAAATCGTATGCGGGGTATTTGGAAAAATTTTTTTCTATTATATCCAGTTGTTCCAGAGCTTTGTCTATATTGTTTGCTCCGTAATATTGTTGAGCCAAAAAGAAATACTTTTCGGCGGTTTCTTTATTTTTAGAAAGATTGATTATTACTACGGTCACTATTATTATCGAAGCTATTATTATGGCTATTAAAGAAAATACCGTTTGTCTGTTTTCTTTTATCCATTTATATACCGCATCGTTTTTCTTTTCTATCGAATCCTCGGTCTTGACCCATGTAGATTCCGGCATCTTTCCTCCCGTATCGTTTTTAAAAAAATTTTCGCCGCCGATTAATTTAGCAAGTCGCCCCCGGCCGGACTTGTCTACAAATAAAATTTTCTCACCGAAAATTTTTTCGCAGACCGCCCCTCGCTCGCTTGTAAGATTAAGCTCGCTGCGGGCTTTCAAGTCCTTCGCGACTCAAATCGTTGAGTCGCCGCCGATTAGATTAGCAAGTCGCCCCCGGCCGGACTTGAACCAGCAACCTTCTCCTTAGGACGGAGCAGCTCTATCCAGTTGAGCTACGGGGGCAGGTTTTAATATTTTATTAAAGAGAACAGTTCGTAATCTTTAAGTTTTTCTCTTCCTTTCAAAAACTCAAGTTCTATAAGCATAAGTATTTCCGAAACGTTTCCGCCCAATTTTTTAGTAAGCTCGCAAACCGCTTTGGCGGTTCCGCCGGTGGCAAGCACGTCATCTACTATTATAACATTTTCGCCTTTTTTAACGGCGTCTTCGTGTATTTGCAAAGTGTCCGTTCCGTATTCTAAGTCGTATGTTACCGATATGGTTTTATAAGGTAGCTTTCCTTTTTTTCTGACAGGAACAAATCCCGCTCCTATTTCAAGAGCCAGAGGTGCGGCTATTATAAACCCCCTCGCCTCTATTCCTATTACTTTGGATATGTTTTTCTCCTTATATCTTGAAGCTAAGTATTTTATCGTGTTTTTAAAAGTTCTGTTGTCCGATAAAAAAGGCATTATGTCTTTGAATATTATTCCCGGTTTTGGAAAATCCGGAACGTCTCTTATTAATTTCTTTACGTCCGATATTATTTTTTCTTTTTCTAATTCTGTCATCTGTTCTCCTTTTTGTTTATGGGATTTCCCAGTAAATCGGTTTTTTGTTTCGCCATGTTCCATCCGGGTTTTAGGTTTGGCGTTATTTTCCCGGATATTTCTATTAGCCCCATGCCGGCGGCGACTCTTCTGAGTCTTAAAATCGCTCTTTCTTCTATTTGTCTTACTCTTTCTCTCGAAAGTTTAAGTTTGTCGCCTATTTCCTGAAGGGTCATGGGGTTTGTGCCGGATAGCCCGTATCTCATTTCAAGTATCATCCTTTCCCTGTCTCCTATCTCGTTTAAAGCGTTTTTAAGTTCGTCGTGCATTTTAAGTATGGATATCAAATCTTCGGGAGAGGATTGTTTGGAGTCCTGTATCATATGACCTAAAGTGTCTTCGTCGTGGTCTTCGTTATATACGGGGTTTTCAAGGGAAGTGGATCCTTTTACTATCTCGTAGGCGTTTAAAACCGTTCTTATCTGGTTTGCGTTTAGGTGCATTTCTTTCGCCATTTCGGTAAGCGTCGGGTCTCTTCCCAATTTTCCATGTAGGGCATCCCACTGCCTGAGCCATTTTCTTAAAGCGGTCCATGCGTGAGGAGGTATTCTTATCGTTTTGGATTGCTCCTCTACCGCTCTTCTTATGTATTGCTCTATCCAGTATGACGCGTAGGTCGAAAATCTGTATCCTTTTTTGGGATCGAATTTGTCTATTGCGTGAAGAAGCCCTAAGTTACCTTCTTCTATTAAATCCATAAGATCGGCGCCGGGATATAAATATTTTTTAGCTATGGGTATTACGAGCTTCAAATTCATTTGAAGTATTCTGTCTTTCGCTCTTCTGTCTCCTCTTTTGACTCTTTGCCATAATTCGTGAAGTTCCTGACGGGAAACGTTTGTGTCTATCTGGCTTATCGCTTTTATGTATTGTTTGGTCGAATCTATGGAAAGGTTTTGGGTGGAGTATGAAGAGGTTTGTTCGGGAGATTCAACTTCCGGCTTTTCTTCCGTTTCTTCGTCTAATTTTTCAATATGGGTCTCGATTAATTCTTTTGCGGATTTGGTTATTTTTTTATTTTTTTTGGTTTTCATCTTTCCCCCTCATCTCTTTATTAAAAATTCGTCTTCTATTTCTTCTTCAAATTTTTTTATTTCCATTTTTTCCACAAAAGCCAAAGGGTGTTTGGTTTTTATGTCGTTTAAAAATTTTTTTATCTCTTCGTCAAAGCCTTTTACCGCGCATTCCACCGTAAGGTCTTCGCAGTTTTTTACCCATCCCGAAAGGTTGTATTTTTTCGCCGTTTCAAGCACAAACCATCTGTATCCTATTCCCTGAACCTGGCCGTAAATTTTAACGAAAATTTTATCCATAAGTAAAATAATACAAAATAGGTTATTGACAAATCAATACCGCCAACTGGATGTTTAGAAGCATAGATGTATGGATGCGTAGGGATTGTATTGTTTTATTGGTTATTTCAATGAAATTAAACTTTTCCGATCGTGAAACTTTTAACATTGAACTTACAACTTATATCCCCTATCCCCTGCTCTCTCCTCTCTTCTCTAACCCCTCCTCTCTATTCTCTGTCGTTAGACTTGCAACTTTAAACTTTGAACTTTGAACTTTAAACTTTGAACTTTGAACTTTAAACTTTGAACTTTGAACATTGAACATATATGAATTTGATTTTTTTAAAATAATTTTGTTTAATATATTTATTGAAGTTGCCGCGGTAGCTCAGTGGTAGAGCACTGGTCTGAAAAACCAGGTGTCGTTGGTTCGATCCCAACCCGCGGCAATCGGTATTTAAGGGGCGATTTATGAAAAACAGGATTGCCATAGTAGACGACGATGAGAATATGCTTGAGCTTTTAAAAACGATTTTAACCGATAAAGGTTACGAGGTTTTTTGTTATAACGAATCGGTCGGGGCGGTAGATAAAATGAGAGAGTATCTCCCTTCTCTTATAATGCTGGACATACATATGCCTAAAAAAAACGGCATAGAGCTTTTGAAAGATATAAAAGCGGATGCGGTTCTTAAAAAAATTCCGGTCGTTATGCTTACCGTCGAGGGTAATCCGTCGGAGATAGAGATGAGCATGCTTTACGGCGCCAACACTTATATATTAAAGCCCGCAAGCAAAGAAGATATACTAAAGATTGTTGAAAACATATTGATAGTTTGATTTGAATCTGTATAATTTGCTAAACTATATATATGGCAAATGTAAAAACAAAAAGACATAAAAACGCTTTAAAAGCTCTAAGAAAATCTTTAAAAAGACAGAGCGAAAATCGCGGGATAAAAGTAAGAATACATAAAAAAATAAAAGAATTTAAAAAACTTTTATCTCATAACAATCACGAAGCGGCCAACAAGATGTTGCCCGAGCTTTATTCTATAATAGACAAAGCGGCGAAGAGAAACACCATACACTGGAAAAACGCCGCCAGAAAAAAATCCGAGCTTGTGGCCCTTGTTAAGAAGTCATTAAATAATCAGAAATAACGTAAGCCGCATTCCTTATAAGAATATAAGGTTGTTGAGTAGTGGAGCTCTTTAAGGCTTTTTCTATTTCAAGGCAGTAATCTATCACTTTTAGTATCTTTGACTCGCTTATAAATCTAAAAGAAGAGTTCAACTCGTTTCTGAAAATACCCAAAGAATAAGCCAGGGAATAGTCGGTTATGTGAGATTTTTTTAAGGCCGTTATTTTGAGTATCTTTTCCAAAGCTAAGTTAAAAGAGTTTATTATAACCAGAGGATTTTCCAGAGAGCCTATCAATTCTTCGGTTACGGAGTAGAGTTTGTTTTTATCGTTTGACATTATCGCTTTTATTATTTCAAATCTGTCGGTTTCTTTGAAAGGATTTACGAGAGTTAGAGTTTCGTCTATCGTTAAAGATTTTTTGTTTTTAAGATAATTTAAAAGTTTTTGAGTTTCGTTTACCAAAATGCCGTAAGAATTTATCGAATCGCATAAATAATTTAGCGAGGCGTCGTCTATTTCTTTAGAGTTTTTTTCAAATTCTTTTTTTACATATTCTCTTATTTCGTTTTGGTCCGGAGGATCTATTTTGACGTGAGTTATTTTAAGCTCTCCGAATTCTTTTTCCATATCCGAAATCTTTATTTCTTCGTCGTATGTTATTAAAAGAAGAGAGGAAGGGTTTGGGTTTAAAAGATATTCCATAACCGTTTTTTTGGGCTCTTTTTTAAGCGATTCAAAATTTTTAAGTATCACCGTTTTTTTGTTTGAAAATAGCCCTTGAGAAGAAAGGTCGTTTAAAAAAAGATTTGAGTCGAAGTCTTTGGAGTAATGAACGGATATGTCGAATACGTTTTGAGCGTTTTTTTTAATAGTTTTTATTATTTCGTTTTTTTTAAAAGAATCCTCACCGGTTAGCAAATAAACCGGATCTAATTTGTTAGTCGCAATGTCGGATAAAAGCTGTTCTTCGGTTTTTGTTTTCATATTTTTTTTGAAGATACGCCGGTTACGGAACCGAAACCCTCGACCGTTCTTTTGACCGTATCTTTGGCTATTATGTCCCATAGTTTTTCTCTGGCCTGTTCTTCGGTCATTCCGCCGGGAAGGGTCGGGGCTGAGTATATCTGGTTTGCCACAAGAGTATTTTCTTCCCATAGTATGGTATTTGTCTTTCGGTCTATCATTTTGATGGAATAATAAACGGTTATTTTGTAAACGGTCGGTATCATATTGGCGTCGTATTGGATCGGAATCATTATGTAGTTTTTTATTTCTCCGACTAAAACGCCGTCGGAATTTTCTTCGTTTTTTATTTTGTACTGTCCGTCTCTTATGAACTCGTCTATTATTTTTAAAGTAAGTTTTTCTTCTATGGAGAATATCGAGCTTTTATTTGAAAACGGACGAACCGAGATCGACTTAATGTGTTGAGGAAGTATCTGGGCGGCGGGTTTGTATATTATGTTTTCAGACCCCCCGCAGGAAGTTAAGAATAACGCAAACAATATTAATTTTTTCATTTTCCCCCCTTTACTACGAAATTTACCAGCCTGTCTTTTACGTATATCGTTTTAACTATTTCTCCGATAAGATGTTTTTGAACTTCTTTTTTCGCCGTTTCTTTTACTTCCCCTTCGTCGGTCCCCAATTTGCATTTTATCTTTCCTTTCAATTTTCCGTTTATTTGTATCGCTATCTCGACGGTTTTTTCCGTTATTGCCGAGGAGTCGTACTCGGGCCAGGGTTCGTTCATTATAAAATCTTTTTTTCCGTAAATTTCCCATAATTCTTCGGTTATATGAGGAGCGAAGGGATGCAAAAGCTTTATTAATATTTCGAAATCTTTTTTAGATTTCGTTTTGGATATCTCGTTAAAATATATCATAAGTTGCGATATCGCGGTATTAAACCTCATTTTTTCTATGTCTTCCCCGACCTTTTTTATCGTTTCATTTCTTAATATTATTATTTCTTTGGTTTCGTCTTTTTCTTCCAATTCTTTATATGTTTCTATTCCCCAGGTCCAGACTCTTTTTATAAATCTATGAACCCCTTCTATCGCCTGCATGTCCCAGGGTTTTGAGTCTTCAAGCGGCCCCATAAACATTTCATACATCCTGAAGGTATCGGCGCCGTATTTTTCTATTATTTCGTCTGGGTTTATTACGTTTTTTTTGGATTTTGACATTTTTTCGACCATGGGCTTTATTTTTTCGCCGTCTTCCGTTACCGCGGTTCCGTCCGGCTGAAAATCCAATTCTTTGTAATTTCTATATACACCTTTCGAGTCTCTGTATGAGTAGGATAGAATCATTCCCTGATGAATCAGTTTTTTAAAAGGTTCTTCGGTGGATACCACGCCTATGTCGTATAAAAATTTATGCCAGAACCTCGCGTATAGAAGATGCAAAACCGCATGTTCCGCCCCGCCCACATACAAATCTACCGGCATCCATTTTTTTTCTATCTCCGGGTCTATTATGAATTTATCGTTTTTGGGGTCGATGTATCTTAAATAGTACCAACATGATCCGGCCCATTGAGGCATTGTGTTTGTTTCTCTTCTCGCCTTTCCCCCGCATTTTGGGCAGGAGGTATTTACCCAGTCTGCGGCAAGCGCAAGCGGAGATTCTCCGGTGCCGCTCGGTTCGTATTTTTCCAGAGGGGGCAGAAGCAAGGGAAGATCTTTTTCCGAAAGCGGAACTATGCCGCATTTTTCGCAATGAACTATCGGTATCGGTTCTCCCCAGTATCGTTGCCTTGAAAATATCCAGTCTCTAAGTTTGTAGTTGACCTTTCTATTTCCTAAACCCATCTTTTCTATTTCGTTTATCATTTTTTCTTTGGCTTCTTTGGTGGGAAGGTTTTCTATTAAGGGAGAGTTTATCGTTATCCCTTCTTCGGTAAAAGCTTTTTCTTTATTTAATTCTCCGTTTATGGGCTTTATCACCCATTTTATTTCGACATTGAATTTTTTTGCAAACTCGAAGTCTCTTTCGTCGTGAGCCGGAACCGCCATTATGGCGCCGGTTCCATAGGTTATCAGAACATAATCCGATACGAATATCGGGATTTCTTTTTTTGTAAAAGGATTTACGGCGTATGCGCCCGTAAATACTCCGGTTTTCTCTTTGGATTCCGTTCTTTCCGATTCGGTTTCGGTTAAAGCTTTTTCTATGTATTTTTTTACTTCGTTTTTCTTTTCTTCGGTCGTTATTTTTTCTGCGATCGGATGTTCGGGGGCGATTACCAGATATGTCGCACCGTATACGGTATCCGGCCTTGTCGTAAAAACTTTTATTTTTTCGTCGAATCCTTTTACCGGGAAGTATATCTCGGCTCCTTCGCTTTTTCCGATCCAGTTCTTTTGCATCTCTATTGTGGATTTGGGCCAGTCCAATTGGTCCAAATCTTTTAAAAGTCTTTCGGCATACGCCGTTATTTTCAATATCCATTGCCTTAAATTCTTTTTCTCGACGGTTGTCTGGCATCTTTCGCATTTTCCTTGAAAAACCTCTTCGTTTGCAAGCCCGGTTTTGCATTTCGGACACCAGTTTATAGGTATCAGGTCCATGTAAGCGAGCCCTTTTTCGTATAGCTTTAAAAATATCCACTGAGTCCATTTGTAATAATGGGGATCGGTTGTGTTTATTTCTCTTTCGAAGTCGTATGAAAATCCCAAAGATTTTATCTGTCTTCTAAAATTGTTGATATTTCTTTCGGTTATTACCGAAGGATGTATCTGGTTTGCCATGGCGTAGTTTTCGGCGGGAAGCCCGAAAGCGTCCCATCCCATAGGATGAAGAACCTCGTATCCTTTCATTCTTTTGTATCTTGAGATTATGTCGGTTGCGGTATAGCCTTCTGGATGGCCGACATGAAGGCCGTCGCCGCTCGGATATGGAAACATATCTAAACAATAAAATTTGGGTTTTGCGGGAATTTTTGAGGCTTTGAACAGGTTTGAAGAATACCATCTGTTTTGATGTTTTGTTTCTATTTCTTTAAAATTTATCTCCTGTGTTTTCATAGATGCTCCTTTTATATTATTTTATCAAAAACATTTTTTATTATTTTAAAAGTGATTTCGTTCATTTTTTTTCTTTGCGACTTGGTCTTGTCGTCGTATCCAGAGATATGCAAAGTTCCGTGAACGCAGAGTATTAAAAGCTCCGTTTCGAAAGCTAAACCGTAATATTTTGAGTTTTTTTTAGCGGTATCCGCCGATATAAAAATATCGGCAAGTTTTAACGGGTATGCGGAAGGATAATTAAAAGCTATCACATCCGTCGTTTTATTTTTATTCAAAAACTTTTTATTTATTTTTTTGATTTCGGGGTCCGTAACCAATATTACGTTTATTTCGTCGAATTCTTTTTTTGAAAACTTCAGCGTTTTTAAAACCGTTTTTTTTATCGTTTTTATGAAATCTTCGTTTAAATTTTTTTTAGAATTGTTTTTTATGTCGATTTTCATCTCTCTTCCCACTTTTCGTACGCGGTCACTATCTTTGCGACAATGGGATGCCTTACTATATCCGAGGTGTCGAGTTTAACGACTTTTATCTCTTTTATTTCTTTCAATATCTCCATGGATGTGATAAGCCCGGATATTTCTTTTTCTTTTATGTCTATTTGAGTTATGTCTCCGGTTATCACTATTTTGGAATTGTTTCCCATCCTCGTTAAAAACATTTTCATCTGGGCGGTGGTCGTATTTTGGGCTTCGTCCAGTATTATAAAAGAATTTTCAAGCGTTCTTCCTCTCATATAAGCCAAAGGAACCGTTTCTATTATCTCTTCCTCTTTGTATATCTGAAATTTTTCCGGACCTAAAAGATTATAAAATGTGTCGTAGACCGGCCTTAAGTACGGATTTACTTTGTCGTCTATGTCTCCCGGCAAAAATCCTAACCTTTCTCCGCTTTCCACTATGGGTCTTGTCACGACTATTTTTCTTATCTTTTTTTCTTTTAGAAGCCTTAAAGCCACGGTCGACGCTAAAAATGTTTTTCCGGTTCCTGCGGGTCCTATGGATATCACTATGTCGTTTTCAAGTATGGTTTTTATGTAGTTTTTTTGGTTTTCGGTTTTTGCTTTTATTATCTCTCCAAATTCCGTTCTGTAAATCGAATTTTTATCCGGTTTTTCCTCTTCTTCCTGCCTTTTTTGCTCTTGGTCTTCCGCCGGCTTTAATATTTTTTCGTAATATTTTTTTAGCATATATTCGAGCATATTTACCGTTTTGTCCACATTCCGTTGCTTTCCTTTTATGGTTAAACTCGCGCTTTCGTTTTCCTTGTTGTGATTTACGAATATGGAGACCTTAAATTCTTTTTCCATTTCTTTTAAGTAAATATCCTGGGGACCGAGTATTTTAATAACCTCGTCGTTGTTTTTAAGATAGAATTTTTTTGTTATCATAAATCTTTACCTTCCATCCCATAAATCCGTAATTTAAAACCGCGGATATTATTTCTTTGTTTTCGCTTTCATTCGGATCGGAAATTTTTATCAGCATTTTTGTTATTTCTCTAAATAGCGGGATTTCGAAAGGAGAGTATCCTTTTAAAGTTTTTAAATAAGAGTCTCTAAGTTTATTGAAAGATTCTTTGGAACCGTCGAAATGCGATAGAGAGTATAATAATTTTTTTGAATCCGAGTATTTTTCATTCCGGGAATTTAAGATTTTAAAGATTTTTTGAGTTTCCTCGGGAAGTTCGGATAAGGTTAGCGGAGTAAAAGAAGCGAAATCTTTTTTGTTTATAAGATTCTTGTCGTCTTGGTCGAAAAGTTTAACCCTTATTAAGGGATTTTCGATTTCCGAGATGAAAACCGAAAAGACTTTTTCTTCAAGAGTTCTTATGTCGGTTATTTTAACGGAGAAAATATCGTTGTCGCAGGAGAGAATTTTTGCGCGGTAATAGGATTTTAGAAACGGGTTTGAGAAGTTTAAACGATGTAAAAGCGCAAACTCCGCCGCATGAATTTTTTCATAATCGGAAAACCTTTGTATATTTTCTATCTCAGACTCAGGGTCTTTTCCTATGTTTGATTTTTCTTTTTTCAATTTTTCTATCAAATCGGATAGGTCTATCCCGTTTTCTTTGAGATAATCGTTTATTTTTATAATTCTTTTTATATTATTTAACGTTTCTATGTTTGTTATGTCGTCGAAAAACCAGCCGCAGCTCGTATAGGCAAAAGCTAAATCCATCTGCGAGTTCAGGGCTTTTAAAACGGATATGGTTTCTTGCGTAGAAAGATTCCTTCTCGAGTTTTCTTCCACGAATTTTAACAGAAGATGAGGGTCCTGTTTTTCGTGTATTTCGGGATATTTCAAAAGGGATTGTTTGGGATCTTTTAAAAGTGTAATGGTGTTCTTTATAAACACATCGTCCGCTTCCCGAGATATTTTGTCCGTAACTTCTTTTAAAGTTTTTCTCCATTTCTGGTAATCGTTTTTCGGATTTATTCTGCATCCGCACTCGTAAGACCATCTCCCCACTCCGTGAGGGCATGACCACGCCGAAGGAGATTTTATTTCGACTTCAAACTCGGTTTCAAGAGCCGATAGTCCGGAAAGGTTTTGAAGCGATATTTCTTTGTCCGTTTTGGTTTTGGATATCAGTTTCGAAAGATACTCGTTTGCTTTTTTTATGTGATGGCCGTAGTTTTCGCCGTCTGAGGCTATGAGGCAAAATTTGTTTTTTCTTTCGTTAGGCTCAAACGAAGACTTTATTCTTAAAAGATATTTTTCGGGGTTTGAGAGTTCCGAACTCATCTTTTCCGATATATCTTTGTCGTAAAAAAATATTTTTATATATTTATTTTTAAATTCTTTCGATTTCCATAAATAATAATGTGAAACATTCAGGTCTTTATAAGACGATATTTCTAAAACCTCTTCGGTTTTTATGTTTTTTATTTTTTTCGCTTGAGTCGGAGATAGTATGGTAAACTCCATTTCGTTTTCTATCAATACTTCTAACGTTTCATCGTCCGCCGCCGTTTCGCTAAGCCAGATACCTAAAGGTTTTCTTTTAAAATGTCTCTTGAAATTTTCTATTCCCCAGCTTACGTATAATCTTTTTTTATCCAGAGGAAGAAGAGGAAGTATCGAGTGGTTGTATACCTGGGCTATGGCCGAGTTGGAACCGAATATTTTTTTAGATAGTATATCCGCTTCTATTATATGGGCGTAGAGTTTCGGATATTCTTTTTCTATATAGTTTAAAAGAGTCGGCCCGAAGTTAAAGTTTATTAAAGAGTAAACGGATACCAATTCGTCGAGGTTTAGCCTTATATTTTTTTCCGAAAGCGGGCCGTAGCACTCGTCGGTTATAAGGTCGTTGTAATTTTTGTATATCGGATTTTTCGTTTCCTCGTATATCCTTCCGCTCCACGGATTTTCTCGCGGAGGCTGGTAAAAATGAGCGTGTATGGAAAGATATTTTTTTACCATTCCCATTTGGATATTCCTCTGGGTATGACTATTATGCCGCTCGGGTCTATATAATAATTTTGGGCGTCTCTATCGGGGTGGTATCCTATTATGGTTTTTGGTTCGAATACGTTGTATCTGTCCACTATTACGTTTTTGAGTCTGGAACCCGATTTTATTTCACAGTTATCCATTATTATGCAGTTTGTAAGCTCGCATTTTTCGTGTATTATTACGTTTGAAGATATTATGCATTTTTTTAAAGAGGATTTGGTTATTACGGATCCGTCGCTTACCAGACTGTCTTCTATGTTAGATTGTATTATTTTAGCCGGTCCCGACATGAATTTTTGAGATATTATCGGCCATTTGGAGTTGTTTAAGTCCAGTTTCGGTTTTTCGCCCAAGAGGTCCATATGGGCGTCGAAATAGGATTGGATGGTTCCCACATCCCTCCAGTAGTTTGGCTCTTCGTATTTTTTTATTCCGGGAAGATTTTGTTCCGAGTAATTATAGGCGAATACGTTATATTTTTTGTAAATGGCCGGAAGTATGGTTTTGCCGAAATCCACGTCGTCTTTATCCGCAAATTCGTGCATAATCTTTCTTAATACCTCGAAATCGAATATATAGTTTCCCATAGAAGCGTAGACCAGCTCCGAATTTGACGGTATGGGTTTTGGGTTTTTGGGCTTTTCTTCAAAGCCTACGACTCTGTCTTTGTCGTCCGCGGTTATGGTTCCAAACCTCGAAGCCTCTTTTAAAGGAACGGTTATGGCGCTTATTGTCACATCCGACTTTTTTTCCATATGAAATTTTATCATTTGCCTTATGTCCATTCTGTATATGTGGTCCGCTCCGAATATCGCCACAAGGTCCGGAGAAAAGTCGCTTATAAGATTAAGGTTTTGTTTTACCGCGTCCGCCGTTCCTCTATACCACATCTCTCCGAGTCTCATCTGAGGCGGAACCACGGTTATAAAATGGTCCTTAGTAACGCTTGAAAAAGCCCAGTTCTGTCTTATATGTTCTATCAAAGATTGGGAAAGATACTGAACCAGAACGTAGTTTGCGAATATCCCGGAGTTTACGAAGTTTGAAAGAACAAAATCTATTATCCTGTATTTTGCGGCGAAAGGCACCGCCGGTTTGGAACGCTCTTTTGTCAAAGGATATAATCTTTCCCCTTTTCCTCCCGCCATTATTATTCCTATGGTTTTCATTATCCCCTCCCTTAGCTTATGTTATCGAGTATTTCTCTAAGGTCTTTTCCTATGCAAAGAAAAACGGGCCTGTCCGATACCGTAAAACTTTTGGTTTTCATTTTCTTAAGCTTTGCCGTCGCTTCTATCAGGTCGTTTATGTTCGCCGCCTCTCTTGTCACTATCATATCCTGGTCGTCTATTCCGAAGGAGACGAAAAAATTTTCCAACATTTTTTGATAAGAATCCAGTATTTTTTTCCTTTCGTTTATAAGATTTTCTTTTTCTTCTTCCGATAATTCGTACCATTCGTTGGATTTATTTAGAGGGTGAAGCAAAAAATAAGGATATATCCCGGCTCTCTTGTTTATTTCGTCCAGAGAGTTTTCTTTAAAATCTTTTATGCCTATGTAGGAATATTTTATTTCCATATATTTGCCTATTCCTACGGATAAGTTTCGCGCGCAAACGTTTTGAAGATAATCCAAAGACTCGTGCATTCTCCATAATAAAAGATCCGAGTCTTCTTTAAGTCCGCTTACCGAGTATGTTCTTAAAAAAATCTTTTCCTGACAGTTGGCTATGTTGTCTTCGAATTCTTGTTTCAAAGAAATTTTTTCGTTGTGTTCCAGGTTTTTAAATTTGGACGATAATTTTAAAAAAGTAAATATCGAAAAAAGCCTCATATCATTTCTCCTTTTGTTGGGGTTCGCTCGTTTTATTCATTTTAAGATAATTTAGCTTAAAGCCTGCTATCTCGGTATCTGTTTCCGTTATGATACCGGGTTCGAATTCTATTAGAATATATTTTTTCCCGTCATAATTTATTACGTCTTCGGACGGAACGACTCTGGCGCTTTTTCTCTCGGCTATCATCATTATGCCGCTTACCTGTTCTCCTATTTTTATTTCGGGTATTTCGTCGAAATCGAATAGAAGTCTGTAAAAGTATTTTTCCTGGGGTATAAAATCTTTTAAAGTAATTTTATATTTACCTAATTTGGAGTCTTCTATTATTCCGTTAAGCCCCTTTTCTATTTCCACATATATTTTTTCGGTGTTTTTAGCTATCACTCTCATTTTTCTTGCAACGGTTAAAAGAAGTTCTCCTTTGTTTACAAAGGCGTCTTTTTTGACGTATATTTTGGTGACTATTCCTTTTTCCGGGATTTTGATGTCCGAGTAGTTAAACATTCCCTTCCACCTTTTTAATATTTCCTTTCTTTCGTTTTCGTCTTTTGCGGTTTTTAAAAGAGCGCTTACTTCTCCGCTAACCATTCTTATCGCGGCGTCGGAAGAATTTACTATGTCGAATAACGCCGGCATAATCGCCGTAACCTGACCGTCGAAGGGAGCGGTAACATTGTATTCGTCGTATGCTTGAGTTACTCCGGATATCGGCGAGTTTATGAATATTTTTTTGTCGGTTATCTTTTTTTCTTCAAATTTTAAAACTTCCTGAGAAAACAAATTTAAAGAAAAAAGAAAAGAACAAATCAAAATTATTTTAATTTTCTTTTTTGACATATATTTTATTGAAATACTCCCAGGTCCAGGGCATTTTTTTAGAAAATATTTCGGCTATTACTTTCGCATATTCTCTTATTTCGTACTGAGCGTGCGAGTCGGTTCTGAGTTTTATGAAATTTAATAAGCTTCTCGCGTTTATGCTCCAGTAAAACTGGGTATACTGGCTTACGGGCAAAACCATCCTCGCCATTTCTCTGGCCACCCCTTCTTTTAAAAGAGATTCGTAGACCTTGTAAGAATTTTCTATCGCATCGTTGTAATCTTTTAAAAGTTTTTCGTTGTTTAGTTTCTCGGAATTTAACGACCCCTGTTTGTTTTTTGTGTCCTGTATTCTGAATTTTTGAGGAACATAAAACTCGTCTTTTACCTCGGTGTATCTCGCACTTACCTCGTTGTACGATCCCCATCTATGTCTCATCCATTGTCTTGCCACAAATATCGGGCATTTTATATGAAACTGAAAAATACAGTGCTCGAAAGGGGTAAAGTGTTCGTGCTTTAAAAGATATTCTATAAGTTTCCTGTCTCTTTCCTCGCCTTTTAAAGTCATATCGAAGCTTACTCTCGCGGCCATTACGGCCATATCGTCTCCGCCTACAAAACCTATCAGCTTCACAAAACCTTTGTCTAAAACCTCTCTGTATTCGCCTACGCTCATATTGGAATTTTCGTTCATTTTCTCTCCCTTTTAAAAACCGGTTTTATAGAAATACTCTTTAAAATTATATATACTTTAATTTTAGCAAATTATGAAGAATAAAAAATTAAATTTTATAAGGCTTATTTCAATAATGAAAAGGCTGTTGGGTCCCGACGGTTGTCCCTGGGATAAAAAACAAACTCATAAAACTCTTTTAAAATACCTAAAAGAAGAGACGAGAGAATTCGAATCGGCGGTTTTAAAAAAAGATTTTGAAAATATGAAAGAGGAGTTAGGGGATATACTTTTGCAGGTTGTTTTTCATAGCGAATTAGCCAGACTTGAGAAAAAATTCGATATTTCTGACGTGATAAATACCCTTAACGAAAAGCTTATAAGAAGACATCCTCACGTATTCGGAGACGAGAAGGTTAAAAGCTCTTTTGATGTGATAAAGAAATGGAATGAAATCAAGAAAAAAGAAAAAAGTCAAAGGGGGCGTAATGGATAGCGCAAAAAAAATAGCAAGACTCATATATCCTCATTTTAGGTTTGGAGAAAGTAAAGTAGAAGAGGCTTTGAAACTTGTTAACTTGGGAGTCGGCGGTTTTTGCCTTTACGGCGGAACAAAAGACGAGGTAGTAGATACCGTAAGAACGCTGAGATCAGCTTCGGACCATCCTTTGATATTCGCGGCCGATTACGAAAACGGCGTCGGACAATGGGTAGAGGGAGCCACGAAACTTCCGACAAATATGGCCGTAGCGGCGAGCGGCGATGCGGAGCTTGCGAGAAGAAAAGGAGAGATAACAGCGGTCGAGTCGGACGCTTTGGGGGTTGATTGGGTTTTTGCTCCCGTCGCGGATATGGCGGATAATCATTCAAATCCGATAGTGAATTTAAGAGCTTTTTCCGACGAGCCGGAAAAGGTTATAACATTTTCAAAAAGCTATATGTCCGGGCTTAAGTCTTTTAATGTTTTAAATTCCGTAAAACATTTCCCTGGCCACGGGGACACTTCCACCGATTCGCATCTCAATCTTCCAGAGATTAGAAAAACCGCCGAGGAATTAGAAAGCTTCGAGATGGTTCCTTTTAAATCGCTTATGGAGTCGGCCGATTCTTTTATGGTGGGACATCTTATGATGAACGCTTTTGACGATAAAAATCCCGCTTCTTTATCCAAAAACATAATAACCGGAATTATAAGAAACAGATTTAATTACGACGGAGTCGTGATAACCGACGCGCTTATGATGAAAGCGATAAAAGACGAGACGGAGTCCGGAGTTAGGGCTTTTATTGCCGGAGCCGATATCCTTTTATATCCCGAAGACCCTTACAGACTGTACTTCGCTTTAAACGACGCAAAAAACAGAGGAATAATAAACGAAGAGATGATAGACAAAGCCGTCAAAAGACAGGATTTGCTCGTTTCCAAAAGAAGGGTTTCAAACTATAGAACTAAAGATTTTTCGGTGGTGGGATGCACCGAGCATAAAAATTTTGTCGCGGATATATCCTCGAGATGCATATCCTGGGTTAAGAAAACCAAATTGCCCATAGCGGATAAAGTTTTTTATACGGAGACTTTGAAGGGAGAAAATTATAAAGGAGAAGTTTTTTTAAACGAGTTAAAAAATTTGGGATTTGAAATAAAATCGGAGATAACCGAGGCCGATGTCGTAGTTATAGCATCATTTTCAAAACCTAAGGCTTTTTCCGGAAACATCAATTTAAACGAAAAAGAAAAGGAAGAAATAGAAAGCGTTTTAAAAACATCAAAGCCGGTTATTTTCGTATCCTTCGGTAGCCCCTTCGTATTCGACGGATATGTTAAAAGAATAAACGGCGGAATATGTTGTTTTTCGGATCTCGATGAATTTCAAATCTCATGCGCAAGAGGTCTTAAGGGCGTAGCGGATCTTTGCGGAGTTATGCCGGTCAAAATATATGAGTAATTTTTCTTTTTTCGATTGGATAGTCGTTTTTTTCGGCATATCGATTTTAGCTTTGATAGGAATATCCAAGGGAAGAAAACAGGAAGGCTCTTCCGATTTTTTTCTGGCTTTGCGAAAAACTCCCGTAATAGTTTCGGTTTTTTCTTTTGTGGCAAGCGAGGTTAGCGCGATGACCATAGTCGGGGTTCCGTCGGTTAGTTTTTCCGGAGGATGGGAGTATCTTCAGTTTTTTGCGGGGTCCGCGGTTTCAAGGATATTGATAGCTTATTTTTTTATACCGGTTTTTTATAAATATAATTGCGTAACCATATACGATTTCGTGGGAGAGAGGTTTGAAAGGCCCGTTCAGTACTCTTCAAGCGTATTTTTTTTCATAACCAGATTATTGGCTTCCGGAATAAGACTTTATGCCACGGCTTTAGCCATATCGGTTATAACCGGCTGGAGTTTGGGCCTGACTATATTTTTGTTCTTGCTTTTTTCTTTCGCTTTTATAGGTTTCGGCGGAATGAAATCAGTTTTGTATACCGGAGTTTATCAAGCATTGAGTTTTTATTTAATGGGAATAGGAGTCATATTTTTTATTTTTTGGGGCGGAGATTTGTCTTTTAAGGATTTTTTAAAAATCGCGGCTATGGACAATAAAATCGCGATAATAAACGCGTCTTTTGATTTTAAAAATCCGAATATATTTTTGCTTGCGATTTTAAACGGAGTCTTCGGTTCTCTTGCGGCTTTCGGAACGGATTACGAAATGATGCAAAGGCTCTTAACGCTTAAAACCAGAGCGGAAAGCCAAAAAAGCATTATGTATACGATAATTGCGACTTTTTTGCTTGTCCTAATATATCTTAGTTTAGGTTCGGCCATTTACGCGTTCCTTAAATTTAATTCCGTAACTTATTCGGATAAGGCGGATAAGATAGTTTCTTATTTCGCCGTTAATTTCCTCCCCGACGGCTTAAGAGGTTTTGTTTTCTTAACCGTATTTTTGGCGTCGGTAGACCTTCCCCTCGTTTCTCTTTCGACTTCTTTTATAAACGACATATACTCGAGAGTTAAAAAAGTAGAGGAAAAAGATTTGATAAAGCTTACCAGAATCAGCATGGTTTTTTTCGCCGCTATTTTGGGTTTTATAGCTTTTATGTCCCAAAAAGCTCAGAATATGTTATGGTTTGCTTTTGAAATTAACGGCGTGACAAGCGGAAGTCTTTTGGGAGTTTTTCTGCTCGGAATTTTTACCAAATTTAAAGGTTCGAAAGAAATAATATTTTCAATGATATTTTCTTCCCTTTTGTGTCTCGGTTTTATGATAGGAAACAAACTTAATTTAACAAACGTTCCGTGGAGTTCTTTTGTAATAATAGGAACCTTTACGAGTTTTTTGTTGCCGCAGTTGATTGGAAAGTTTAGAAAAAATTAAATTATTTAGTAAGCTGTTCTTTCTTTTTCTTTATCTCTTCTTCCAATTTTTCCAAAGCTTCTTTCGCGTCTTCCTTTTTTTCTTCGACCCAGTCCCCGATTCTTTCTCTGGTGACCTTTCCGGCCGCCGGCGCAAAAAGTATTCCGATTACCGCTCCGACAAGTCCGCCTATTACGAAAGCCGTAAGTATGTCTCCGGTTTTGTTTTCAGACATAAAAACCTCCGAATTTTATAAAATACTCTTATAGAAAATTATATAAAGTTTTTATGAATTTTTACAAAAAAATTATTTTTTTCTTTTTTTGTTTTTTCCCCGCTTTTTTATGGAGCCATAAATACGATTATGAGCTTTCCAAAAAATTGACCGAAGATTATATAAGATTGTTAAAAAACAACGATACCGGAATCGATTTTTATAAAAAATATAAAAAGATTAAGAAAAATTTTCCTGGAGTATTTTTAAGATACTCCAAAGATTCGGGGCTTGCTTGGTATGATAAAGAAAAGGATAGGATTTTTTTAAATACCAAATATGTGATGATTTTTTTCGACATAAAAAATTATTCGGACGAAAAGATAATCGCCGTTCTTTATTTCTCTTCCCAGACCAGGCGGGAACTTGTCAAATATTCGGATTCGGTTTATTTCCATGAGCTCGTTCATTCGTTTCAGGATTTTAAATACGGAGATTCGAGGTATTTTAAAGAGGGGTTGTTTCTGGAGCTTGAGTATGAGGCGTATCTTTTGTCGGATATGTATTTTTTCGACAAAATAAAAAAAGAAAAAAATCTTTTTGTCGAATTTTTAAAAGGAGAATACTCGGACGTTTATTTTTCCGAGTATGCCTGGGGGTTGTTAAGCGTATCGTGGGATATGGATGAGTATAAAAAAAACATAAATATGAGATATTTAAACGAGGTCAAAGGTTATGTTAGTTTAACTGAAGAGGAAATAAAAAGAAAATATGCGCTTGAAGAGAAAAAAATAATATCTTACGCCGTAGGGGACAGACTCGGAGTAAAGAGAGAGGCCGGAGATTTTGAAAAACTAAAAAAACAAAAGGAGGAGTATTCCAAATTTTTGGAGGATTATTATAAAAACATATGGCCCGATTTTAGCTATAAGGTTTTAAGGTTTTTGATAGACGTTTCTTACGAGGCTAAAAATTATTTTGTTTTCTTTAACTCGGCTTATCATTTTAAGAAAAATTCGAAAGTTTTCGGCTACCAAAAAGACAAAGAAATAGAAGAGAAGGAAGCTTTGTTTTATCTGGATTTTTTAAATTTTTTAAAAGATAGAGATAAAAAAGATTTTGAGCTTGTCGCCGCGGAGATTTCCGCGTTTGAGAAGTTTTGCGATTTAAGTTTTAGGGATATTCCCGATTGGGTTATAAAAATAAGAGACGAAAATTATAAAAAAACATACGCGAAATATTTGAAAATCGTCCAAAACGAAAAGGATGAGGTTAAAAAAAATTATTATATCGAGAATATGAGTTATTTTTGTTCCAAAGTAAAAGATTTATCCTGCGATAATTTGATAAAATAATATTATAACGGAGGTGTTATTATGATAACCGCTGTCGAATTTAAAGAAGGAACGATATTTGTAAACGAAAATAACGAGATAGTTCAGGTTCTTACTTATCAGCATCACAGGAAATCTCAGGCTAAGGCGGTCGTTAGAGTGAAGCTTAGAAACTTAGAGACCGGCAGCGTAATAGAGACAAGTTACAGGCCCGAGGATAAATTTAAAGACGTTTTGGTTGAAAAAAGGCCCAAGGTTTATATGTACTCAGATTCCACTACGGCTTATTTTATGGATACTCAAAATTACGAGCAGGTCGGAGTCCCTCTTGAAAAATTGGGAGATCAGGTTAAACTCCTTGTGGAGAATATGGAAGTCGAAGGACTTTATCTAAACGATAAATTTTTCAACATTATTCTCCCCGCCTCCGTCGTTTTAGAGGTGGTGGAAACGGTTCCGGGAGTCAAAGGGGATTCGGTGAGCAATATGATGAAACCGGCTAAACTTTCAAGCGGCATAGAGATAAAAGTTCCTCTTTTTGTAAACGCGGGAGATAAAGTTAAAGTGGATACCAGAACCCTTGAGTACGTCGAGAGAGTTTAATATATGGTAGAAGCCGTAATATTCGACATAGATAACACTTTGATGGATTTTATGAAGATGAAGCGCGCCGCCGTCGATGCGGCCGTGGATTATATGATAGACGCGGGGCTTAGCGTAAACAAACAGGAGATGATAGATAAGATATTTAACGTATACTGGAAGGAAGGGATAGAAGACCAGAACATATTCGACAAGGTTTTGGTTAAGGAGTTCGGAGAAATAGATTATAAGATACTTGCGGCGGGAATAATAGGATATAGAAAAGCCAAAGAAGCTCATATGAATTTGTATCCTCACGTTAGAATGACTTTAACCGAGCTTTTAAAAATGGGAGTAAGACTTGGTGTCGTTTCGGACGCCCCGAGGCTTCCGGTGTGGCTCAGGATAGTATCTTTGGGGCTTCATCATTATTTCGAAAAGATAGTTACCTTCGACGATACCGGAGAGAGAAAACCGAGCCCAAAACCTTTTAAAAAAATAATAGAGCTTATGAATATAAAACCCGAGAGAGCCATTATGGTAGGGGATTGGGCGGAAAGAGATATAGTTGGAGCCAAAAACATCGGTATGATTACCGCCTGGGCGAAATATGGAAATCAGTTCGATACCAAAACCTCCGGGGCGGATTGGGAGCTTGAAGATATATACGATTTAATCGGCGTTATAAATAAAATTAACCTTTCGGGCGAGATTGAAAAGTGATTTTTCTAATAATGATTTTTTTAAACGGGTTATGGGGAGTCGAGATAACCGGATGTGTTTTAAAAGATAATAGATACGACATAGATTTTAACTCCGCATTTAAAATAACCGGAATAAAATACTCAAACTCCATAAACCTTCCCTACGAATATTACAAGGATAAAAAATATCAAGATGTTTTTATATACTCAAAAAAATCTTATCTGGATATAGAAAAGAATATAAAAGAATGCAAAGAAAAAAAAGAAAAAAAATTCTCAAAACCGTCGTATAGGATATTCGACTTTAAAAAGCTTTCTTCCAAGTCGAGAATAGCAAATATCGTTTTGAATTTTGACGAGGATTTGAATGTGGTTTTTGGGGTCGTCAAAAAAAATAATTTTTACATCGTTTATCCCCCCAAAAACTTTGAGTTTATAAACGAAGAGTTTAAAAAAGAGGTCTCGGATTATATAATAAAATGGTGGAAGGATAAAGAAAGCGAGGAAAAATGAAAATATTTTTTGTTATTATCTTTTTGTCTTTAAACGCCTTTTCGTTTGAAATAGAAAAATATTCTTTTAACCGTAACGGAAAGATTTTAGAGTTGGAGGCGGTTAAGGGAGAAGCCATATTTAAAATAGAAAAAAACAAAGACGAAGCTATTAAAAAGATAAAAGAAGCGGGATACGAGGATTTGGTCGAGATTTATAAAAATATTTATTTAGGGAAAAGTAAAAATAATTTTTCTTTATCTTCTTTTACCGCTTTTGAGCAAATCGGAATAAAAGCATATCCCAATAGAGTTTTTAAAACTTTTTATTTTCCCAATGACCCTTATGTTTCGAAACAATGGCATCTTAGCAAGATAAACGCTTTTCCCGCCTGGGATTTTGAGGAGTATAAATCCACCGTTACAGTTTTTGTTCTGGATACCGGGGTTGACGATTCGCATGAGGATTTGGCCGGTGTTTTGTATTCCACTCAAACCAATGTCGATATAAACAACCAGTCTGTCACGGCGGATCTCCCTCCTTTCGCATTATCCGGTTCTCATGGAACAATGGTTAGCGGAACCATAGCGGCTTTAAGAGACAATCTTAAAGGAATATCTGGGGTAGCAGGTTCTGGTAATTCAAAAATAAAGATATATTCTATGAATGTTTTCTATGGAGGTTCTGGCAATGAAACAAATGAAGCCACTATAATAAAAGCTTTGTCATATATAAAAACCAATCTATCTTCAAATATTCCAGGCAAAAAGATAGTTAATATGAGTTTGGGAGGACCCGGAAATTGTTCCGATTCTATTCAGGTTGTAATAGACGATTTATACAACGATAATTTTATAATAGTGGCGGCAGCCGGAAATGACGCTATGGATGTGGCGGTTCCAGCAAACTGCGCCAATGTGGTGCCGGTAAGCGCTACGGACCAGTTCGATAAACTTACGTATTTTTCAAACTTCGGAGATAAGATGTTAAACGGTTTGTCCGCTCCGGGGGCCTCGATATATACCACCATTCCAAACGACGGATATGAAAGCGTGGACGGTACATCTTTTTCGGCTCCGATAGTAAGCGCCGTTATGGGTATGGTCTGGGGTAAAAAACCCGATTTTAAAAATTCGGATGTGATATCCATAGTTAAAAGAACGGCTTACGATATAGGCGGGGACGGGCCCGATAAAAAATA